>OGEZ01000907.1_pt1 | contig 18825 bp, 24 predicted proteins | sample 1570831 | NCBI WGS metagenome assembly OGEZ01 (sample SAMEA2582059, study PRJEB24529) | metagenome | biome: Human gut stool | place: China | collected 2011
TCCCTTACTGGCTTGTAGGGACCTTGTCCTTAGGCTAGTCAACTAGTCTGCGCAGTCGAACCTGCACAGACACCATTTCACGTCCTCCATACTTTCGCATGCTCGGTTATTCAATAGCCGAGTCGTTGACTCTCTCAGCATCTTATACATATCTATTATGTAAGATTTAAAAAAACAACTGTCAATTTTTAAAAATTTTTCCTGTACTTCCAAATTTTCCTGCCGCTGTATCTGCATCTACTTTGCATCCATTAATTTCAATACAATCATCAAACTGCTCGCATACAGAAACGACACCTGATTTTAGCTTTATTCCTCTGGCTCCAATCGTATTCTTCTTAAATTTGGGAAGATAATCGCTATTTAATTTTAACATATAGTGATCAGTCGTCACGAGAACTACAAATTTCTTTTCCAACGGAGCCACTTTAATCAGCTCATCACTTTCAGAAAGCTTTGTTGAACTGATTTCCTTTTTAGCAGTAACAAATTCAGACGCATCAACAGATTTAATAAATCCATTCTTTGTCATGAAGAGAAGAGGAGTGGTCATATTTTCAACGTCTGTAATAAATAAGATATCCTGCTGTTCTGTATAACTTGAAATATTTTCTACCGGAATTCCTTTATCTTTGTATTTTGAAAGTGGAACATCTGAGCATTTTACCTGATAAGCTTTTCCATCAGACGTAAACAGGATGATTCTTGACTCATTAGAGGTCTTAATACAATATTTATATTGATCTGAAATCGTTTCTTGATTTCTTTCGTAGGTTACATCATCAATGAATTTACAATAACCGAAACGATCCATAAGGAAATATCCAGGAATGGTAACCTTCTTCTCAACGTACACAGCTTCTTTTGCATCACAGATCTCAGTTTTTCTATTAAAACAATAGGATTTTTTATAGCTTGCCAGGCTTTTCTTAATGATCATGTTCTTCTTACTATCACTCTTTAAAATAGCCTCGCATTCTTCAATATTTTCTATTGTTTCATCATGTTCTTTTCTTAATGCTTCAAGCTCCAGCCCGATTAACTTCTGCAACTGCATCTTCAAAATGGCGTCTGCCTGTGCTTCTGTAAATCGTAATTTACTTAATTGTGATTTAGTATTTTGTTTTTTGAAGGTAATATGTTCTGTATTTCCATTTACAAAACAATCCTTTGCGTCTATAACTGTTTTAGCTCCACGGATCACTTCAATAATTAAATCAATGCAATCACACGCCTTGATTAAGCCTTCTTCTAATTCCTGTTTCTCGTTTAATTTAATCAGTAACGCAGAATACTTTCTTGTAATAAGCTCTTTTTGGTATTCATACCAGGTTTTTAGAATCATTGGTAGTGTGAATAGATACGGACGTCCATTATGGATTGCCAACATATTTACGCCAAATGTATCCTCTAACTTTGTCTTCTTATATAAGATGTTAATGATTCGGTCAAAATCATATCCTGGCTTCAAATCCAGAACAATCCGGAATCCATCTTTACTTGACTGGTTGGAAATATCTGTGACTTCAGGAAGAGTCTTATTTTCAATAAGATCTATGACGTCTTGGATAAATTTTCCAATACCCATTCCAATCATCGTATATGGAATTTCAGAAACAATCAGTTTATCATGTTCTCGTTTTGTCTTTCCTTTTTCTAATTCAATTTTTCCGCGAATTCTGATTTTTCCAGTACCAGTTTCATAAATAGAAGAGATATCACATTTATTTGCAATAATACCTCCAGTAGGAAAATCCGGACCCGGCATAATCTTTAGCATATCAGATAACGACATCTCTGGATCAGAAATGTAGGCAGTACATAGATCACACACTTCATTCAAGTTATGCTGAGGAGTACTTGTATTCATACCAACAGCAATTCCTTCAGAGCCATTTAGCAGAAGCATAGGCAGCCTGGCCGGTAATACAACAGGTTCTTTCTCATTGGCATCATAGTTCGGCACAAAATCTACGGTTGAATCCAAATCAGAGAGCAGTACTTCCTGCGAGAACTTTTGAAGTCTCGCTTCTGTATATCGCTGTGCAGCGGCTCCATCGCCTTCAATAGAACCCATATTTCCCTGTCCGTCTACAAGCGGGATATTTCTTTTAAACGGCTGTGACATAACGACCAATGATTCATAAATACTACTGTCACCATGAGGATGGTACTTGCCCATTGTATCGCCAACGATTCTGGCTGATTTTTTCGTTGGCTTATTATAATCAACACTCAGGCAATCCATATCATAAAGGATTCTTCGCTGCACTGGTTTTAAACCATCTAAAACGTTTGGAATCGCTCGTGATGTAATTACAGACATTGCATAGTCAATATATGATTTCTTTAACTCATCACATAAATCTACTTTTTCAATATTCGTGTCACACATGATTTTTTAATCCTCCAGTCGGTTTTTCTTTTAGTATGAGAGAAATTTTGGAAATGGGTATTAAGAAAAGGAAAATTATCGATTCTTGCATACTAATAACGAATGCCGTTATGTTCGAAAATTTTAAAATCTCGAAAAATCAGGGTTTTTATACGCAAATCGCGTATAATATGCATTCAAATGTATAAAATAAGAGAAAATAACGGGTGAAATACTTAATTTTATTCACATTGATTGTATATTTATTAATTAAATGCGTGGAACTTTTTGGAAGCAATGGAAAGCGACAGTCGCAGAATCAGGAATCATATCAGGACATGAGAAAGGAGAATATGTTTAATCAGCTAAAGAGATGGCATTGATTTGCTATCTCTTTTCTTTTTTCGACATAATATAGAAAATATTATAGAAAGAGAGAAGGATGTATTATGTGGATTAAAACGGGTAACAAAGAAAAGACACCAGAAGAAGGAAAAACTTATTGGGTAACAAAGGTATCATTTGGAACACCAAGAGTTGAGGAGGCAACATATAATGGAAAAGGAAAATGGAGTGATCAGTATCATAATCGGTTTACAGTTGAAGGTTGGTGGGATGATGCAAAACCCGATCCAATGCCTTTAGAGATGACTCATCCATATATAGTTTTTCCGGAATGCGAGTTAAACGAAAATGGAATTAACAAAAAAATTAAAGTTCATCTCTTACCAGATAAAGAAATGAGAAAATTGGGCTTTACTGATTATCGAAAAGGATATTGGTATTTTTGCAGAAATATTTGTTCGACCATTGATTTTTCCATCACAATCAATAAAAAATCATCAGAAGATTTTAGAATTGATGTATTAGATAATGATTTTTGTCAGCCATATGATTATCAAAGCATGTTATCCAAAGAAAGATATGGGAAACACAATTCTGTAGCAATTAAGGTTTATGAAGAAACTGAAAAATGGATGGAGTATTTCAAAGAGAAAGGAATTATCTCTGGACATGAGAAAGGAGAATACATCTAATGAGGTATCGAGTTGTTACCTGTTACAGAAAACCTAAAGATAACTTGCCGGAAGATGTGTATTTTAGGGTTGAGTCTATCGAAGACAAGGATATCAGTAAATTCAGATTAGCGTCTCCGCGATATGAATATATTACAGAGGAAGAAGCTATTAAAAGTCTTAATTATGATAGAAGACCACTTGTACTTTTATCCGGAAAAGTCGTTATTCCTTTTCAGGTAAATTATCCTAAAATATGGGACGAAACTGAAATCTTAAAGCGTTGGTATCCTGGCGTAACTGAAAGTGTAGCTGGAGAAGATTATGATGAATAGCGAACAAAAGTAAATTTAGATATAACCAAAGTAGTTTTAGCTCCTTTTTGCTTTTAGAAGCTCTGACTCTGCATCAGTTCTCGTCTGCTTAAAAAATACATGCGTAAAACAGTAACAGACAAAATGCAGATGCAGTTAATACGCAGAAACTAAAAACATACTGTTATTAAACATTGAAAGGAGAACTGAAAATATAAAATTAAAGTTTCGAAAATGGAGGAAATTGTATGACAACAAATAAAAAATTGGTTTGCGACGATATAACCATTGTTTTAGATGAGTTAAATCTTAATAGAACATATGAAACTGCCAAAACATTGGCAACAAAATATGGAAAAACAAAGATGGAATATTACGAAATATCTGGAGTTTTGTATTTAAAAAAAGTTGCAAAGATGCTTCAAATAGCTGATGATTTTATAACTGGCAAATATGGAACAGATATAAAAAAATATTTACTATTGAATAAAAATAACGAATTTACGGGACAAATTAATCCTGTGTATTCAAGCGGAATATGTAAGGGCGAAGGTGATGAAGGCTGGTATAGAAAATATGAACTGGCGCTATGCATAATCTCTGAGAATGAAATAAATCCATATTCTAAATGGTATCCACAAATGTATTGTACTATTGATGACGAAATTCATACGGATAAAAAGCTTGCAAGATTATGTCTCAATTGGATTGATACAACAAATAAACCCAGGTATTTAATTGATAAATCTGAAACATTATCAAGTCTAAAACCCAAGAAAGCGGCAATTAAGGGAACTGATACAATCCCTGGATGTGTTTATCAGGATGCAAAAGATAATAAATATTTATATTTAGGCGATGTCTTTTTCTTAAGGGCCCGCTATTGTGAATGCTGTAATTATAGTAGGGATGAATTGAATGACATTAAAAATCAATATTATGGCAGACATACATATTTGAAGCTAAATAAAAGAAATCAAAAGTTATATAATGAAAGCTATTCGTTAATTGATTTCTTAAAAAGGATTTTCAACCCAGATTATAATGTGGCATTTACTCATTCTTTATCTAAAAAAGGCTTCTTATTGATGATAGATGATCGATTTAAAAATCAGAATTCTTTTACTATCAATAGTTTAAAAGATATTTCCGGAATACTTGGAAAGGAATACGAAACCAAGTGGACGATGGCATTTGAGGCAAATGCAGATGGAGATTTCAAAGGAACTTCTGCTACAAAAATATATGCAGTTTGTAGTTACGAATAGTAGTATAAAATAAAGGAGCTTAGCTCCTTTTTTACTAAATACTAAAGCCGTTCACTATGATGAAACGAAAAATACAAAAAGGAGATTATTCTATCTTCAGAATTACATACTATCAATATCAATGATTGAAGGAGGTTTTTATGATAGTCTTACTAATTTTAGTTTTTGTAGGGATGGCACTTGTATTGAGTTGCATGTGCATCTTAAGTAGCAACGCCAAAGATCTGAAAGAAGAGGATCAAGCTCAGAAAGAGTTCCTCTCTAATTATCTGAAGAAAAAAACAAATCGGGTTTAAATCCGGTTTGTTTTCTTAAAGATAGTTTTTCTGTGAAAACTTCTTCGTCTGAGTCGTTGTTCAGATAGAGCTTGCACCGTTGATTTTTCAGTCAAAAATAATTGCATACTATAAGTATCAATTGCAAAAGGAGATTGACTATGAAAAGAAAGTGTTTACATAATAAAAAGAAAGAAACACATAAAAATGGATCTAAACATGGGAGAATTGGTCTGCTTCTGAATATCCATGATGCTTCTGGTACAGAACTTGCTCTTGGAGATTTAATCAATTATAAGGAACATAAATGCAGTATTCTCTATGACGCATATGATGGCAGATACAGAGCTTATATTGCAGATCAAAAATATATCAAAGGATATGGAATTGACTATGTTGATCGATACAATCCAGCAATTTATTTTGATAATTATGACCTTCCTATGGATGATGGTGCTCGTATGCAGATTGTAAAACTGAAGGAGACTAATGAGAGATATTAATAGAATTCCGGCATTCATGGAAAAACTTTCTAACATTTGGATGACATACTATCCAGACTTACGGTTTGCACAGTTTATGGAGTTTGTTTTTTCTAAAATCAAAAACACAGGCCGTGATCCATTTTATCTGGAAGAAGATCAATTTATCAAATATATAGAAAAAATCGTAAAAGGAGAAATTTAATATGGGATACAATTCAAGATATTTTGTAAACAAAGATGAAAGAGCAAAGCAGGCAAAAGAACATACAGAAAGAATGGAACGTTTATATAAAAAGGAAATTAAGCGAAGTATTGTAAATTCTAAAATATATGATGGATATCCTGCTTATGAACCGTTAACAATTTCTGTCGTAGACGAAGATAGTGTGTCAGCAATCCTGAATCACCATTATGGCAAAACGGCTGTATTAAACTTTGCTTCATTTAAGAATCCGGGTGGGATGTTCTTAAATGGAAGTAAGGCACAGGAAGAGTGTCTTTGCCATGAATCATTCCTCTACAATGTGTTATCAGAACTGCAGGATTATTATGATAAGAACAAGACTATGTTAAATAAGTCTTTATATCAGGATCGTCTTATTTATTCTCCGGATGTGTTATTTGAAAAGGCTGACAAAAAGGTATTCTGTGATGTTATCACATGTGCTGCACCAAATAAAACAGCCGCTCAGAAGTATTGTTCAGTAACAGATGAACAGAATTACAGAGCATTAAGAGAACGCATCGAATTTGTATGTGCAGTTTTAGCTGACCAGCATGTGGAAACAGCCATTTTAGGCGCGTTTGGCTGCGGTGTCTTCGGCCAGGATGCTACAGAAGTTGCAAAGTTATTCCAGATGTCATTAGAAAACTATCCTGGAAATTTAAAGAGAGTTATCTTTGCGATTCCTGGCGCTATGGATAAAGCGAACCTGAATGCTTTTAAGAAAGTATTTACGAAAGAAAAATAAATTGATAAAACATGGGTAGAAAAACAGAAGAAAGAAGAATAAAATAAAGCGAATACGGAAAAATGTGAGGGCGTTGGGATTCAATAACTATATGGTAGGAAATACTATCTATGGTGATTGGTCATGTGGAACATATAATTTCGATTCGAGAGGATTACTTGGAGAGTTTTGCTCAGATGGTGGTCTTGTTGGCGCATTCCTTTTAGATGAAGTGTTAAAATACAATCCAGAATTTGATAATCATATTAAACGTCCATGGACCACAACACTCATAAAGAACTTTGAAAGAACTGTTCAGTTCATAGTTTCGCAAGGAGAAAAAGAAGATGACTTTAATGTAAGCGTTATCGGTCACGGCATAAATAAAAAGACCGGAAAACCATTAAACTTTTTTACAACACAAACAGGACTTTAATATTAGAGCGGATCATCCGCTCTTTTTATGTATGTGAAAAAATAAGCATATTATTAGAAACTAATAAAAGGAGAAAAAATATAGCAGGAGGGATTTATGGAATATATGTATTTTATAACAGCATTGGAGAAAAATGGGTCAACTGTAGATGAACACAACTGGCCTGCACTTGGTACTTCGTATGTTTATGGTTATTATCAGTCCGAGGATCTGGCAAGAAAAGCAATCTCCGATAATGCTGATGAAATATATCAGGATAAATATGAGTATATTTGCGTCGAGAAAATACTCCCGATGATTTATCCTGATTGCTTAAAGAATGATCGTTTCTGGATGAAGTATAATCATGAGACACATCATTATGAAAATGTTGACGAAGCTAAAAACTTTATCTATTGCAATTTAGCGTTGGGATAGGAGGCGTTATGTTTTTTATTACAGGATTAGAAAAAGACGGAAAACAATTGAAGAATGGTAAACCAGATTATGGATGCACCAGAACCTTCGGATATCGGGAAACGGAAGGATCCGCAGAAGCGGCATTGAATATGAATATGGCAGATATGCGTGAATGTGTTTATGAATATGCTGTAATCGAAGATATTCCAGAAGGTAAGGTTGTCGGCCGCAATGACAGGCGCAGATGGTTCCAGTGGGATTATGTGAAGAAAGGATTCTTTGCAATTAAGAAGCCAAATCCCTATGATGTTACAGAAAATTTTGCTTTAAAATAACATAGAGCGGAAAACCGCTCTTTTTTGTTTGTCAAATTGTTAAATAATTAACATAAATATTTATTTTTTGTTTCAGTCAATTGATTTCTTACATACTAAGAAAAACAATAAGGAGATTGCCGTGTATACAGAAACAAATAAAGGTTTTACAGTGATTACAAACTTTGGCTGCGATTGCAACTGCCCATATTGCATTACAAAACATCACCCAATTTTGCAAAATGCAATTACAGACAAATCAAAAATTGATTGGGAATATCTAGAAAAATGTATTTCAGAATCCGATGCGCCAACAATTAATTTGTCTGGTGGAGGAGATCCTTTCTATAATTGGAAAGATAATCTTGATTTCTATGAGAAAGTCTATCAATTAGCTCTGAAATACAATAAAAAATTAGATATACATACAAGAATATTACCAGATGATATGTCTTTAATTCAAAAATTTAGAAAAATTGCTTTAAGTGTTGAAATGAATGATAAAAAAGCTATAGAACGTTTGAAAGAAATGTTGCCAGAAATTGAGAAGACTACAAAGCTCAGAGTAATTAATGTTTTAAATGAAAGAATGACAAAAGAAGATTGTCTGGATTATATTCAAAAAATGCATGAGATAGGAGTAAAGCAAGTTACTTTCAGACAAATGTTTGGAAATAAGAAAGCATATGAAAATTTTATTAAAATTAAAGATTTAATTGATATTCCTGGAGTCTTATTCCTTCCAGATGGAGAATATCATAATTACTATTTTACAACAAACAATAAATTATACCCATATTTCTTTGGGTTTGCAGAAGAAGAAAGAAAGGAATGGATGAAAAAATATGAAGAAATCGAACAAACCTGTGGATGATCCATATATGAATACTGAATTATGTATTGAAAGATTAGTAGAAAATTGGAAAAGTCATAATGGAATTATTATTGCATTTGATTTCGATAATACAATTTTTGACTTTTACAAAAAAGGCTATACATATTCAAAAGTCATTCAGTTATTAAAAGACTGCAAAGAAATGGGTTGTACCTTGATATTAAGTACATGTTGTGATGAATCTAAATTTGATTTTATGAGACAGATTTGTGAAAAAGAAGAAGTGCAGATTGATTATATTAATCAGTCTCCTCCTTATATTCCATACTCAGGAAATAAGGTTTATTACAATATTTTATTAGATGACAGAGCTGGATTAAGTGCAGCTTATGAAATTTTGTATGAAACAAAAGAAAGGATAAAAAATGGTAAAGTATGATTTAGACCATATAGATATTGTTGTTTCTCATAAATGTAATATGAATTGTTTATTTTGTATTGATAAATTCAGAGGAAATGATGGAGAAATTGAATTAAAATCAATCGAAACATTTTTAAAGAAAATTAGAAAATATGAAGATAGATGTTTAGAAGTATTACTTTTAGGCGGAGAACCAACTATTATTGGAAGTGAAAAATTAATCAAAATTGCTCAAGTAATTCGTAATTATGGATTCCTTCCAATTATATCAACAAATGGATTCGATAAAGAAACAATTATAAAAATTCTTCCATATTTTGAATGGATTCAAATCACAACACATTCTGAAAAAGAAACAGAGTATTGGAGAAAAGTGAATAGTTCTTCTCATAATATTAATTTAAAATTATCCGGAGATAAATCATTGACTTATGATAAATTAATGAAATTTATCGAAGAAACAACAGATTTTACAAGAAGATCTGTTTCCATGTATTTTACACCAGAATATAAAGAATTATGTGAAGATAAAAAAGTATGGGAACTTTTAAATTCACTTAAATGGACAAGGAATGGAAGTTATCTATATGCTTTTTATAAAAATGTAAGATTTAAAAAATGTATTCCAGGAGAGACGAATCTAATAGATGAGCCAACTGTTCCTAAATTATATCCAAATGGAAATTATAATAAAACTTGGCTTAATGAACAAAATGATGATTATTTAAAATAGGAGATAAAATATGAAAAATTTTGAATTAGTAAAAGAATATAAATATCCGAGTGGTAGTGTATATGTTTTATATAATAAAGAAAAGGATTTCTATATTGAAACCACCTCTATGCAGGATGTAAATACAAAAGGAAAATCTCAAGAAATTATTATGACTGATGATGTTGACTTAATTAAAAAGAACCTGGTTCCTTATGAAGAAAAATGGTTAACAGCAATTAGTACACAATATGGTTGTCCACAACATTGTCAATTCTGCTTAGTTCCGGAATTAGGATTTCATGGGAACTTATCCGTAGAAGAAATGTGGGATCAACTGGAATTTGTATTTAATCAGCATCCGGAAGTAACAAAGAGTGATAAAATCAAAGTTGGTTTTGCAAGAATGGGTGAACCACAATATAACTGGCAGAATATCCTTCAGGTAATGAGAGATATGAAGACTTATAAAGAAGGATTTACATTCTTACCTTGTTACAACACAATTCTTCCAAAAGTAAAAGTATTTGGAAAAGGACCAGTCGATGTTCTAAAAGAAGAAGTAATGGCAGTAAAAGAATATTTAGATGGATTTATGCATATCCAGATTTCTACAAATAGTACAAATGAAGATGAAAGAAAATATTTGTTTGGTGGAGCAGATGTAGTAACTATTGAAGAAATGAAGAAAGAATTCAATAATATGCCAAATAATAATCGTTTGATTACTTTAAACTTTATTTGTGGTGCTGGTTGGGAATTAGATCCTAATAAATTATATGGACTAGATCCAAATGTATTCTGTGTAAAGATTACACCATTAAATATTACAACAGCTACAAAAGAACATGGTTTAGAAGATGCAATTCAATGGAATTGGGAAAATATGAATAAAATCAAAGAAAAAGTAGAAAATTGCGGACTTAAAGTTATTGTAGATGTAGCCGCAAAAGCAGAACTCCCGCTGTGCTGCGGAAATTTAGTTCAAGATTATCGTAAATACAGGATATAAGAAAAGAGGCTTTAAGCCTCTTTTTTGTTAAGCATTTTTCAAAATGAACTTCGGAAAGACGATAGTAGCTACGCTTTTCTTCATTGTATTCCGAATTAAGAACCGTAAATTCCATTAAAACATCTCCTGGCACTGCGACTGCATTTGTTATAAGTACTTTCAATGGTTCCTTATTTAAATATACAGGAGAGCCTTCAAATCCAGTAAAGTTTTTGTTGTAAATCCATAAGTCATAAATCTCATCACCAAAATCAGTAATAAACGTTCCTAAATCTGTAATTCCATAGTTTTCATCCATATTATATTTCTCCTTCACTATCAATTTTATATATTTAGTATGTTAGAAAATACATTTAAACATATTGTTTTCGAGATTTTCTATCCATATTATCATTAACAAAGTTAAAAAGGAGGAAATAATGTTTATTAAAGCAAAATGGAAAGTATGGTTAGGAATGTTAGCGATTGCGGCTCTTTTACAGTTTTCAAAAGGTTTTATAGTTAATTTCATAACAGGTTTATTTAATGAACCAGCATATACTGAATGCAGGATCGAATTTCGCGATGAAGATGCGAAATACAAAAATACTGTATCTGGAAAGAATATCGTAATTGATAGCTCAACAGCCTATAAATTAACAACCACATCTGAAGACCCAGATATCATTATCACAAAAGATAATGAAACCATTGATGGTTATACTAAAAAAGAAAATTATGCGTATGTTCCCTTAATTATGGTTGCAAATCCAAGTGTATCTGGTAAAGATGCTTTCTTCAATGCAATAAAAAATAGACAATGTGAAAAAGACATTCGTATTATTTTGAAAGCCATCGAAGAAGGAAAAAGCTGGAAAGAAATCGGAATAACAAGTGCTAGTGTTGTGAACAATTCAAAAGATAAGGTTACTTTAATTATTCCAAATGAATATGATAAATCTTATCAGAAAATCAAAAATTATATTTTGCTCGCATTAAATGACTATAAGGAACCGTCTGAGGCTGAACTTGTCGATTTGACAAATAGAACAAACGCAATACTATACAAATGTACGAAAGTTGATAGTATCAGCGCTTTATTCCATCAGAATACATGGTTTAAGGGAATTATTTTATGTGAAGAAAATATTATAGCGAAAGAAAGTTCCAGTTTCAGAAATACTTGCACGGTAATATCACCTGGAAAAACTATGAGAACTCAGTATAACGTCTATATTAAGACTTCAAAGGCAGAAGAACTCGAAGATCTGTTGACCAGTTATAAGTTCCTTAACGTAACAGGTTATAGAATTGGAGACATTGATGTTTCTGATAGCAAATACTATAAGTATTCATTTCAAGTGTTTGATTTTGTAGATATCCCGATCGAATACCCGGAGAATCTAATTGAATCAACGGAAACTGAGCAGATAGAAACACCGGTTTCAACAGATGCTGAGGAAGAAACAGTAGCAGAAACCGAAGCAGTCCAAGAGACAACTGAGACATCTGAGACAGAAATGGAAACTGTGGCAGAGACAGCGAAGGAAACATTAGAACAATCAGAAGAAAGCAACGAAAATACGGAAATTAGAAGTTTCTATGCTGATGCACTCAAAGTTTTTATTGTTTTGAGTTTGATATGGATAGTTGTAGTAATTTTGTAAACGGAGGAAAATTATGGAATATTTAACAAAAGCGCAGATGCAGAATTTAGACCTTAATTCTTTAACAGATGAAAAGAGAAATAAAATTCTGAATCTAAAAAATGGTCTTAATATGTCGGATGACAGCATCATGGAATTCGGATCCAGCGCAACAAAAGGAATGAGCGATTTCTCATCAACGATGTTAAAGACAATCAAGCTGAAGGATTTCCCGGAAATCGATAATATTGTAGGAGAATTAATGACAGAGTTAGAAAAAGTTGATTCAAATACATTATTATCTTATAAACCATCCTTTTTGCAGCGTGTGTTTAAGGTAAATACCGTTGAAAAATTTGTAAAAGAATTTGCTTCTCAGTTTGAAAATGCATCTGATGTCATCAATGGAATCAAGAAAAAACTTGAGGATGCAAAATTCCAGTTAAGAAAAGATATGACTTTATGCGATAACTGCATGGAACAGAATTTGATTCATATCAATGAATTAGATGACTGTATCTTTGCAGGAAAATTAAAGTTAAAGGAAATCCATAATGAAATTGATCAGGATTTAGCCGATCTTGATAAGGAAGACACCTTGGCCGTACATATGGTTAGTATGAAACAGAGCACAGAAAACCGCCTGGAAATGAGCGTGAGAGATCTGTGCCTGATTCGTGAAAATGCTGTTCAGAACATGCACCAGCTGCGTCTGATTAAGGAAGGTGATGCTGTTCTAATTGAAAAAATCAAGAAATCAATTAATATGGCAATTCCGCTCTGGGAATCCCAGATGTTAGTGGCCTTTATCATTACAAGACAGCAGAACGGTGTTGATTTGGAAAAAGCAATCTCTGATACAACAAACAATATCATCACAATGAACTCCGAGCTTGTGAAATCTGGAGCAATTAAGATTGCAGAAGAGTTGCAGCGAGGAATCATTGACATTGAAGTATTAAAAGCAAGCAGCCAGAAATTGATGGAAACTTGTCAGGAAGTTAAAAAGATCAATATGGAAGGAAAAGAGAAGAGACTCGCGGCAATCGAAGAGTTAGAACAGATCACCATCGGATTAAATGAAGCAACTCTGTTGGAGGAATAAAACGAATGGCAAATGAAATATCTGAAAAAAAACAGAAGCTCAATGGACGAAACCTTTGTATAAATGTAATCATTTGCATAATAAGTCTTCTTGTATTTCGTTTTAATTTCATCGCTCTTTGTTTGTGCTATATTGCTACAAGTATTATTCTTGACCAGATTAATAAAAAAATCTGTAAAAATATGATTAAACAGGCAAATCAAAATGGAACAATTAAACAACTGGTCCAAGATATCTGCAATTACAATTACTACTGCGCAGACAGAGATAAAATTGATGAAAACTTTTTTTCGACAGAAATCAAAAAGCTTGAAACATTAAAAATGGAACAGCAAGAAAGGGAAGAAAAGGAAAAAGCTGAATTTAGAGAACACAAAGAACATAGTGCAAAGCCAATAATCCAAACAATCAATTCGTTTATTCATTTTTATGATAGGATCGAGACAGAAGATAGGAACAGCACTTTATATAAAATATATGAAGAGTTCTTTAAACTCCGTGCAAATTTGCAGAAGCATCCGCAGAGCAGCTTCCTTGTAAGTGGTAGCTTTGCTACTTATACGGAAGAATTAATCCGTATAGCAAGTGAGAATACGGAATTTTCAGCAAAGAAAAAGGAAGAGTATTCCGGAAAATATGATGAAACCTTAAATGAGTTTTATACATATATAGAAAATATGAATCAAGCGATTGAGGAATACGCATCAACAGACGCAGAATTAGGAATCGATGTCTTGTTAGCAGAACTGAGAGAACAGAATAAAAAAATCAGAAACGACCATTAGGTCGTTTCTTTTTGTTTATTGTTATAATTTCTCGACATATTAATATTAATGATGCAAGAAAGAGTTTAAAGGAGGCATTTTTATGAAAAGGAAAATGGGTTCGTTAACGATATGGTTAGCTGTAATTGGAGTTGCAACCGCTATTATTGCAACATTATTTGGCGTTGCATCTGGAGCACAGTTTTTTAAGTTTAAATTCAGTGATCTAAAATCAAAGTTAAACGGACGAGAGGTAACGATCCGGACATTCGATGAAGAGAGCCATGTGATCGACAGTATTTCTGGAAAGTCAGTGATAATTAAGAGAAATACAAAATTCGATTCTTTTAATCCAAATGGAGGATTACTGTATGCGAACAATAAAGATTCTTCTGTATTAAAAATAACCATTGGAAAGAATGAAATGACGCATGTAGGATCCAGTTTGGTTATGGCGGAAAACGGGTTAACCGATGTATTCTCTGAATACACGAAAACCGTTAACATTCAGAACCTGGACAGAAGTGCTCCAATCATCAATAGCATGATGAATAGTCTTCGAAATAATTCGACTGGTGCCGCAAAGATGATTCTTATTAGAAGCCAGAACGGTACACCATTAGCTACATACTTAGGAACACATGTTTCCACCTTTGCCGTCGATATCCCAAAAACAACGGCATTCTTAATCGATGACAAAGTGTTGCTGGTTTATCGTTGCGACTATTCGGTTTATGATTTGGCTTTGTTTAACTAAAGGGAGTTTACTCCCTTTTTTCTTTTCAAAAAAAAATACATACTTATGATATAATTAATTAGAAAAGGAGAATTCGATGACTGTAAAAGAGTTATTTATGAAAGCTGATCTGAAAAAGATCGCTGCGTCTGTCGCTGCATCAGACTGGACTTTAAAGATTCGTAACGATATTACCGAAGAAGAAAAAGACAAACTCAGAGAAAAATATCAAGAAATTTTATACGCTTCCTACACAAAAATGTTATCAATTAAAGAAAGTTCTGATACAGATAAATATATTATCTGTATAAAACGTATTGACTTTTTCGATGGAGAAAAGACAGAGTTTTTTGATGCTTCAATGATCTCAAAAACAGATTTACTCACAAAAAAGTCTCCACGCTCAGCGACCGGAATCGAACTTTTTAAAAACCCAGATGATTATGCAATCTTAAGATCGTTTGAGTTTTGTCCGTGGAAAGATATCATTGGATGGAACGTCCCGAATGCGTGTGTTACTGCATATGGCATCGATAATGTAGCAATGGCTATTCTCGATGAAATGACTTTCTTTGGATTAGAAGAAGAGGCAACTGCAGAAAGAGCGAAAGCCGAATGTCAAAAACTGGAAGATATTCAAAAAGACATTGAAGAACATCCGGATCATGCAAAGCCAATGGATCTTGACCAACTCAGAAAAGATCTCGGAATCCCGGATGAAACAGAAGAAGAAAAAGAAAGAAGAAAAAAGGAATTAGAAATTGAAATGGCTTTTAATAATAAGGAATCTGATTGTATTATGACGGCCGTAAAAAAAGAACTTGAGAACAAATAATGCACAAGAAAGAGGTAAATTATGGCAAAGTTATATTTTCGATATGGAGCAATGGGCAGTTCTAAGACAGCAAATCTTCTTATGGTCCAGTATAATTACAAAGAGAGAGGACAATGCGCGATCATCCTGAAACCAAAAATCGATAACCGGGATGGGAATTTAATCATAAAATCAAGGACTGGATTACAACATCCTTGCGAATACGTCGAAGATTTTTTCAAGGAATCAGAAAGCTGGACGGAAAAAGATTGGGAAAAGATTGACGTGATCTTAGTTGATGAATCTCAGTTTTTGACAGAAGCAGAGACAGACGCATTCGCAAGGATCGTTGATAAACACGATGTTCCCGTAATCTGTTACGGATTAAAAACAGATTTTACCGGGCATCTGTTTGAAGGATCAAAAAGATTGTTAGAGCTTTCAGATGTCATTGAAGAAATCCCTACGATCTGTTGGTGTGGAAAAAAAGCAGCATTCAATGCAAGAACCAGTAATGGAAAAATGGTAACTGATGGAAAACAGATCATGTTAGGCGGAAATGAATCATACATTCCTCTTTGCAGAAAACATTTTCTTCAGAAAAAATTGAATAAGTAAACTTAAATCAAGACGGGTTTCCCGTCTTTTTGTTTGCTTAAAAATCCCTACATATTATTAGAAATAAAAAAAAAGGAGCAATAATATGTGGACTTTAACAGACGAAGAAAAGAAAATCTTAAAGGAAAGAGTGAACTTTTCATGTGCAAAAATCGACAGTGATGAGCCAGGACTTCCGCTTGATAAGACACCAATAGAAAAAATCCATACGCAGTTAATTTGTCATTGTAAATATGCAGAAGGGAAAAATTTACCTGTAATTTCCGAGGGTAACTGGAGATACGGGTTCGATTATATCAAATGTCCATACTGTCGAAAAAGAGCAAAAGCAATCGACACAACAAAGAAGGTTTCTTCAATTACATCGCCTGGATTTTTCTATGTAAAGCATTGTGAGAATGGATTTTTGATTTATAGTTGCAAGATAAGAGTTTCCTATGATAAACGAAAAGATGAAATAAAAGATGATATTTCTATTATTTCTGTCGTAAAGTTTGAAATCGGAGAGGGTGCAACGGTTGAGACATCAAGTGGAAAAGAGAAGATGATGGATGTTTTTGATGCATTAAGAATCAATTCTAAGACCATTAAAATTGGTGCAGATGTTTTTTATAAAGATTCAAATGGGCTGATTGATTTCTTCTTAAAAAACGAGGAGATCAATAAAAAAACCGGATTCTTATCGTTTTATGAATTCGGATATATCAGTTCTAATTCCATCCACCGCGACATTTTATTCTTTCTATATGTGTACCTTTTATCAACCTATCCTGCGATTGAACTCTTAGTCAAGATGGGATATGTAAGCTTGATCCGAACACTTGTGTATGAAATTTCCTTACAGCCAAATAAAATAAACATGAAGGAAAAGATCATAAGCTTAAATTCGTTGATTATGAATACAACGAAAGGCTCATTCGCATTAGCATTCCCGAAGTATGTCGCAGAATATTTAAACGATATCAATGCAGATTTAAGATCTTATGAAGCATTCGCAGTCTTGTACGCATACCAGCCGTTATCAAAAGAACAGTTCTTTGCTCTTATAGATAATCCGGATTTCCAAGAAAATTACGAAGAAAAGGATTATTTATTTGAAAATTTAAAGTATGGATATAAGTTAGAAAAAGAACTTTCTTACTTAATGAAACAGAAAAGAGATGAAGAAACAACAATCGCCAGAGCAGTCATCGAGTTAAAAGATTATAACGAAATGTCAAACATTATTGGTTCAACGACCGGAGATTATCCATCGGATTTATCAAGCGCACACGATAATGTAGCGATCGCATTCAAAATAAAAATGTATTACTTACAGGAAGCGCAGATCAAAAAGATTGCAGAACGTGCAAGAGAATATGCGATTGATGATAAAAACTATGCGATTGTTTTACCGGAATCCACTTATGATTTCATACAGGAAGGAAAGAATCAACATAACTGCGTAGCATCTTATGCTCAGAAAGTTGCAAATCGAGAGTGTATTGTATTCTTCATCCGGAAGCAAAATAATCCGGAAGAATCTTATATAACCGCAGAATATAATACGTGGAGTAAACGGTTGACACATATCTTTTATAAATATAATCAACAGGTTTCCAATCCAGTAGAAAAAGAATTTGCAAAAAAATATTGCAGTCTGTTACAGAAAAATCAGGACAAAATCTTTGCGGGAGTCTAAGTTTTTAAAGTGTCTTCGGACGCTTTTTTAATTTTTTTCGCCATATAAGAAAAATCGTACATGCTATCTGTATACAAAATTAAAGGAGAAAACAATATGAGCACACGCAGCTTATTACTTATAAAATCAAATAATCAGTATAAAGTCGAACAGTATCAGCATCACGATGGATATCCGGAAGGCAAAGGAATCTTAATTCTAAATTGGATGAAGCTTGATGACAATTTAAATAATCTTATGAGTGCATTCTCGTGTATATAAAGATATAAAAGTTGATAAAATCAACTTTGACTTTAGTCATGAGTAAACGAATCGTGTGACTTAGTCACACAAACCGTATGGAAGATAATTTTCATACGGTTTTTTTAGTAAATCTTTCATACTAAATATAGATCTTAGAAAGGAGCAGTTGCATTCGCACGACCGGTCATGTTTCATACGCAGTAAAAATTAAAACGGATTTCAAACTAAAAGAAACTGTACATATTTATCGTGAAGCGGTAAGCTTCTTTCTTGACGTTGCAATGAAAGAATGTGATCGACTTTTCTTGGAAGATACTTCCAAGAAAAAGATCAATCTCATGGAACGATTCACGATCAGAACAAATAAAAATCCTCATCCTATACATGACTTTTCATCAGAATTCTATAAGTTCCCTTCTTATCTCAGA
>OGEZ01000915.1_pt1 | contig 18614 bp, 19 predicted proteins | sample 1570831 | NCBI WGS metagenome assembly OGEZ01 (sample SAMEA2582059, study PRJEB24529) | metagenome | biome: Human gut stool | place: China | collected 2011
ATCTTAGGACCATAGAATGCGCCGTCGCCTTCGTTTACTGTGTATTCGATATGGTTTTCTTCCAGAGCGTTACGCAGACCGTCTGTAGCGATTTCCCAATCTTCATCGGAACCCATGCTGTCTTCAGGTCTTGTGGACAGTTCGATATGATATTTGAAGCCAAACTGTTTGTAAACGCCGTCAATCAGGCGGATAACGCCGCTGATTTCGTCTTTGATCTGTTCAGGTGTCATGAAGATATGAGCGTCGTCCTGGTTGAAGCAACGAACACGCATCAGACCGTGCAGGGCACCAGATTTTTCATGTCTGTGTACCAGACCGATTTCACCCATACGGATAGGCAGGTCTCTGTAGGAATGCATATCCTGTTTGTAAATCAGCATACCGCCGGGGCAGTTCATAGGTTTTACAGCATAGTCTTCGCCATCGATAACTGTTGTGTACATGTTATCTTTGTAGTGTTCCCAGTGACCGCTTCTGTACCACAGGTCTCTGTTCAGGATGATAGGAGTGGAAACTTCTACATAGCCTGCTTCTTTATGAATCTGTCTCCAGTAGTCCAGCAGTGTGTTTTTCAGTACCATACCATTGGGCAGGAAGAAGGGGAAACCAGGACCTTCTTCAAGCATTGTGAACAGTTTCAGTTCTTTGCCCAGTTTTCTGTGGTCACGTTTTTTCGCTTCTTCGATCATTGTCAGGTAAGCTTCCAGTTCGGATGCCTTCGGATAAGATGTGCCGTAGATACGGGACAGCATTTTGTTCTTTTCGCTGCCTCTCCAGTAAGCACCTGCAACGGATGTCAGTTTGATTGCTTTTACAGTTTTTGTGCTCATCAGGTGAGGGCCTGCACACAGGTCTGTGAAGTCACCCTGTTTGTAGAAGGAAATAACTGCATCTTCAGGCAGATCCTGAATCAGTTCTACTTTGTAGGGTTCTTCTCTTTCTTCCATGTATTTGATTGCTTCTGCACGAGGCAGTTCAAAGCGTTCGATAGGCAGATCTTCTTTTACGATCTTCTTCATTTCTGCTTCGATTGCTTCCAGTTCTTCAGGTGTGAAAGCTTTTTCTTTATCGAAGTCATAGTAGAAACCGTCTGCGATTGCAGGACCGATTGCCAGTTTTACATCAGGGTACAGTCTTTTTACAGCCTGTGCCAGAATATGAGATGTTGTATGACGGAATGCCAGTTTACCAGCTTCGTCTTCGAATGTGCAGATGCTTACTTCTGCATCTTTGTCTACTACATAACGCAGGTCTTTTACTTCGCCGTCAACGATACCAGCACAAGCATTTCTTGCCAGACCTTCGCTGATGGATTTTGCGATATCCAGAACGGACATAGCGCTGTCAAATTCTTTTACTACATTGTCTTTCAGTGTAATCTTCATATCCAATCTCTCCTTTTGCATGTGATTTTTTGCTTTGGAAAGTGCGATTTTTTTGCAATAAAAAAATCCCGTCCACTTTCCTTTCGGAAAAGGGACGAGAGTTATAATCTCCCGCGGTTCCACCCTTATTGTTTAGAAAACCACTCATTTTGACGATAACGGTGTCGGCCGTGCCGGATTAGGGCCACTCGGAGGTGGTTTTCGTACTCTTCTGACCACCCGAAAAGGACTACTGTCCTCGTCGACGTTTATACATCAGATTATATCACACAAAATTTTGCTGTCAACACTTTTTGCAAAAATTTCGCAGAAGATTTCCGGGAGCCAAAAAAGGTATATTCTACCCTTAAAACCACTTGTTTTTCTTAAAAAAGGCGATGCCAATGGCAATAAAAGCCACAGAAAGCACAATGACCATCAAATAACCATGTTCCCATCCATACTCCGGCATCTGGAAATTCATGCCGTACCATCCTGCAATAAGGGTCAGAGGCAGAAAAATGGTTGTTACTACTGTAAAGACCTTCATGGTGGTATTCAGACTGATGTCCACTTCCGCTTCATAGGATTCCCGAATCTGGGTCACAGCTTCCCGCAGGTTCAGTACATTCTGATAACTGCGCTCCATCCTTCTGGAAAGCATTTTAAAAGACCGCAGCGTCTTTCCGTCAAAAATATTGTTCTCATTTTCAATCACCACATCCAGCAAATTCAAAAATTGCTCATAATACCGTTTCATGAGCATAAGCCGCTTCCGCAGATGAATGATTTCTGACACAAAATTTTTCTTCTGGGATGTGATAAGTGCCTGTTCCAATTCCAGAATTTCTTTTTCAATCTTGTCAAAAGCCACTTCTTCTTCCTTTGTCTGGGTTTCCAGAAACAGATAAATAAGCCGTTGGAAAGAAATCCGTTCCCCCAGCCCTTCGGCACAATCCCGCAAAACGTGTCTTACATGCTGGGCTTTGGAGGTGAAAAACAACGCATGATCCTTCTCCAGATAAATGACCACACTGCCGTGGCTGATGAGGACATTGTGGAAGTCCGGCATTTCCAGACTGATACAGTCATAATTTTCAAAACTGTCATAACGGGCAAAGCCAAAGCGCCGCGCATCCTCCAGAACACGATAAGAAATATTCCGCAGATGCGCCTGCTCCTCCATCATATCATACGTAAAAATACCGATGTACGCCCGATTTTCCGGCTGTTTCTCCACAAACTGGTAGCCGCTTTCCTCAATCTGTAAATACACCGCTTCCACCCCCTCCTGCATTTTACATTATTTGAATTTTACTGCTGTACCATACGCCATAACTTCCGCTGCGCCCTGCATGATAGCACTTGTGGAAAAGCGAATGCCCACAATCCCATCTGCACCCAGACGTCTGGCTTCTTCTACCATTCTCTGCATGGCAATGTCTCTGGCTTCTTCCATCATTTCTGTATATCCCTTCAGTTCACCGCCAACAATGGACTTCAAACCTGCGCCAAAGTCTTTGCCAATGTTTTTGCTCTGGATGGTGGCTCCTTTTACCAAACCTAAAACATCGTATTCTTTGCCCATAACCAGTTCTGTTGTTGTCAATAACATATCCATTCGCTCCTTTCTTTATGCCTTGCTTTTTTTCATCATATCACACAGTTTTTAGAAAAGAAAACATTTTATCTTACAAATATGTAAATTCTTGACACTATAAATAAGTCATAGTAAACTAAAATTAGTTTTAATTAACTTAAAAAGAAAAGAGGTGAATCATATGAAACAACATCGTTTTTGGGCTTGGGCAATGCTGTTCTGCGGCTTTATGGCATTCTACACCGGTTATAAACACAAATAATTCTCACTGCATCATGAAACATTCATGGTGCTTTTTTAAACATTCCAAAGACAAACTGCCGCAATCATCCAGAGGCATCCCGTCACAATGCGGATTTTTCGCCATCCTTTGATTCCCTGCCAATATCCATAAGCCAGACCAAACACCGAAGCCAGAAATAACAGCAGAAAAATCTCTGCACCATACCAGAAGATTTTTCCCATGCAATAAACGGCCGCACAGCCTACACACAAAAACATCAAGCCATGTTTGAAAGCATATTTTGCAAATCCCTCCATAGACCATGGATGGATACAGCTTTCCTCCAGTCTTTTTTCCCGTATGCCAAGAAAAATCATCACAAAGCCTAGTATGGCAAAAATCACGCTTCCTATTTTTGCCATAGTATCCATGTTTCCAGAAATTGAGAGGAAATCGCTCCATTTCCACAGGAATCCCATTCCCACACAAAACAAAACAAGCTGTACTGCGGCAAAAATTCCTCCCAGACAAATCATTCTTCTTTTCGTCAAATTGGCCTGAATGGCACCGGCGGCAACAGACAGCCGAAAAGCTTCCAATGCCAATCCGCATAATACCAATACATATATCATCATGGACATTTCCTCACCCCATTTCTTCTTCCCAGTATAAAGAAAAAAGACCGCATCTTACAGATGCAGTCTTTCATTGCTGTTTTCATTTATCATACAAAACTGTATATTTGTTCATGCTTTCTATACAATAAAGCACTTTTATCTATTTTTCCTTTTCTTCGCCGGAAACTTCTTTCACAACATCTTCAAAAGAAACGGTGATCAGCGACCAATGGGCTTTTTCCACCTCTTCCGCAGAAATGGGCATACCACTTTCCAGCCACTTCATCAGCAGAAACGTTTCTGCATTGGCATAATATTCTGCCAGAATTTCCGGGCAGAAAAAATGAGGCACTGTTTCCGGGAAAGGTGTGCGTTTTGCAAAAACCTTCTGAATCAATGTAACAAATGCATGGAAAACGATTTCACGAAAAGAATTCTGTCCTTGTATTTTCACTGCACGCACATAAAAATCCTTTTCTTTTTCCATATTGGCAAGCATCAGGCGAATGCCCTCACGAAATAAACCTACATCAAAAAGCTGTTCTCCCGGGCGGATGATTTCTTCCGTGAAAATCCATTCCACCAGGTCATACTTATCTTTGAAGTGGTTATAAAATGTTGGGCGGATAAAACCTGCCGCATCCGTAATGTCTTTGATGGTAATTTTTTCAAAACTATGGTGCAGCATCAGCTTTTTCAAGCTTTCTGCCAATATCTGCTTCGTCATTTGCGTTTTTTGATTCACCGGCATCACCTCAATTCCGCAGAATACCGATTCAGTATACCTTATTTTGACAGAAAATGCAACTTTCCCCAAGTCATCACGTATTTCCTATAAAAAATGGACAAGGTGTCATGCACCTCGTCCATTTCTAGTTTTCTGATTAGCGAATTGCAGGAGGGAATCCCACTTTCTTCTGAACTTTTGTCAATGTTCTGGCTGCCAGTTTGCCGGCACGTTCTGCACCGTGTTTGATCACTTCGTCCAGATAATCTTTGTTCTTTTCCAGTTCTTTTACACGTTTCTGAACAGGTTCCAGTTCTGCTACAACAGCTTCGCCTACAGCTGTTTTGAAGGCACCATATCCTGCGCCATCGAATTCTCTTTCTGCTTCTTCCATTGTTTTGCCTGTGCAAGCGCAGTAAATGTTCAGCAGGTTTGTGATGCCGGGTTTATCTTCACCGTGGCGGATTTCGCTGCCGGAGTCAGTCATAGCACGTTTTACTTTGTTCATGATGACAGCAGGTTCATCCATCAGCAGAATGGTGTTGTTTTTGTTTTCATCAGATTTGGACATCTTCTTAGTAGGTTCCTGCAAAGACATGATTCTTGCACCAACCTTGCCGATATATGCTTCAGGAATCTTGAATGTTTCGCCGTAAATGCCGTTGAAACGTCCTGCAATGTCTCTGGTGATTTCCAGATGCTGACGCTGGTCTTCCCCTACAGGTACCAGGTCTGTCTGATACAGCAAAATATCAGATGCCATCAATACAGGATATGTGTACAGACCTGCGTTGATATTGTCTGAATGTTTTGCAGCTTTATCTTTAAACTGTGTCATACGGTTCAATTCGCCCATATAAGTGAAGCAGTTCAAAATCCAGCCCAGTTCTGCGTGCTGAGATACATGAGACTGATAGTAAATGGTATTTTTTTCAGGATCAATGCCTACTGCCAGATACTGTGTCAGCAGATCTCTTGCCTGCTTGCGCAGTTTCACAGGGTCCTGACGAACAGTAATCGCGTGCATATCTACGATACAGTACAGGCAGTCATAATCATCCTGCAAATTTGTCCAGTTCTTCAATGCACCCAAATAGTTCCCCAAAGTAATCATGCCAGAAGGCTGCATGCCACTGAATATTCTTTTCTTTTCTTCCACTTTCGTTTCCTCGCTTTCTATCAAAAATTATTTCTTTTCGTCAAATTCGGCATCAATATATCCGTCATCAACGGGAATGACAAACACGCATACCACGTAAACGATTAAGCCAATGAACCCGCTGGTCAGCAAAGATACCAAAACCCAAATCAGACGTACCAGTGTTGCGTCGATATTGAAGTATTCCGCCAAACCGCCGCAAACACCGGAGATTTTCACATTATTTTTAGAACGATATAACTTCTTCATATTCAAAACCTCCTGTTTATTTTTCCTTTAAATAATCATGTTCCAGGAAACTAAAATACTGGTTTTCCGCAACGATGATATGGTCTGCCACTTCTATGCCGATTTCATGGAGAATCTTTGCCATACGGGCAGTCAATTCCACGTCGGAAAAAGATGGCAGCAGTGTTCCACCTGGATGGTTGTGCATCAGGATCACAGAAGAAGCCTGATAACGCAGGGCAGCTTCCACCACCAGTCTGGGATGCACCACAGATTCATCCACAGTGCCTTCTGAAATCATGCAGGTGTGTATCAATTGTTTCCGATTATCCAAACACAAAATATAAAAGCGTTCATAATGATAATGGGAAAGCAGATCTACAGCAAAAGCCCCTGCACGGGAAACAGAATCCAAAACCGGTTTATCCCGCCATTTTTCCTGCTGCAAACGATGTGCCAATGCACTTTGCAGAACCAGCAGCACTGCTGTGCTCTCTTTCACGCCACATCTGCGGCAGATATCCGCAGGATCTGCAGAAAGCAGCATAGAAAGTGTACCGAATTCTGCCAGCATTTTATGAGCCAGAGGGTTCACATCACCCCGCGGCACAGCATAATACAACAGCAATTCCAGTAATTCATGATCTGCAAAGCCTTTCGCACCTTCAGCTAAAAATCGCTGACGCATGCGCTCCCGATGCCCCTTATGCACATTTCCGCTCATTTACTTCCCTCAATTTCCAGATATTTTGTCAGCTCGTCAAAATTACCTCCGTAAATGATTTCCAGTAATTTTTCCAGACGACGCAGGCACTTTTTCACCAGTTCTTCTGTGATAACGCCTTCATCCAGCATATCTGCCAGCTCTGCCAAATCAACGACCTTTACAAATCCTGAATCGTAAACAATGACATCTGCCAGCAGGTCTGTAAAAAGATAGCTGTTTTCCTGGGCATCGTAGGTAGTATCAATGATATCACAATAATAATATACCAATTCCTCTTGATCATTCAGAAACTTACTGACTTTATATCCGTCTTCCAAAAAATAACAGGATACACCGTGGCTAAATTTTGCCTTCGGACGAAAAACATTCCATTTTGTTACGATTACCTTTTCGTCCTGGTAAACTAAAATATCATCCCGCAGCAAAATGGTTTCCTGCGGCATAAAACGTTTTCTATATAATACCGGGTGTCCCATACGCTATCCCCTTTTCTATTATTCTGTAAATGGCAATACGTCACAAACGGAAACTTCAGAAGGCTTTGTCCGCAGCGGACCAAACTGAGGTACAATGCTCTGAAAATGCGCTGTTGCACGATGTTCCTCCAGTGCCTTCATGTCCTGATATTTTTCTACAAAATAATAAACACAGGCATCTGCCTGGTCTGCAACCAAATCATAAGCAATGCAACCGGCTTCTTTTCTTGTAGCCAAAACCAGTTTTTCCGCCAGTTCTGTAAATTCTTTTTGCTTTCCTTCAATTAAAGTATTTTTTGCAATCAGCATAATCATATTGCATCTTTCCTTTCTTCATGCTGTTCGCCATGATACATATATGAAATTATAATGAATTTTTTAGAAAAAAACAAGGCGGCAAAGAAAAATGTATAAAAAAATAAAACCCTGCTGACCAAAGCCAGCAGGGTTTTCGTACAACCTGTAATTTTATTTTTTATGAAATTAGATAGGCAGAGATTTGCCCGCTTTTTTCCAATCATGGAATTCAGCAGCTGCTGTAAACAGTGCGTCTGTGGAGGAGTTCAGACCTGTTTCGCAAGAGTCCTGAACAACGCCGATGATGAAACCTACACCTACAACCTGCATTGCGATGTCGTTGCCGATACCGAACAGGGAGCAAGCCAGAGGAATCAGCAGCAGGGAACCGCCGGCAACACCGGAAGCACCACATGCGGAAATTGCTGCTACGAAGCTCAGCAGGATCTTCATTGCCAGAGGAACTTCCAGACCTACTGTGTTTACGCAAGCCAGTGTCATAACTGTGATTGTGATCGCTGCACCACCCATGTTGATTGTAGCACCCAGAGGGATGGAGATGGAGTAGTTGTCTTCATCCAGACCCAGGGATTTGCACAGAGACATGTTAACAGGGATGTTCGCAGCGGAGCTTCTTGTGAAGAATGCTGTTACGAAAGATTCTCTCAAGCATTTGAATACCAGTTTGTAAGGGTTCTGTTTGATCTGAGTGAACACGATGATGGGGTTCAGGATCAGAGCAACAAATGCCATACAGCCAACCAGGATAGCCAGCAGTCTGCCGTATTCTACGAAGATTTCCAGACCGTTTGTGGAAACTGTTGTGAATACCAGACCCAGGATACCGAAAGGAGCGAAGCTGATTACCCATCTAACTGCCTGAGAAACAGCTTCAGAGAAATCGAACAGTGCTTTCTTTGTTGTATCAGATGCAGCTTTCAGAGCCAGACCGAAGATAACAGCCCAAGCCAGGATACCCAGATAGTTCGCATCAACGATGGAACCCAGAGGGTTTGCTACGATGTTTGTCAGCAGATTTGTGAATACTTCTGCGATACCGCCAGCTGCTTCATAACCTTCAGCAGCTGCAACGTCGCCCAGAGGCAGTGTTACATGGATGAAATGGCAAGCGATTACTGCTACTACTGCAGACAGGAATGTACCTACCAGATACAGGATAACAACACGACCCATGGTTCTGCCGCCGCCTTCGTTACCGCAAGCCAGAGCTGCAATTACCAGGAAAAATACCAGTACAGGCGCGATTGCTTTCAGAGCGCTTACAAACAGAGTACCCAGAATGCCGATTCCTGTTACACCAGGAATAGCCAGACCCAGGATAGCACCCACAATCAAGCCACAAATAATACGTTTTACTAAGCTAATGCTATTCCACTTACTAAGAATGTTTGTCATGATTATGATTCTCCTATTAAATTATAAATGTTCAATATTGCGTTTTGTCAGGTTGTACGAACTTAATATTGAAAGTATTTTTGCCTCCCCTTTTATTGGCAGCAACCAAATACTTTTTCACAAAGCTTTTTACCTGTCGGTGTTACAGCCAGACCGCCTTCTGCTGTTTCTTTCAGTGTAGAAGACATAGCGTCACCGATTTTTTTCATTGCAATAATAACTTCATCGGCGGGAATCGCACTTTCAATTCCTGCCAGCGCCAGTTCTGCCGCAACAAATGCATTGGCAACACCAGCTGCGTTTCTCTTGATGCAGGGGATTTCTACCAGACCTGCAACAGGGTCACAAACCAGACCCAGAATATTTTTCAATGCAATGGCGCATGCATGTTCACACATCTTAGGTGTACCGCCGCAGATTTCTACGATAGCAGCAGCTGCCATAGCGCTTGCTGCACCGCATTCTGCCTGACAGCCACCTGCTGCACCAGCAATGCTTGCGTTGTTTGCAATGACCATACCCACAGCGGATGCTGTGAACAATGCCATTACCACGTCTTCATCGGGAATGTTTCTGCTTTCGGAAATGGTCAGCAGAGCGGAAGGCAAAATACCACAGCTGCCTGCTGTAGGCGCCGCAACAATTCTGCCCATACAAGCATTGGTCTGAGAAACAGCCAGTGCTTTTGTCATGGCATCCCCAAAGATTTTACCGCAGATATTTCTGTTTTCCTGTACTGCACGCATCATTTTGTATGCGTCGCCGCCAGTCAAACCGCTTGCGGAACGTTTGTCGGGATCCAGACCTTCCTCTACAGATTCACGCATAACCTCTAAAGAGCGTTCCATCTGCGCGTACAAAGCTTCTTCTGTGCTTTCTGTAGCTTCTGCCTGTTCACGCAGAATGATTTTGGAAAGAGGTTCGTTTGCCTGTGTTGCTGCTGCAACCAGATCTGCCAAAGAATCGTATTTGAACATAGTTTCACCTCTCTCCTTAAATTGCTTTCAGAATGGTGCAGGAGAAAATATGAGGATTTTCCAGAATTGCATCCTGCACGGATTCATTGATATCACCATCGATTTCGATGGTCATAACAGCCGTACCGCCCTTGTGGTCTCTGCACAGAGAGAAGCCATGAACGTTTACGTCTTTTTCTGCCAAGATTTTGGTAACAACCGCAATCATACCCGGAATATCCTGATGAGGGATTACCAGTGTATCAGATTTCCCGTTGATGGAAACTGCGGTGCCGTTGATTTTATTGATGACAATGTTGCCGCCGCCAACAGAAGCGCCCTGTACCTGTGCAGTTCTTCCTTCTGCATCTTCCAGAGTGATTTCTGCTGTATTGGGGTGAGCACCATCGATATCTGCTTCTTCAAATTCGAATGTCAGACCTTCTTCTTTTGCCACATCCATGCTGACACGAATGCGTGCATCATCTGTATCCATGCCCAAAATGCCTGCAATCACCGCTTTATCTGTACCGTGTCCTTTGTATGTTTTCGCAAAGGAACCACTGAAACGGATATGCGCTTTTACAGGAGTCGCGCCCAGAATGGACCGTGCATACTTACCAATACGCACAGCACCGGCTGTATGGGAACTGGATGGACCGATCATGATCGGGCCGATAATGTCAAATGCCTGTAACATAATATCCTCCCCTATTCATTCTTTTGAACCTTCCCATAAATCTTAAAGTTTTATTAAAATCTTAAGATTTTGGTTACTACAATTATATATGATAAAATTCTACAAAGTCAATAGAAATAGCAAAAAAAGTTTACAATGGAAGGACATTTTCACACATTGCTCAAACATTTGTCTTTGTACGAAAGACATCGCAAGAATTTTTATGATTTCTACTAAAAATACAATTGCTTTTTTTGCCAATTTTTCTAAATTTATAAACTAATTTAATTTTACCAATTTATTTTTTCTATTGTTTCATCAAATCCATTGTACTTTTTGACTGCAATAAAAAAGTGATAAAACCGAAATATCAGGTTTTATCACTTTTTTTGTTCAAAATTAATCTTTTACAACTTCATCTTTGGGCAAAAGTACATGCAGAACAATAGCAACAACTGCTGCAGGTACAATACCGGAACCGCCAAAAATCAGCTGCAGTGCCTGAGGCGCTTTCGCCAGTACCGCACTGTTTGCACCAATACCATAACCAACGCCCAGAGCTACAGACAGAATAGTCAGGTTTCTAGGTGTCATAGGTTCTTTTGTTACCAGCTGGATACCGCTGACTACAATAGAGGAGAACATCATAACTGCTGCGCCGCCCAGAACAGCCTGAGGCATGATGGAAACCAATGCACCCAGTTTGGGGATCAGGCCGCACAGAATCAGGAATACTGCACCTGTAGCCAGAGCCATACGGTTCACAACTTTTGTCATAGCAACCAGACCAACGTTCTGGCTGAAAGAAGTGTTGGGCAGTACACCGAAAATAGCAGCAAAAGTGGAACCCAGACCGTCACAGATAACACCGCCGGACAGTTCTTTGTCAGTTGCTTCTCTGCCCATACCGCCTTCCATAACACCGGAAATATCACCAACGGTTTCTACCGCTGTTACAACGAACATGATCAATACCGGCACAATGGCTCTCCAGTCAAAAATAATCTTCACAGGTACCAGAGCAGGTACTGCAAACCAGCTTGCTTCTCTGACTTTATCCCAGTTCAGCACCCAAGCTTTTGTGTATTCTACGCCATCTGCTGTCACACCTGTTGTAGGCAGTACAAAACCCATGATGAAAGCAACGATATAACCAGCAATGATACCGATCAGAATAGAAGATGTGCTGGTAAAACCTTTTGTACCATGTTTTACAATCAGGATAACAACCAGTACAAATGTAGCCAGCAGCAGGTTTTCAATGGAACCATAGTCTGCTGCGCCGCTGCCGCCGCCAAAAGAAGCGATACCAACAGAAATCAAAGACAGCCCGATGGACAGTACAACGGTACCTGTTACAACAGGCGGGAAAAATCTACGCAGAGGTTTCAGGAAAAATCCCAGTACGCCTTCCATCAAACCGCCAATAATAGATGCACCCATGATAGCGCCGTAAGCAATGACGCCGCCGCCCATATTGGCAACTACGCTGTTAAATACGCCGATAAAGCCGGAACTTGTCCCCATAATAATAGGAACTTTACCACCAACGGGACCAATGGCAAAAAGCTGAAGCAATGTTACCAGACCCGCAACCAGCATGGCATTTTGCAGCAGGCTGACCTGCAGATCCGCAAATTCACTGCCAACACCCAGACCGCAAGCGCCTGTGATGATCAGCAATGGTGTCAGGTTCCCTACAAACATGGCAAGTACATGCTGCAGTCCCAGTGGAATTGCCTGACGCAGAGGCATTTTTCCTTCAAAGGAATATGCCGTTCCAGATAAAACTTTTGTGTCTTTCATAGTCCTCTTCCCTCACATACCTTTTACTTGAATTTTTACCAAAACTCATTTTATTTGATTTTTCGACAAATGTAAACACTTGTCATTAAAAAATCCTGTTTTTCTTTTTCCACAAACGGGATTTCTTAGGCTTTTATGGGGAATATGCCCTTTTCCGTAACCAGAAAATCCCCTTTTTGGTCAAAAGTTTCTGACGGAATTTCATCTAACATCAGTTTTTCTCTGCAAATTACAACACGAACGCCCTTGCATCTTTCCAAATATCTATCATAGTATCCGCCGCCATATCCCAACCGATTGCCTTTTCTATCACAAGAAAGGCACGGCAGGATAATCAAATCGACCTGTTCCGGCGTCAATACCTTACATCCTTCCTTCGGTTCCATAATACCGAATTTCCCCACTTCCAAATCTTCTTCTTTTGTAATGATATATGCCTCCATATGTCCTTTTTCCAGACATTTCGGCACAGCTACTTCCTTATGATTTTTCCATGCATACTGAATGATGGCATGCGTATCGATTTCCGACGGTGTGCCAACAAAACAAAATATGGTTTTTGCTTTCTGAAACACTTCCATTTCACACAAGTTCGCAAAAATCTTTTGACTTGCTTCTTTATTATATTCTTTCGTAAGCGCGGCTATTTTTTTCTGTATTTCCTGACGGCATTGCTTCTTTTCCATTTTTTTATCCATATTTCACACTCCTTTTAATAGAAAAGAATCCAAAACACCACAGCGTTTTGGATTCCTCTTTCCTTATGCAGCAGATTTCCGCATTTCCAGAGCTACTTTTTCTTCTCTCCGGCGCAGAATGCCGCTCATACATTTCAAATATACCAATACAGATACCCCTGCACTGACCAAATCCACCGCAGGTTCTGCAAAAAAGACATTCTCAATCCCAAAAAGCAACGGGAAAATCATCATTGCCGCAAAATACAGCAACTTTCTGAATGTAGAAAGCACAATGGAATATTTAACTGCAGACAGACCTGTAAAGCCATCCACAATGGTATACTGCACAGCCAGAGGCAAAATCATCAGTGTCATAATCTTGATTGCCTTCATGGACAATTCCATATAAAAGGCATCATTTGTAAACAGTCTTACGAAATATGATGAGAAAACATGTGCTACCACCATCATCACAGCTGTAAAGATCAGGCAAAGAATCAGTGTGTATTTCTGCCCGCTTCTGACACGATCCATCTGACAAGCGCCATAGTTAAATCCCAGAATTGGCTGTGTTGCCCCTGTCATACCGCCCATAGGCAGTGTGACCATCAGGAAAAAGCTCTGTGCAATGGTATTACAGGTTACCAGCTGATCACCATATCCCGGGCCGCCGTAATGCTGCAAAACCATATTCATGGCAATGATCAAACCACTGTCCAGCGCCACAATAATAAAGGGAGAAAGCCCTGTCAATAAAACTCGAAACATCAGTGTCCGGTTATAGCCGCCAAAGGTAATACGTACTGGCGGTCTTCTGCCGAAAAGGAACAGCAGTACAAAAGCACAGGATACCATCTGCGCAATGACTGTTGCCACAGCCGCACCAGCCACCCCCATATTACATCCAAAAATAAACACAGGGTCTAAAATGATATTTGTAACTGCACCTACAACCACAGACATCATAGCGATTTTAGAATATCCCTGACAGATGATGAACGTATTCATCCCCATGGACAGTATGGCAAAGATACTGCCTGCCGCATAAATGGTCATATAGGTATTTGCATAGGGGAACGTCACTTCACTGGCACCAAACAGCATCAGCAATGGCTGCTTGAACAAAATCACCAGCAGTGTAATCGCAACTGCCATGACAATCATCATCAAAAAACAGTTTGCCATAATCTGAGAGGCGCCCTTTCGGTCATTCTCCCCCATTTTGATACTCATTAATGGAGAACCACCGATACCGACCCACATAGAAAAGGAAGTGATGAGGGTAACGATTGGTCCGCAGATGCCAACACCAGCCAACGCCGTGGCGCCAATCTCTGGAATATTCCCAATGAAAATTCTATCTACAATGCTGTACAACACATTGATAAACTGTGCCAGCATCGCGGGTATGGCAAGACGAACTACCAGTCCTGCCATGCTGTCTGTGCCAAGGTTATTTTCTCTGCGCATACGGCTTCCTCCATTCCTGATTTTTCCAATAGAAACGGATAAAACATAACACATTCCCATATCCCAAGTCAACCATTTTTCCAAAAAGAAACATGCCTTTTTCTGCTGAAAAATTTCGATTTTTCTCTGTAAAAATTTGTGATTTTCCTCTCTGGATTCTCCTTGACTTTTTCTGTCCCACCCCTTATAATGATATAGCATTCACGGAATGCTTCGTTTGATACACTAACGCTAACAAGGGTATATTCTTGTTAGCGTTTTTTTTGCAAGGAGGATTCTATGGAAAACAACACATTTCTGGAAGGAAAAATTGCTGCGCCCCTGATTCGTTTTGCAATCCCACTGATGATGTCGCTGGTACTACAGGCTTTGTACGGCGGCGTTGACCTGATGGTCGTGGGGAAATTTGGTACCACCGCAAGTATTTCCGCTGTTGCTACCGGCGGGCAGGTCATGCAGGCAGCAACTGTCATCATTACCGGCTTAACCATGGGTGTCACAGTACTGCTGGGGCAAGCCATCGGCGCGAAAAAACCGGAAGATGCCGCTCATATCGTTGCCGGACAGATCAAACTGTTCACCTGCATTGCTTTGCTGATTACAGTGGTTCTGGTTTGTTTTGCAAAACAGGCTTCTCTGCTGATGCACGTTCCCGAAGAAGCACTGCCTGAAACCATTACTTACATTCGCATTTGTGCTTCCGGTATGATTTTCATCACCGCTTATAACTCCGTCAGCGGTATTTTCCGTGGTATGGGCAATTCCAGATCACCATTTTTGTTTGTATTGATTGCCTGCACCATTAACATCATTCTGGACTTTGTTTTTGTTGGGCTGTTCCATATGTCCACAGCAGGTGCGGCACTGGCAACGGTCATTGCACAGGCAAGCAGCTTTTTCTTCTCCATTGTTTATATGAAATACACCAAAAAGCATCGCCTGCCTTTCCGACTGAAACTTTCTGACTTCAAGCAAAAAGGCGCTGTCCGCAGAATCATTTCTCTGGGTCTGCCCATTGCCGCACAGGATTTTCAGGTAACGGTATCCTTTTTGATCATTACATCTATCCTCAACTCTTTAGGGGTTGTTGCTTCCGCCAGCGTCGGCATTGCGGAAAAACTTTTTGTTTTCCTCGCGTTGGTACCTATGAGTTTCATGTCTGCCCTTTCCGCTTTCGTTGCACAGAACGTTGGGGCAAACAACATCAGCCGCGCCACAAAGGCATTCTTTGTAGCAGTAAGAATCTCTTTCTGCTGTGGATTCATGGTGTTCCTGTTGACATTCCTGCAAGGGGATTTTCTGGCGTCTATCTTTACCAATGACCCGGAAGTTATCGCATCCACCCAGTTGTATCTGAAAAGCTGTTCCTTTGAATATTTACTGACAGCTATCAACTTCTGTATGCTGGGATATTTCAACGGCAGAGGCAGAACAAAATTCGTTTTGCTTCAGGGGGTTTTGACCGTATTCTTGGTACGTATTCCCCTTTCCTATTTCCTCAGCCGTCTGCCGGGTACCAACCTGCTCATCATCGGTATTGCCGTACCTATGTCTGCACTCTTTGAACTGCTTTTGTGTATTGGCTTCTTTATCAAATTACAGAAAGAAAAGAAAGTGGTTATGCCCTAACTACAGGAAATATAAAAGGCACGAAATTCCAAAGAAGTTCGTGCCTTTTTGATTGTTTATTTTGATGAATGTATCGCTTTCCATCGAAAATATCCGAAGCCTTCTGCCAACGTCAGCAAAAATGTGCAGATACCATAGGAAAGCAGAAATTCTTTCTTCATAAATCCAGATTTGACTTCTATATTTTCTAAATCGATTGTACTTCGGTCTGCCACACGGTATGGATACACCACCTGTGATGTTACTGCCGCTGTGGTATAAGAGGAATCATCTTCTGGAATATCATGCACTTCCAGAATGCAGTATCTGGGAAAAAATAAATTTTTCTGCAATTCTAATATTTGTACATTACCTTCGCTTTCTACCAACAGCAATTCTGAATCCTTTAAAACTGTATGATCTAAAATATGGGCATTTTTATATTCCCCGTAGGCTTTTGCCAGACTTTCCGCCTGCAAAGGACTGGAAATGGGACAAAACATCAGGCCTTGTATGCAAACGGCAATACAAAAATTGACCAGAATCAGCACAATGCCAAAAAAGACCGATTTTACTTTCTGCATAGTACAATCCTCCTCACAGTCTTATTTTTATTTTTGCGATTCTGCTACCTTTTAAAATTTCGAAAATCGCTTTTTCCATGACTACTGCTTTCCGCATCTGTTTATCCCATTCCATAGAAAAATGACCGAAATGGTTCACCGCTTCCCGCAGGGGAACGTAAATTTTTCCATGGATATTCTGGAAAGGAATGTTTGTAGAGAAAGCATTGTTTTTGATAGTGCCGTTCTGATAAATCAATTTTTTTGTTTCTCCGTACTGGGTGGCAAAAATGGTGTTCCAGTCCTCCAGAGATACCTGCAAAGTACCATGGGCGTCAATAAACCCATTCTGAAAAACATACACATCTTGATTCAACACCATTCCCAGTTCATTGATCTTTGCCAAATCCACGCCATACATCATATTATAATCAACATAACTATAATAGGTTTCATTCATCTTTTGCAGTTTTTGCATGATCTGTTCCATGATTTCCGGAGAAACCGAAACAACTTCTCTCGTATTCAGGAACTCTCCTGTAGCTGGATCTCTGGATATATGTTGTATCGCGATTTTGTTTTGCCATTCATACACAAGATAGTACTCCTTCGCCACAGCAGCCTCATTTTTATTTTCATACAACGTCACAATATAATTTGGATCTGCCTGGCCAAGCTCTGCCGGTTTTCCCGTTTTCCACCACTGCTCCCATGAATCACAAAATTCCTTTACGGACGATGGCTGGGTGATATAAAAATCTTTATAACCATTTACACAAAGCACCTGCGGCAAATCATTCTGAGAAACTTGTGCTGTTTCCCCATGCGCCGTTGTCGGCAACAGCAGCCCCACTACACAGCAAAGCAAAAAAATACTCTTTTTCATAGCCATTCCCCCGTTCTTGCAAATTACCAAAAATCCCCTTTTTTCCAGCATATCGAAGTTTTTTAAAAAATACAATCAAAAAGCGGCAATCTTACGTTTCTTGTAAGAAATGCCGCTTTTTCTTTATAATTATTGATTTTCGTCCTCATAGGGTACAATGACCCAACGACAATCCCGACACACATAGGCTTCGCATCTTGGGCCTGTCATATTATGTGTCGTCAAAGAAATATCGCCGATTTTAGAAGCTGTGATAAACATCTTTTTCAGCGCTCGGGTATAAATCACTTCTCTTGCGCTGTTGATCCAGCCTTTTTCCAGTTCTTTTCCGCATTTTGGACAATTCATAAAAACGCCTCCTTTAGAACAGGCTCAGCTGATTAGTCTCAGGAATGCCGTTCAATACGCCGTTTTCCTTCAGCAAATCAATGAGGGAACGTCCCAGAGAAGTGCGTTCTTTCAGTTCCTCAATGGTATGGAATTCTCCTGCCGCTCTGCCGTCTACAATGCTTTGTGCCGCATTGGTACCCAGTCCCTGCAAAGAGTTGAAAGGCGGAATCAGCCCTTCCTCTGTCACAATGAATTTTCTGGAGTCAGATTTATACAGGTCAATGGGCAGGAATTTGAAACCGCGGGCATAAAATTCCACGATCAATTCCAAAACCGTCATTTTTGCCTTATCTTTCGCCGTTGCCTCCATGCCTTTTGCATGAATTTCCCGCATAGCCGCTTTGGCAACGTCCATGCCTTTGCACATACAGCTATAGTCAAAGTCGTCGCAGGCACGAACAGTAAAATATGTCGCATAGTACGCTTCCGGATAATTGATTTTGAAATAAGCAATACGGAACGCCATCATCACATACGCCGCCGCATGGGCTTTCGGGAACATGTACTTAATTTTCTGGCAGGATTCGATATACCAATCTGGCACATCTGCCGCTTTCATATCCGCAATATCCTCATCAGTCAGCCCTTTCCCCTTTCTGACTTTCTCCATGATCTTAAAAGATTTCTTCTTATCCACACCTTTATTGATCAGGTAAATCATAATACTGTCACGAGTGGAGATGGTTTCTTTTAGGGTAATGGTACCGTTTTCAATCAATGTCTGTGCATTGCCCAGCCA
>OGEZ01000919.1_pt1 | contig 18548 bp, 14 predicted proteins | sample 1570831 | NCBI WGS metagenome assembly OGEZ01 (sample SAMEA2582059, study PRJEB24529) | metagenome | biome: Human gut stool | place: China | collected 2011
ATCATCTTCATCGACGAGATCGACACCATCGGCAAATCCCGTGACGGCGGCCGCTTCGGCGGCGGCAACGACGAGCGGGAGCAGACCCTGAACCAGCTGCTGGCGGAGCTGGACGGCTTCGATCCCGGCAAGGGCATCATCGTTCTGGGTGCCACCAACCGCCCGGAGGTGCTGGACAAGGCCCTGCTGCGCCCCGGCCGCTTCGATCGGCGCATCACCGTGGATCGCCCCAATCTGGCGGGCCGTCTGGCCACCCTGCAGGTCCACACCCGGAGCATCCATCTGGCCGAGGACGTGAATCTGGAGAAGATCGCTCAGGCCACCGCCGGCTGCGTGGGCGCAGATCTGGCGAACCTTGTCAACGAGGCGGCCCTGCGGGCCGTGCGTCTGGGCCGCAGCGCCGTGAATCAGAATGACCTGCTGGCGGCCTTCGAGACCGTCATTGCCGGCTCCGAGAAGAAGGGTACCGTCATCACCGACGAGGAAAAGCGCATCATCGCCTATCACGAGGTGGGCCATGCGCTGGTGGCGGCCAAGCAGAAAAACGCCCAGCCCGTCAGCAAGATCACCATCGTCCCCCATACGCAGGGCGCTCTGGGCTATACCCTGCACCTGCCGGAGGAGGAGAAGTTCCTCATGTCCCGTGAAGACATCCTGGCGGAGATCCGCACGCTGCTGGCCGGCCGGTCCAGCGAGGAGGTGGTGTGCCACACCATGACCTCCGGCGCCGCCAACGACATCGAGCGGGCCACGGAGATGGCCCGGAATCTGGTGGCCCGGTTCGGTATGTGCGAGGAGTTCGACATGATGGCGCTGGGCAGCGTACAGAACCAGTATCTGGACGGCACGTACTCCATGAGCTGCGCTCAGGAGACCTACGCCGCCGCAGATCGTGCTGTCATCGCCATCATCCGTCAGTGCCATGAGGATGCCAGACGGATGCTGGAGGAGAACCGGGAGCTGCTGGACAAGATCGCCGCCTATCTGCTGAAGAAGGAGACCATCACCGGTCAGGAGATGATGGCTATCATCGAGGGCCGTGACCCGGAGACGGTGGACAACTACGGCGCTACCCGTGAGGAGAAGCAGCCCCTGTTCCGTCCCTCCTCCCCGGAGGTCATCGAGGCCCCTGCCAAGCACATCCACATCGTATCCGAGCCGGTGCCGTCCCCGGAGGAGCCGCAGACCCCGGAGGAAAAGTCCCCGGAGGAAAAGTCCCCGAAGGAAGCCCAGCCGGATCGTGACCCGGAGGAAAGTGAGCAGAAGTGACCCGTTCCCTGCGAAAGGAGGCAGAACCCATGAAATGTAAACGACTGTTGGCGCTGGCGCTGGCTGCGGCCCTGTGCATCGTGGCAGCGGCTTGCGGTACAAAGAACAATGAGCCCGGCACCGATACCCCCACCAAGACGGACACCCCCACCGCCGCCCCCGGCGGCACCCAGACCGTGGGCGACACCGGCGACGGCACCGTCCGGGAGGACGGCTCCTACGTGCCGGGGCAGGTGGACCGGCTGCGGCTGACCTATAACGGCAACGTCAGCTCCGCCCTGTACGTCACCTCGGCGGCCCAGCTGCCGGACTACCCGGAGCTGTCCGCCTACGACGATGCGTTCTTCAAGGACCATGCGCTGGTGCTGGTGCAGGAGTCGGTGAGCTCCGGCTCCGTGGAGGTGGGCATCGAGTCCGTGTCCCTGAAGGCGGACCACGCCGCCGTGGTGACGCTGACCCATCAGGGCCCCGGCGAGGGGCAGGTTGGCACCGCCGACATGGCCACCTGGCTGCTGTGGACGGAGGTGGACACCGGACTGGAGGATTACCAGTGGACGGTGGCCAATCCGGCGCTGGAGTCCCAGCTGTCTCAGTATTGATAAAGCGATCCCCAACCCCTGTCTGCCACGCAGACGGGGGTTTTTCGGCGCACTTCCCTGCCGTACCCACTGGAAAATGCGGCGGAGATAGTGTATAATGGCGAAAGTGAGTAAAAAACAGGAGGGACCCTATGGACATCAGGCAGCGCTTACACCTCTCCGGCATGGACAGCCACGCCCCGGAGCTGGCCCGGAAATGGGGGCTGGGGCTGGAGGTCACGGACTTCTGCTACGCCCCCATGCTGGACGACCCCGCCACCTTTCCGGCGGTTCGGGAGAAGATGGCGGGCATCGACCATTTCTGGCTCCACGCCCCGTTTGCGGAGCTGGCTCCCTGTGCCGTGGACCCGCTGGTGCGGGAGGTGACGGCCCGGCGCTATCGTCAGGCTTTGTCCGCCGCCCGGCAGCTGGGCATCCGCCGTCTGGTGATCCACAGCGGCTATATCCCGCTGGTGTACTTTCCGGAGTGGTTCACGGAGCAGTCCGTGGCCTTCTGGCGGGAGTTCCTGCCGGAGGTCCCGGAGGATATGGTGCTGGCGCTGGAAAACGTCATGGACGAGACGCCGCAGCTGATGACGGACATCGTCCGTCAGGTGGATGATCCCCGGCTGGGCCTGTGTCTGGATGTAGGCCACGCCAATACCTGCGCCAGCCGGACACCTCCCATGGAGTGGATCGCCCCCATGGCCCCCTACCTGCGGCACGTACATCTGCACAACAATTTAGGGGATTGGGATCTCCACAGCAGTCTAGGGGATGGCGAGATCCTCATGCAGCAGATACTGGCGGCGCTGCTGGAGCAGTGTCCGGCGTCCACATGGACCATCGAAAATCAGGACTGCGCCCCGTCCCTTGCATGGCTGGCGCAGCAGGGCTATCTCAGCGAGGAGTGACCTATGACAGATCAGGAATTGAAGCAGTACTGCGGGGCCGTCACCGTCCCGGATCGGGAGATCATGGACGCCGCCCGCCGCCGTCAGGCGGAGCTGGCCAAGCCCCCCGGCAGTCTGGGCAAGCTGGAGGACTACTCCATCCGGCTGGCGGGCATCACCGGACAGGTGCGCCCCCATATCGAGAAGTGCCGGGTGCTGGTGCTGGCGGCGGATAACGGCGTCACGGCGGAGGGCATCTCCTCCGCCCCCACCTCTGTGACTCTTTCGCAGGTCATCAACATGACCCGCCACAAGACAGGGATGTCAGCGCTGGCCCACTACTTCGGCAACGAGGTGGTGGTGGCGGACATGGGCATCGATACGGATCGCCCCATCCCCGGCGTGCTGGACCGGAAGGTGCGCCGCTCTACCGGCAACATTGCCAGGGAGCCCGCCATGACCCGGCAGCAGGCCCTTCAGGCGCTGGAAACCGGCATGGAGCTGGCGGCGCAGGCCGCCGCTGACGGCGTGCAGGCGCTGGGCATCGGGGAAATGGGCATCGGCAACACCACCACCTCGGCGGCGGTGCTGGCAGCTCTGACCCACGCCCCGGCGCAGGCCGTCACCGGCCGGGGCGGCGGGCTGACGGATGCGGCCTTTGAAAAGAAAAAACAGGTCATCGACCGGGCGCTGGCCCTGCATCGCCCCGACCCCGCCGACCCGGTGGGGGTACTGGCCGCCGTGGGCGGGCTGGATCTGGCCGCCATGACGGGGGCCTTTCTGGGCTGCGCCCAGAACCATGTCCCGGCAGTGGTGGACGGCTACATCTCCATCGTGGCGGCGCTGACGGCGGTGCGTCTCTGCCCCGCTGCGGGAGAGTATCTGTTCCTCTCCCACGCCTCCTATGAGATCGGCTACCGCATCGCCGCACAGGAACTGGGACAGGAGCCCTGTCTGCTGCTGGGGATGCGGCTGGGCGAGGGCAGCGGCTGCCCGGTGATGTTTCAGATCTTGCGGGCCGCCTGCGCCGTCATGGACGGCATGGCCACCTTCCCGGAGGCAGCTATTGAGGACGACTACCTGGCCCCCATCCGGGCGCAGGACAGCTTTACGGTGACGCCATGAGGATCCTTCTGTTAGGCGGCAGCAAAAGCGGCAAGAGCATGATGGGCCAGCATATGGCCCGGCGGCTCTCCGCCGGGGCGCCCATGTACTACTGGGCCACGCTGGAGCCCAGAGACGGAGAGGACCGTGCCATCGTCCGGCGGCATCTGGCGGAGCGGGACGGCTGGGGCTTTGAGACCATTGAGCAGGGCCGGCAGCTGCCGGAGGCACTGGTGCGGGTGTCCCCGGCGGGGACGGTGCTTTTTGACAGCATTACGGCGTGCCTGGCCTGCCAGATGTTCTCCGCCCCGGAGCCGGACGGAGAAGCCCCCCGACGCACGGCGGAGGAGCTGCTGGTCATCAGCCGTCACCCGGCCCACTTTGTCTGCGTCTGCGACGAGCTGTGGCGGGACGGCGTGACCTATGAGACGTGGACGGAGACATACCGCCGGGGCCTTGCGGAGATCTGCCGCAGGCTGGCGGCGGAATTTGACGTGGTATGTGAGCTGACGGCGGGACTGCCCCGCCTGTGGAAAGGAGCGTGGCGCTTTGAGTGAGTGGCTGGACGGGTTTTCCATGGCCTGGGGGATGTTTTTGGCGATCCCCTGTCCCCTGCGGCGGTGGAACGAGAAGGCTCGTGAGAAAATGCTGGTGTGTCTGCCGCTGGTGGGACTGGCGGTGGGCGGCATCTGGCTGGGCCTGTATCTGCTGCTGCGCCATGCCGCCATCGGCGGGCTGTACGCCTTCCTCATGGCGGCGCTCCCGTGGCTGGTGACGGGCTTCATGCACTTGGACGGCTACATGGACGTATGCGACGCCGTGCTGTCCCGCCGGGAGCTGGCCACCCGCCAGCGCATCCTGAAGGACTCCCATTGCGGAGCCTTCGCCGTCATCGGCATGGTGCTGCTGGCCCTGTGCCAGTGGAGCGTATTCCTCTCCGGCAGCGCCGACGAAAGCCTGTGGGGGCTGCTGCTGATCCCGGTGGCCACACGGGCCTGTGCGGGACTGGCAGTGCTGAAGCTGCGGCCCATGGGTACCAGCCAATACGCCGCTATGGGCCGCCACGGCGGCTATGCCGCGGCGCTGGCGGTGCTGCTGGCGGCGGCGATCGCCGTACCGCTGGTCACGGACCGCAGCTTCGCCCCCTTGGCGGCAGCAGCGGGCTACGGGCTGGCGGTATGGTACGGCTTCCGGCAGCTGGACGGCATGAACGGTGACATCTCCGGCTTTGCCCTGACACTGGGTGAGCTGGCGGGAGCCGCCGTATGGACTTTGGTGAGGTGAGGAGATGGACTTGATCATCGGCGGAGCATATCAGGGAAAGCTGACACTGGCGGCACGGGAGTACAGCCTGACGCCGGGGGATATCTGCGATCTGGCGGCAGGTGAGCCGGCGCTGGGCGCCCGGTGCTATATCCATCTGGAGGAGCTGACCCGGCGGCAGGAGGACACCGAGTCCTATCTCCCCCTGCTGACGGCGGCGGAGGTGGTCATCGCACGGGAGATCGGCAGCGGCGTGGTTCCCATGGATGCCGGAGAGCGGGCCTGGCGGGAGCGCCATGGCCGTCTGCTGCGGCGGCTGGCCCAGCAGGCCGGCAGCGTGCGCCGGGTATTTTGCGGACTGACGGAGGTGCTGAAATGAAGCTGACCCTGCTGCGCCATGCCCAGACGGAGGGCAGCCTGCGGAACCTGTATTACGGGGCGGCGGATATCCCCGCCCTGCCGGAGTCTCTGTCGGAGCTGCACCGCCGGGCCGGGGACTATCCCACGGCCCAGCGCTACTATACCAGTGGGATGCTGCGGACGGAGCAAACGCTGGCAGCCATCTATGGCAACGTACCCCACACCCGGCTTCCGGGCCTGCGGGAGATGGACTTCGGCGACTTCGAGATGAAGAGTTACGAGGAGCTGAAGGACACCCCGGCCTATCAGGCGTGGATCACCGACGTAGAGCACAACCCCTGCCCCCACGGGGAGAGCGCCCCGCAGGTGCTGCGGCGCAGCCTTGCGGCCATCGCCCCGGTGGTGCAGAGGCCGGAGGACGCCGTCTGCATCATCCACGGCGGCGTCACGGCGGGGCTGATGATGGCCTGGTTCGGCGGCGGGCGCTATGACTACTCCGTCTCCCCCGGTCAGGGCTTTCAGGTGACCTTCCGGGAGGGTCAGCCGGTGTCGTATACCCGTATCCCGGCGGCGGAATAAGGCCCGCCGGACGGCGTTTTCCATCGGCTGGGGCAATTTTTTGCGCCGCCGGAGAGAAAATGGTTGCATTTTATAAAGAAGTGTGTATAATATATGGAGCGGAGCATCCGCTCCATATATTATGGCTCTGCAACTTCATATCCGGGCTTGTAGCTCAGCTGGGAGAGCGTTCGGTTCGCATCCGAGAGGTCGTGGGTTCGAATCCCATCAGGTCCACCACGAAAGAAACCTCTTTTGTCTACCAAGACAAGAGAGGTTTTTTCTTGCTTTTACGGGTAAAATAGCCCTAAATATAAGAAAATACCGCTGAAACAGGGGTTGGAAGGGTTGAACAGACCGCGCCAGCCCCTGTTTTTTGCGTTCTGTCGGCAAAATGGGCGTGTTACTTTTTGCGTTTCTTTACAGAGCAAAGAAGTTGGCAGAACAGCACCCGACGGGATTTGAATATGGAAAAGTTTGAAGGTGTCGCAGAAAACTGATAGCAAAACCTTGTAAATCGACAGAATTTGTGCTGTATTATTTGGTGACAGATGATATCTTTTCGAAGGAATACCCTTGGAGGTGGCACATGACACAGGAAAATTGGCAGAAATATAAGCTGCTAAAGCTCCATGAACTTTTGCGTCAAAGACAGCAGAGCTGATCGATAAAATAGCTGCACTCGGCGGTAGCTATAAGGAACTAATAAACTTGCTCCTCTAAGTCTGTGCGCCGGAAACGTTTGAAATTCTTCCTTATTTATCCTATAAAGGGTCATTTGTCCCTTCATTTCGCGTGATACAGTCCGACAAATTTTTTGAAATAACCACTGTCTCCACCTTGAAAAACGGTTACATATCTGCTATAATTGGTTTGCAAGCCGAATTGTGCGACGGGGGGTGAGCGATTGGCAGTACGAAGCGACGGGCTTCAGACGGAAAAGCGGATCCTGCAGGCTTGTGTCAGGCTGTTTCTGGAAAACGGATACCATCAGACCACCATGCTACAGATTCTCAAGGAAGCGCAGGTTTCCTCCAGCAGTTTTCAGAACCTTTTCCACAGCAAGGACGGCGTTTTGATGGAACTGGTAAAATTCATGTTTGAAAACCAGTTCGGTATTGCCAGAAACGTTGCAGGCGCTGCGCTCCCGCCGGTGTATGTCTACGCGGCGGAAACCGCGCTGCAGATCACGCTGACGGAGCTGAATGAAAATCTGCGGGAAATCTACCTGGAAGCCTATACGCAGGAACACCTGCTGGACTACATTCAGCGTGCCACGGCGCAGGAGCTGTACCGCATCTTCGGTCCGTATCAGCCCGAACTGACGGAGCAGGATTTTTACGAGCTGGAGTTTGGCTCGGCGGGGCTGATGCGCGGGTACATGGCCAACCCCTGCACGGCGGATTTCACGCTGGAGCAGAAGCTGAACAAATTTGTGACCCTGGCGCTGCGGGGCTACAAGGTGCCGGAGGACGAATTGCAGAAGGTGCTGGCCTTCCTTGTGGGGCTGGATATGCGCAGCATTGCCCAGTCGGTCATGGAGGAGGTGTTCCGCCAGCTTGCCATGCGCTATGAATTTTCCCTAGACGGCCTGCTGCCCGGGGGTAGGAACAAGCAAAGCTGATTTGCAACGGAGTACTCCCTTGTATAGGGGATCCCCCTATACAATCTCCCTTTAAACAAATTCCTTTTCTGCGGAGTACAGAGAAGTAAGAAAGAAAGGAAAGATCATGAAAAGAAGAGTTTTAAGTATCCTGCTGTGCCTGTGCATGGTGCTGACGCTCTGCCCGGTGACGGCCTCTGCAGAGGAACCCGCTGGCACGATCACGATTAACGCGCCGGATGAGGTCTGCGCGCAGCAGGACTGCGAATTCACCGTCACGGCGTCGGAGGGCGTGACCCTCGAAGCCGAGTTCGGGTATGATTTTGGCATCATGGGCAGCGGCGCCGATCTGACAATTGATGCCGACGGCGTGGGACACGGCGTGATGCGTGCGGAATGGTACACCACGTTGAAGGACAGCTTTGAGCTGAAAGCGCATGGACGGACGGAAGCCGGAGAATTCATTTCCGCAAGCAAGACCGTTACGATCCGGGCCAGTCACCGTTTCGTTGACGGCGCTTGCGAGGTCTGCGGCTTGCGGCAGTACACCGTTACCTATGACGCCGGCGCATACGGCACGGGCAGCATCGCGGCGGGAACCAAAATCCAGGGCGAGGACTTTACCCTGAGCAGTGAGACCTTCACCCGTGAGGGCTATGTCCAGACCGGCTGGTTGGACACGGACGGCGTATTCTATGCCCTTGGCGGCACCTATAACAAGGATGCGGATATGACGATGACCCCGAAGTGGTCCGGGGATGTTTCCAACGAGGCCGAGCTGAAGGAGGCCCTTAACGCGGGCCTTACCTTTATCAGGCTGATTGATGACTTCAAACTTTCAAGTACCCTCAGCCTGAGCGATAAGGTCATCACGCTGGACCTCAACGGCCATACGCTCAAGGGCAAGATCATACTGGCGGATACCTCTGCGGCTCCGCATTCCATCCTGACCCTGATCGACAGCGCTCCCGACGGCCGCGGCGTGCTGGACGGCGATATCGAACTGACCCGCGGAGACTACGGCAATGCAAGCTACCTCTACGCCAATGGCGGTACGGTAACAGGGAAGGTTTCCCTCAACAGCTATATCGCCAAGATGTTCTGCACAAGCGACACCCCCACAGCCATTAAGGGCTATGCCGGCAACTACGGAGAGATCCACGGCGGCATACTCTACGGCTTGTTCGAAGAAAGCTGTATCAAGGAAAATACAGTGACATTCAAAAACGGCAGCAAGCGTTACGCGGTTGAGGTTGTGGCGGACGGCAGCAAGGTGGCTGCCCCCATCGCACCGGCAGCGCCGGAGGGCATGAAGTTTTCCGGCTGGTATACGAATGAAGCCCTCACCGATAAATACGAATTCGGCAGCACCCTGCCTGAGAGCATCACCCTCTACGCGGGCTTCCAGCCGATTACTTACATTGTGGAGTATGACGGCGGCCCCGAATTCGGCCTCCAGGTGGACATCAAGACCCACGGCAAGGATCTCACCCTGAGCAGCGAGACCTTCCGCCGCGAGGGCTATGTCCAGACCGGCTGGCTGGGCTCGGACGGCGTATTCTATGAGCTTGGCGGCGTCTATACCACGGACGCGGATGTGACGATGTATGCCGCATGGGACGAGATCATCACTTTGACCGTGCCCTTCACCACCACGGTGAAGCTGGGCGGCAACGCAGCCCCCGGCGAGATGACGTTCGATCTCGAAATCGTGGGTAACAATGCGGGCGGTGCGAACATTTCGGACGTGACCGTCTCCGGCTCCGTCACCACCAATGGTGCGGGCGACTATGACGGCACCCTGACCCTTACCGGCCCCGAACGGCAGCTCTGGTATATGCTCAGCGAAGGCGCGTTTGTGCAGCAGGTGAACGTGGGCGAAGAAGGCTGGACCTATGACGATACGGTGTATGGCCTGCTTATCTCGGAAATCGCTGCCTATTCCACCGCGGACAGCGCGGATTATATCATGCTCGTCCTCCCCGCGGTCTGTGAGGAGACGGACGACGGTATGTACTACGATCTCGACTGGGACGCGGAACCGCTGGAGCGGATGAGCTTTACCAACACCTATACAAAATCCACCACTGAGCCGGCGGAAGATAATCCGAGCACCGGCGACATCAGCAATCCCGCGCTGTGGTTTGCCCTGTTCGCGGTATCCGTTGCCGGTGTGATCGGCACAGGCGTGTACAGCAAACGCAGGAGAAGCGCCCGGGCAAAATAAACGGAACAAAATATAAAAACAGATAGCAAACACCCTGCAAGACTACAAAATCTTGCAGGGTGTTTCTCTGTCTAAATGCAGGTAATCCCCCCAAGGCAGGGGGAATGCCCTGCGGTGTTGTTTTATGAAAATACGCACCTAATCGCTTTTTTATCCCCACTTACGCACCGTTATACCGCTCTTTGGCATAAGATCCACCGTAATTCTGATAGAATTACGGTGGATCTTTCTGTTGCTTCTTTCAGACGTGCCTGTGGGAACCGCCGTATTCACGGAGCGGAAATAGAGATCGCTGCGGCCGGCTTCATGGTGCCGCTCCCCGCAGCCCGGCAAGTATCGCAGGATACTCCTTCTCCCGTCAGCCAAACCGCCGGAGGCGGTGCGTCATAGGGCGCACCGCCTCCGGCGGTTATTTCTTTGCAAACCTTATTCGGCAGCGTTCAGACTGCTGTCCCACTTCCAGTTGCGGACCTCCGGCAGATCCACGCCGTTGTCCCGGATATACTGACGATGCTCCACCAGCTTATCCTGCATCTTCTGCACCAGATACGCCCCCCGGTTGCCCAACTGGGGCAGCCGACGGACCGTATCGATGACCAGATCGAAGCGGTCAATGTCGTTGAGAACACGCATATCAAAGGGGGTGGTGATGGTTCCCTCCTCCTTGTAGCCCCGCACATGGAGGTTCCGGTTGTGGCGGCGGTAGGTCAGCTCATGCACCAGCGTGGGGTAGCCGTGATAGGCGAAGATGATGGGCTTATCCTTGGTGAACAGGCCGTCGTACTCCTCATCCGTCAGGCCGTGGGGGTGCTCGGTGTGGGGCTGCAGCTTCATCAGATCCACCACGTTCACCACACGGATCTTCAGCTCCGGCAGCTCCTGACGCAGGATGCTCACGGCGGCCAGCGTCTCCAGCGTAGGCGTATCGCCGCAGCAGGCCATGACCACATCCGGCTCCTGCCCCTGATCGTTGGAGGCCCAGCTCCAGATGCCGATACCCTGGGTGCAGTGCTTCACCGCCTGCTCCATGGTCAGCCACTGGGGCCGGGGGTGCTTGCTGGCCACAATGACATTGACGTAATTTCGGCTGCGGATGCAGTGGTCGAAGCAGGACAGCAGGCAGTTGGCATCCGGCGGCAGATACATCCGCACCACGTCGGCCTTCTTGTTGGCCACGTGATCCAAAAAGCCGGGGTCCTGATGGGTAAAGCCGTTGTGATCCTGCTGCCAGACGTTGGAGGCCAGAATATAGTTCAGCGAGGCGATATCCTGCCGCCACGGCAGCTCGCTGCACATCTTCAGCCACTTGGCGTGCTGGGCGAACATGGAATCCACGATGCGGATGAAAGCCTCATAGCTGTCGAAGAAGCCGTGACGGCCCGTCAGGAGGTAGCCCTCCAAAAAGCCCTCGCAGAAATGCTCGGAGAGCATGGAGTCCATGACCCGGCCGTCCGGGTCCAGATGGTCGTCGATGCCGGGGATCTGCTGGTCCAGGAAGCGGCGGCCCGTCACCTCGAACACCGCCTGCAAGCGGTTGGAGGCCGTCTCGTCGGGGGCGAAGATGCGGAAGTTGCGGGACTCCATGTTCAGCTTCATCACGTCCCGGACGTAGGTACCCAGCACATACATATCCTGCGCCTCCACGGCGCCGGGGGCCTTGACGTCCACGGCGTAGTCCCGGAAATCGGGGGTCCGCAGGTCACGCAGCAGCAGTCCGCCGTTGGCATGAGGGTTAGCGCCCATGCGGCGGCGGCCCGTGGGCGGGAAGGAGGCGATGAGCTCCACCGGCGTACCGTCGGGGTTAAAGAGCTCCTCCGGCTTATAAGAGCGCAGCCACGCCTCCAGCTGGGCGAGGTGCCGGTCGGTGTCTGTCCCCATGGAGATAGGCACCTGATGGGCCCGCCAGCAGTTCTCCACCGGCAGCCCGTCCACCTCCTTGGGGCCGGTCCAGCCCTTGGGGGTGCGCAGCACGATCATGGGCCAGCGGGGCCGCTTGGCCTCGCCGGTCTTGCGGGCCTCCCGCTGGATGCGCTTGATCTCCCGGATGGCCCGGTCCAGCGCCGCCGCCATCTGCTGGTGCATGACCATGGGATCGTCGCCCTCCACAAAGTACGGCTCCCAGCCGCAGCCACGGAAGAAGCACTCCACCTCCTCGTGACTCATGCGGGAGAAGATGGTGGGGTTGGCGATCTTGAAGCCGTTGAGGTGCAGAATGGGCAGCACAGCGCCGTCGGTGATGGGGTTGAGGAATTTGTTGCCGTGCCACGAGGTGGCCAGCGGGCCGGTCTCCGCCTCGCCGTCGCCCACCACACAGGCAGCGATCAGATCGGGGTTATCCGCCACGGCGCCGAAGGCGTGGGCCAACGAGTAGCCCAGCTCGCCGCCCTCATGGATGGAGCCGGGGGTCTCCGGCGCCACATGGCTGGGGATGCCGCCGGGGAAGGAGAAACGCTTGAAGAGCTTCTGCATCCCCTCCTTGTCTCGGGTGATGTTGGGATAGACCTCGGTATAGCTGCCGTCCAGCCAGTCCTGCGCCACCATGGCGTTGCCGCCGTGGCCGGGACCGGAGAGATAGATCATATCCAGATCGTTGCGCTTGATGACCCGATCCAGATGGGTATAGATGAAGTTCTGGCCGGGGCAGGTCCCCCAGTGTCCCACGATGGTCTGCTTGAGGTCGCTTTTGACCAGCGGGCGCTCCAGGAGAGGGTTATCCATCAGATACAGCTGGCAGGCCGTCAGATAGTTGGCGGCACGCCAGTAGGCGTGAAGCTGCCGCAGCTCCTGCTCGCTCAGCGGCTGCTTTTTGGAGAAGCGGATGCCGGTTTTGATGGTAGGCATGGAAAATCCTCCTTACTAAAAATATTCTTCACTGCTGAAATGTTCTCTGCTGCTGAAATGCCCTCTGCTGCCGAAATGCTCTTGGCAGCAGGTGCGGTGAAACGGTCACAACAAGGTCTCCCCCCGATCTGGCCGATTTCTGACACGAACCGGACACTTTTCTCACCGATCGCTGACAGGAATTTTGTCCTGTCAATGTCCATTTTTGGTACCACGTCCGGTACCAAAAATGGACGAGGGCAATCACGTCTGGCAGCGTGTCTTTCCGGCGTTTTTTGTCCTTTTCGTCTTGGCGGGCGCCGTCTGCATCTCAAAAAACAAAAATCACTCGAAAAGCCATCGTTGGCAGGGGCCTTGCAGTTTTGCCGGAGCAGAAATGCGGCCAGACAAGGAAAGACCTGCAGAGCATACTTTCCGTATGGTCAAGGGGATCGACGCAGTATGGGCGGATTTCTGCCCGGCAAGACCGTGTTTACCCTTGTTCTTCGATGGTAAGTACACCATAATACAAAAGTTGCCCTGCGTCAAGTTGAAATCTTCCTCCTCTCGACCGAAAAAACCTCCGGAAAAAACACTTGCCAGATGGATCATCCTTCGGTTATAACAGAACATATATCCGGCGGATCTGACCGGGTATCCCATAGAGAATGTGAGATCATAAATGTCACTCTGCCCATGTCGTGAGATCATAAATGTCACTCTGCCCATGTCGGACGGCGGAGGGGCATTTCTTTTTTGCGCTCCGGGATATGAGAGCAGCTCCAATGAACGCAGGAGGGCAGTTCTATGCCGAAAACAAAATGGGAATCCGTTATTTTTACCGCCTACAAATTCTTTGACTCCAAGGAGCTTCTCTTTTTCGTGGTGCCGGAGGATATCCACACCGAGGGCTTCGCCGTGGCTCAGCACTCCTTACAGGGCAACGCTGCCCTGCCCCCGGCAGAGCGTGCGGCGGCGGCCATTCCGGCGGCCTGCCGCTGGCTGTCGGAGACACGGGCGCTGGTGTTCATCGAAAACGACGCCGAGTTCCTGCTGCGCCGTCTGCCGCAGGACATCCTCTCCACCCACTACCATGACGATGAGGGACACATCCGGGCGCTGCTAGAGGAGAGCGGCCTGTGTCCCCGTGGCGGCACCGCTCTGGCCGCCGCCGTCCGGGGCCTGATCCTGACGGTCTCCCACCAGGATCAGATCGGTCAGCTGTATCCGCAGGTCCTCTCCCTGCTGGTCCACGGGGCCTGCCGGGAGCTGTTTTAACAGGGGAAGGCTGCAGCGATGTGGCTTTTCCAAGGGATATCGGTTCGCCCATTCTAACCAAGCATTTTACCCGATGGTCAAATTCCCCTAACTGCCAAGTCACAGGAAGGAAGGTACGTTCATGGAATGTGATAGTTCTGTTCTCTCATTGTCCGACACCTCCTGACGTTTTCATGATACTCAGAAAGCTGCCGAGGCACAAAGATGCGATATATGACAGGTAGAAAACAATAAGGCTCCGGCCTTGTGAGCCAGAGTCTTATTGCTTGCCGTTGCGAATGTCACTTTCCGTATTTTGAAATTACCGCCTTATAGGGCTGTGACATGGCCTCTCCTTTTTCTGTTTTCAGAAGGTCATCGACTGCCGCAGCAGCCGAACCAACGGGCCTCAGATGACCTGATACTCCTTCAGCAGCTTCTCGATATCGGTGCCGTGGATCTTGCTGAGGACCTTCTTCAGGGCCATCTTTTCCACCAGATTCAGCTCCATATCGCTGAGTTTCTTGCCGTCCCGCAGCTTCACGGTGGCATCCAGCAGATCCCGGACATCATATACGCTGCCCCAGACCTCCGGCACGCCACGATCCACGTTCAGCAGGGTGTACACGGCCTCCATACCGGTCCGCATGGAGTACTCCGTGGTGAAGATGGTGTCACGGGGCGTCTCGGCAAACTGGCCCAGGAAAGCGAAGTTCACAGCGCCGTCGGGTACGACCTTGGGCCGATCGCCGTAGGCACGGGGCATGAAGAAGGCGTCGATATAGGGCATCATCACAGGGACGGTGTTGGCACTATTGGCGGCCATGTCCTCGATCTCGCTCTCCGGCACGCCGATGTGATACAGCCACTCCATGCAGATCTCCTTACCGGTACACTCCCGCATAGGCTTTTTCACGTAGTCACCGGGCTTATCGGTGAACAGGGCATACACCCACACCAGGCAATGATCCTTGGGCTGCTGGCGGAACTGAGGCTGGCGGTTGATGGTCCAGCTCATGAGCCAGCTGGAGTCCTTCACGGTGACGATACCGCCGGTGACTACCTTGCCGGTGAAGGGATCCCGCTTGCAGATGTTCTTGATATAGGGGATGATGCGCTGATCCAGCGTCTCCACCGTGGCGCTCATCCAGTTGGTCTGCTCCGGATCATAGCAGAACTTGTCCGGATGGCCGAAGGAGGGGTCCTGAGCGGCGATCTTGCGCCACATATCCCAGCCGCCGCCCTCCTTGATCTCGGTGTTGTAGGGGGCGGGTGTGTTCTGGCTGCCCATGGAGGAGTTCTCTACGCAGCCGCCGTTGGTGATGAACACCAGATCGTTGTCGCTTAAAGCGATCGTGCGGGTCGCGCCGTCGGCTTCGGTCAGGTCGATGCGCGTGGCCATTTTTCTGGTCGGCGAGCTGTACGGATTGCGTACGAACGTGCCGGATTCGGCCTGCTTCTTCAGAATCGTGTCCTGTCCGACGCCGGTGTGCGGGCGCGCAGGGCCCATGCCGCCGCCGATCTTGAACTCGACGTTGTCGACCTTGACGTTGTAGTGGAATTGCACGCCGAAGCCTTCAAGGTAGGTGATCATCGGGAGGATCATTGACTCGTACTGGTTGTAGCGGGTGAACCGCAGGGCGCTGAAGTCAGGCAGGCCGCCGATGTGGTGGATGTAGCGCTTGATGTACAGCTTCATCTCCAGCGCACTGTGCCAGTTCTCGAAAGCGAACATGGTGCGCCAATACATCCAGAAGTTCGAGTCGAATACCTCGTCGTCGAAGAAGTCGGAGATCTTCTTGCCGTACAGTTCCTCGTTCGGGGTGAAGAACAGTTTCATGATCTCCATGGAGGCCTTATCGGTCAGGGCGAACTTGCCGTTCGTGCCGGCGTCGATGCCTCGAGCCCTGGTGGAACGGCATAGCGAATAGTTCGGATCCTCTTTGTTCAGCCAGTAGTACTCGTCCAATACGGACACGCCTTCGGTTTCGATGGAGGGGATGGAGCGGAACAGGTCCCACATGCACTCAAAATGGTTGTCCATTTCACGGCCGCCGCGCATGACGTAGCCGATGTCCTGATATTTATAGCCATCGCAGGCGCCGCCGGGGATGGGGTCTTTTTCCAGAATGTGGACATGCTCACCCTTCATCTGGCCGTCACGCACCAGGAAGCAGGCGGCAGACAGTGCAGCCAGGCCGCTGCCGATCAGATAGGCGGACTTGGCGTCGACGCCTTCTGGCTTTTTGGGGGTAGCAAAAGCTTCATAATTACCGCTGGAATAATACATACAAAAACCTCCTTAGGTTTCATGCTTACGTTGTTTTTGGGGTGTTGTTGCTTGGGATGCTTATAGTATAGCCCGCGGGTGCCCTGCTTACAATCAGCAAAAAATCCCCAGTGATAAGTTTTTTATCACCGGGGATGAATTGTATAGATTATGAATGATTTATGACTGTGACGCGCAAAAAGCTCCCTTTGTAAGAGAACTGTCAGCGAGGCTGGCTGAGTGATCGTCCCGTCTGCGTTGTAAATCGGTCTACACCGTAATGCTGCAATCCCTCCCGCACGATTGCGCCATGCCACCCGCTTACGCGTCGGGCCTCTCTGTCGCTTTGCGGCATCTCCCCACACTGTGGGAAGTCATCCTTTATACAAGGTAATCAGCTGAACATGACCACGTCCTGGGCGGGCTTTTCGGCAGGCTCCACAGACAGGGCGGTCAGCACCGGACCGGTGGAATCGGGGGTCTGGCCCTTGTAGATGGGGTGGTACTTCACGTTGATTTTAGCGGTAATGGTGATCCAGCTGCGCTGCTCCAGCGACTTATAGTCGTCGTACTTGCAGGGCATGCCGACGAACTGGATGTCCTGCACGCAGCAGGTCATGGCGAAGCGGCCGGGCACAAAGGCACCCTTGCCGGCCTGCGGGGTCTGGCAGACCTGGGCCAGGTATTTCACCGTCTTGCCGTCGTATTTCTTCGGGTCATCCATGCAATCCATGTACCACACGCCAAAGAACTCCTCCGGAATCTCGATGACCGGGGCATTGATGTCGAAGGGCAGCGGGTCGGGGATGTCATCGTAGGCTACGCTGCCATCCTTGAACTCATAGGCGATGTCGCAGCGACGGCTGGCCTGGCGCACCAGCTTGTGGATGAGCTGACGGCTCTCGTCGTCGTTCACGGCCTCGGCACGGTTGACCACCAGCAGCTCGCTGCCGCGCAGCTTGTCCAGCAGCAGGCCGCGCATGGCGTTGTCGCCAGCGTAGGTCTTGATGGTGGTGCCGTCGGCGGTGGCCAGACACTGGTACACCAGCCAGTTATCCGGCATGGCGTCGTACAGTTCCTGCACCAGCCACATGCCGTTGTACTCGATGATGACACGGCCGCAGCCGGACTTTTTCTCCAGCGCGGTCAGGTTTTCGGGGGTCAGCTCGCTCTTGTCCTCGATCTGGGCGACATGCACGCCGCCGAAAGCGAAGCGCGAGGGATCATATTCCAACTCGCCCTCCTCGCAGACAAGCAGCAGTGTCTTGTCGCCGGAGTCGAAGTTGGGGTCTTCCATCGTTTCCTGGATGAACTTGGTCTTGCCGCTTTCCAGCTGACCAACAAACAGGTAAACCGGGATCTGTTTTGCCATGGTGGAAATCCTTTCGGTAAATCGTGAAGCATGCGGTCAAAGCAGGTCTGCCCGCACGGAGATAAATTGCGTTTGAATATCAGACGTGAAACAACGCGGCGATCTCGTGCTCCTTCAGGTCAGAGCCGATGACGCACAGCTTGCCGGTGACATCGGGACCGCAGGCGCGGATCTCATGCTCGCCGGGAACCATGTCAAATTCATACCAGGTGTCGCCGCCATCGACGATGCCCTTGGCGCGCAGGATCATGCCGTAAGCGCAGCTGTCCAGCTTTTCCAGGGCGCTGTCCAGATCCTCGCGGCTGTACTTGTGGGCGGTCTCTTTGCCCCAGCTGGTGAAGATCTCGTCGGCGTCGTGGTCATGATGATGGTGATGATGGCCGCAGCAGCAATGCTCGCCATGCTCGTGATGATGCTCATCATGGTCATCATCGTCGTCATGGTCGTGATCGTGTTCGTCGTGGTCATGGTGGCAGCAATGCTCGCCATGCTCATGATGGTGCTCGTGCTCATCGTCATCATCATCGTCATCATCATCGTCGTCATGATGATGGTGGCAGCACTCATGCTCGTCGCCATCCTCGTCATGGTGGTGATGATGGTGGTGTTCGTGTTCGTCCTCATCGGCGTGGGCCTCGTTGGAAGCTTTGGCCTCGGCCAGCAGTTCAGCCACCAAGTCGCGCTTGCCGTCCATGACGGAAACGATCTGGGCGCCGGTCAGGGCGGTCCAATCGGTGGTCACGATGGTAGCGGTGGGGTTCTTCTCGGCCAGCATGGCGACAGCGGCGGCGATCTTCTCCTCGCTGGCGTTGCCGGTGCGGCTCAGGATAATGCAGGAGGCATGGCTGACCTGGTCATCATAGAACTCACCGAAGTTCTTCATATACATCTTGACCTTGTTCACATCGGCCACGGTGACAAAGCTGTTCAGCACGACAGGCAGGGTCTCGGCCACGCCCTCAACGGCGCGGGTCA
>OGEZ01000923.1_pt1 | contig 18454 bp, 17 predicted proteins | sample 1570831 | NCBI WGS metagenome assembly OGEZ01 (sample SAMEA2582059, study PRJEB24529) | metagenome | biome: Human gut stool | place: China | collected 2011
GTTGCAGTGGGCGGCATGAAGACCAACATGAGCGGCAAGCTGGTTGTCAGCGTAGAGTTAAATGAGGGTGTTACCTGTCAGGTTAAGGTGGTAAAACGCTAAACATCCTTTGACGGAAGGATATACATATATGGCAAAAGCAAAAACAACCGTATTTTTCTGTAAGGAATGCGGTTTTGAATCCAGCAAATGGTTAGGGCAGTGTCCTGCCTGTAAAGAGTGGAACACTCTGGTAGAGGAGCCGGTGGCAAAGAAAACGCTGGCCGGCCATACCGGCGGGGGCTTACCGCGTACGCAGGCAAAACCTGTGAAGCTGGAGGAAGTGTCCATAGAAGAACAGGATCGGATTTCCACCGGATATCCGGAACTGGACCGTGTACTGGGGAGCGGCATTGTAGCCGGCTCCCTGGTTTTAGTTGGGGGCGATCCGGGTATCGGCAAATCGACCCTGCTGCTTCAGATGTGCCGGAATCTGGCCCGGGATGGGCACCGGGTTCTATACATTTCCGGCGAGGAATCTTTAAAGCAGATCAAGATGCGGGCCAGCCGCATTGGAACCATCAGCGGGGAACTGTTATTCTTATGTGAGACGAATCTGGACACCATCGAAGAGGCAATCCGTGAAACCAAGCCGGAGATTGTCATCATTGACTCCATTCAGACCATGTTCCGGGAAGATGTCACATCCGCCCCGGGCAGCGTAAGCCAGGTGAAGGAGTGCACCATGGCCCTGATGCAGCTGGCAAAAGGGGAGGGGCTCACCATTTTTGTCATCGGCCACGTGAATAAGGAGGGCTCCATCGCCGGACCCAAGGTGCTGGAGCACATGGTGGACTGCGTCCTGTACTTTGAGGGCGAGCGGCACATGTCCTACCGTATCCTCCGGGCGGCCAAAAACCGTTTCGGCGCCACCAATGAGATTGGCGTGTTTGAAATGGAGGACGGCGGGCTCAGCGAGGTGCCCAATCCCTCGGAAACCCTGCTGGCCGGACGGCCGGAGGGCGTGCCCGGCTCCTGCGTCACCTGCGTGATGGAGGGCGTGCGTCCGGTATTGGCCGAGGTACAGGCCCTGGTGGTGCCCAGCAGTTTAGGCAACCCCCGGCGGGTGAGCAACGGCTTTGAGTATAACCGGGCCATGCTGCTGCTGGCCGTGCTGGAGAAACGGGGCGGCCTGCTGCTGGGGAACTGTGATGCCTATTTGAACGTGATCGGCGGACTGTCGCTGGACGAGCCCGCCGCAGATCTGGCTGCCATGATGGCCATGGCGTCCAGTTTTCGGGACAAGCCGGTGCCCAGCGACCTGGCCGCCATCGGTGAGGTAGGACTAACCGGAGAGCTGCGTGCCGTAAACACCTTGGGGCAGAGGCTGTCCGAGGTGCGGCGTCTTGGCTTCACCAAATGTCTGATCCCCAAGCGCACCCAGGGGAAGCTGGTGGTGCCGGAGGGACTGGAGCTCATCCGGGTGGCCAACATCCGTGAGGCTCTGGCGGCCTTGCTGTAAGGCTTGGCCAGCCAGCGGCACAAAGTTGACGCAGCCATAGCCGGGTCGGCCCCAGGAGCCGGCCCGGACCAATTCACATAGCCCGTCCCGCTGATAGACGCAGGGATCGGTGCAGTGGATCAAACTCATGGACACACACCTCCAAAAAACGGGTGTCCAAAGTATGTCCGCCGCACACACGGTTTATCCGGCGGGACAGATCATCCGAAAGGAGGGGCCGCAGGGTCCATTTTCGGGTAAACTTTTAAGTCAACAAAATAAAAATTTTGTTGACTAGAGTGGAGGCTAAAACGGCCTCTGCCCTGGATTTGCCCGATTTTGGCCGGTTTTCGGCCATCCCGGCGGCCGCCGCAATATGATAGATTATCGTACCGAAGCACCACCCATTTTACGTGATTTTCTTGTTTATCACGAGACCATTCAGGGCCACTCCCGGGCCACGGTCGACGAATACTTCCTGGACCTGCGCAGCTTTTTCAGATTTCTCAAGCTGGACAAAGGCCGCGTGGCCAAGGACACGCCGTTTGATGAGATCTCCATTGACGACGTGGATCTTGATCTGGTCCGCGGCGTTACGCTCAGCGATGTGTATTCCTATATGAACTATCTGTCCCGGGACCGCGCGGTCCATCCCAACAGCTCCGACGCCCACTACGGCCTGGCGCCTGCCGCCCGTGCCCGCAAAGCCGCCGCCATCCGTTCCTTTTATAAATACCTCTCCAGCAAGGCCAAGCTCATCACTGAAAACCCCATGCAGGACCTGGACGCGCCGCGACTGAAAAAGACGCTGCCCCGTTACCTGAATCTGGATGAAAGCGTGGAACTGCTCAGCCATGTGGACGGCCCCAACCAGGTGCGGGATTACTGTATCCTAACTCTGTTTCTCAACTGCGGCCTGCGAATCTCCGAACTCATCGGCCTCAATGTCACCGATGTGCGCGGCGATCAGCTGCGGGTGTTAGGCAAGGGTAACAAAGAGCGTGTTCTCTTTTTGAACGAGGCCTGCCGCTCTGCTTTGGATGACTGGATGACGGAGCGCTCCACCCTCACTCTGCTGGATCAAAACGCCCTGTTCGTCACCCCCCGCAACCGCCAGCGGATCACCCGGGCAGCGGTCCATAAGCTGGTAAAAAAGCACCTGTCTGCCGCCGGACTGGACAGTACCAAGTACTCCTCCCACAAGCTGCGCCACACCGCCGCCACCCTGATGCTGCAAAACGGCGTGGACGTGCGCACCCTTCAGGAGGTGCTGGGCCACGACCACTTGAACACCACTCAGATCTACACCCACGTGGACAACGATGATCTGCGCACCGCCGCCCGGGCAAATCCCCTGGCTAAGGTGCGGAAAACAGCAAAAGAGAAGAAAAAAGACGAATCATAATAAAAAAATGCGCCGGAAACTTGGCAGAGCCAAGTTTCCGGCGCATTACCTCTTCCCTATCCCCTCTTACATTTTACCTTTACTAGCTCCGTTCCAAGCCGCCAAAGAGGCAGCAGATAGAGGAAAAACGCAAAGCAGATGCTAACCATAGGCGCTCCCACCGAGGCCAGCGGCACTCCGGCTGCGATAGACCAGGGGATCAGCGGCGCCGCTACCACCGCCGTATCCTCCAGGGCGATGGCGGTCTCCTCCCGGCTGGGCTGGGCGTCCTTGCACAGCTGGTGGGTCAGAATAATGGCCAGTGTCTGATTACAGGCCACGGCAGAGGCCAGCACGCCGGTGCACAGCATGGCCCCGTAGGGTGTGATGCGCCGGCTGAGAGCCAGAATGGCCTGCTGCAGCCCATCCAGCAGCCCGGTCTTTTGGAAAATACCCGAGTAGGCCGAGGAGATGCACACGATGACGGCAACCTTCACCATAGAAATGATTCCGCCGCCGTTGAGCATGGCCCCCACCGCCTCTTCCCTGGCCTGGTAGCCAAGCAGGGCACAGCGCAGCAGCTCCACCGGCTGGACCTGCTGGAGAAGCAGGCAGATGGGAATGGCGGAGAGAATACTGGCTCCCATGGCCCATTTCACCGGCACCCGGCCCAGCGCCAGCACGAAAATCACCAGAGCGGGCAGCAGCGTGATCCAATGCAGCTGAAATTCCGTCTCAAACAAAGCGGTCAGATCCAGAGAGGTCTGGGTGTGGGGTGTGGCCATACCCACAAAAAGGTATAGCAAACTGGTCACCACAAAGGGCAGCCAAGAGGTGCGCAGCATGGCCCGGATGTTGTCAAAGATGCTGGTCTGGGTAAGCTCTGCCACCAGCAGAGCGCTGGTGGACACAGGAGAGCACCGGTCTCCGAAGAACACGCCGGAGAGTACTGCGCCTCCGATCAGCACCAGAGGTACTCCCATGGCTGTGCCCAGAGTGGCGCAGATGACTCCCATAGTGGCCGCCGCGCCAAAGGCGGTACCGGTCAGAACCGAAACCAAGCAGTTGAGCAAAAAGGTCATCAAAAGGAATACAGAGGGCTGGATAAAGGGCGTGGTATAGCTGATGATGGCCGGAATGGTACCCGAGGCCCGCCACAGGGCGGTGAGCACGCCGATGAGCAGGAATGTGACCAAGATGTTCCGGGCGGTCTTGACCCCGTCCAGGCACATACTCCCCAGCTCCCGCCAGCCATAGCCTCGCCTGCGGCCATAGGTCAAAAAGATGACCAGCCCCACCGCCAAGGCGTACAGAATGGACCAGTTCAGAGCCACGCACACCACCAGTGCAGCACAAAACAGCAGCAGCGTCAGCGTTTCCACGTCTCCATCTCCCCTCTCTCCTGCCAATTAGCATAGCACACCCAGCTCCAAATGAAAAGAGGGCAGACAAGCGCGCCGGGAATCTGGAGAATATCCAGATTCCCGGCGCGGTCAATCGTAAGGCGTTTTGTTATGAATCTGCCCGCCGGACGGTAAGGAAATAGTGCTCTGTCTCCGCTTCCAGCTCCACGGTCTTGATGCCTGCGTCCAGGTCAAAGCCGAAGTTCTGCCACAAAATTTTGATCTGTCCCCGGTCTTCCAGGGTGGCAGTCTGCTCCGTACACACGAGGTTAGAGCCCAGGGTGGTCATCAGGTCGTAACCCCGTGCCCCCTCGTTGGCCCGGTCGCAGTTATAGTTGTAGCTGCCCTCTTTTTCCATAGAGGCGGTTACCGTAAGGCTGCCCCCGGCGGGGACCGTTACCTGGGCCTCCAGCCAGCACACCCGCTGGATGCCCTCCGCGTCGGAGGCCACATCCTCCAGCCAACCGGAACTGTATCGCGATTTTTCCTGGGCAGTCAGCCCGCCATAGGCCAGCAGCTGTTCTAAAACCACACGGTAATAGAGTTCAAAGTCCACCTGGGTTTCCCGGCCATTGGTCATCCGGGTCAGCACCTCCCGCAGCATGGTATCAAGGTCGCTCTCGTACCGCTCCACGGTGACGCCGCACCCCTCCAACTGTGGGGTATCCTCATCCACGCCGCCGGTGACATAGCCTCCCACGGTCAGATTCTTAATGTCCTCCCCGATCACCAGCAGATAGAAAGGTTCCCCATAGTTGGACTCCCGCTCTTCCGGGATGGAGAAGCCCTGGACCATAGCGCCGCTCTCTGGATCATACCGGCAGGCATGGAAGCCATAGGTCAAAACACGGGTTTTATTGTAATCCAGATCAAAGGCTGCACGAATGGTGGGATTGGATGTCTCTCCTCTGTCCTCGGGCGCGTAGGGGTCAGTGAATTGATAGACCGTCACAGAGATTCCGCTTACATCGGGGGCCGTCCCCATGGCACGGGCCAGATAGCTGCCGTCGGAGAGCAGATCCCGGTAGTTCTCCCAACTCTCTGGGGCATCCAGATTGATGCTGCCTCCCTCCTCGCCTTCCAGCAGACCTCCGCCCCCTTCAAACGCTCCGGCATAGGAGCCCAGATACAGATCGGTTTCCACCTCGCTCCCGTCCACAGTCAGCACCGGAAACTCCAGGCTGTGCAGTGAGGTGACAAAGGGGTAGAGCAGGGTGATGTCCTGATCCGTTTCCCCATGGTTCGTCAGAGTATACGCGTCGGTAACCAGGATGTGGTCGTCGTACCGCTCCAGCTCCAATTCCTCATCCCACACCGGTATCCACGGGGCAAAGTCCAAGGTAATAGCCCGCTGGGCGGTGATCGTTTCATTTTCCTCCCGCAATGTCATGGGAAGCACCGGCCCGGCGTAGGACTGAAACGCAGACGCGCCGCTGGCTCCACTGTCACTGCCGCTGCGCCCGCCCAGCAGAGGCAGCAGCCGCACCACGCCCACCACCAGACACACACAGGCGGCCAGAGCGGCCCATCGTTTCCAGTGATATTTTGTTTTTCTCCTTCTGGGTTCCAGGGCCGGGTCAAGTATCTCATCGTTCAGGTGGCTGATGGCCTCAAAGAGGCGCTCGCTCTGTTTGCTCATAACACCACGCCCTCCTTCTCCAGCGCCTGACGCAGACTCTGGCGCAGCCGCCGCAGCCGTTGGGCCAGTCCGTTGGAGGAGCAGCCCAGCCCGGCCGCCAGTTCTTTGACTGCCTCTCCGCACCAGTACCGGCGGAGAAACAAATCCCTCTCCTCCTCATCCAGAGTCTGAAGCCACCGCTCCACAGCCCGGGCCACCTCCTGGGCCTCCCACTGCTCCTCCGCGCTGGGCGCCGCTGGGACGCACTCCTCCAGCTCCAGCACCAACGCCTCCATTCCCCCGCCCCGCTTGGCGCTGTACCGCTGCCGCCAGCGGTCAATGGACAGGTTGCGCACGATGCGGCACAGGTAAGCCCGCAGGCTATTGGGCCGCTGAGGCGGCATGGTGTTCCAGGCCCGGTGCCAGGTGTCGTTGACGCACTCCTCCGCGTCGGGCCGGCTTTGCAGAATATTGTAGGAGACGCTGCGGCACACCGGGCCGTACTTCTCCTCCGAGGCGGTAATGGCCCGCTCCTCCCGCTTCCAGTATAAGGCCACGATCTGCTTGTCCTCCATGTGGGTTCCCCCCCCTTTTTTCCTTCACCTATTCAGACGGAATTGCCCGGGGAATATGACCAAAATTCTTTCTTTTATTGTACCATGGGAGAAAAATCCTGCCAATGCTCTCGTCCCGCCATTGCGAAACGACCTTCCCTGTGCTACAATTTATCCTGATATTTGGAAATTTCTCAGAAAAGAGGGTTTATTTATGTATCCCATCTATGTTTTGATTGCTCTGCTGCCCCCGGTGGCTATGCTGATCGTGGGTATCTGGTGGAAGGTATCTCCCCCTAAGATGGAGGGAAACGGTCTGGCCTACCGCACCCAGCTGTCTACCAAGAGCCCAGAGGCGTGGGCTTTCGCCCACAAGCACTGCGCCCGGCTGTGGGTGCGCATGGGCGTGATACTAACTGCGGCTGCGGGCATTGCCATGTACTTGCTGCGGGACCAGGACTACCAGACCTTCCTCATCTGGATCCTGGCGGGCGAGATGGCTCTGTTCTGCGTCTCCGCCTTTCTGGTGGACGCCCTGCTGAAAGCAAATTTTGAAGAATAAATAAGAAGTGGCCCGTCCAGCATAGGACGGGCCACTTCTTATTTATGAAGATAGGCAGATCTGGGCCAATACGGCGGCCAGTTTGGTCTGGTAGCCCTCCTGACGGAGCATCGCCTCCTCCTCTGGATTGGAGAGAAAGCCGCACTCCACCAACACCGCCGGGCAGTCCACATGATTCATCAGGTACACATTGTCGCCGATGGGCTTGGCCTGGCGGCTGTTATCGGGCTGCAAATTGGTCTGAATGGCCTGCTGGAAGGACTCCGCCAGGGCCTGGGAATCCTGGGTGGGCGCATAGAAAACCTGTGAGCCGTGGTATTGACTCTGGGAGAAGATATTCTGGTGGATACTCACCAATACCGCTCCCTCCAGTGCCTGCACGGTCTCGGCCCGGTTGTGCAGGTCGGAAACCTTCTTCTCCCGTAACGTCTCCGCCTCCGGGTCGTGCAGGGAGATATCCTCCTCCCGCATCAGGTAGCTGTTCTCCCCGTAAAAGCCCAGCAGGGCGTCCAGCCGCTTGGCAATGGCCAGATTGATCTGGCTCTCCGGCACGCCGGTCACCGACACCGCACCTCCGTCTTCCCCGCCGTGCCCCGGATCGACCACCCAAACCCGCTCTCCTTCCGGCCAGGAAGCCGCCGGAGCAACCGCGCCCAGATAGGTCTGCACCAACATTCCTGCACTCAGCACCGCCAGCAGCCCCGCTAAAATCAGCAGGGACCCCCATCTCATCCTCTTCAACCGCACATCCCCCCTCCCCGTATTCTATGGAGCGGGGAGGTCGACTATGTATGGACCCTCCCACCCTGAGGTGCATAGGATGCACCGGGAGGCCGCTCAGCCTCCCAATCCCAACCGAGGAGGAATGATCTTGAATATGGAAAATGGCAGCTCCTGCCCCCTGCCCAGCTGCCCGGACCGCTACGGCACTCTGCCGTCCTGCGCGGGTCTGTCGGTGCCCTATGTTCCCTTCCAACAGGAAGGTTCTCAGAAATATAGCCAGAGCGACGCGCTGAGCAACGGCACTCTGTTTCCCGGCCTGAATCTTCCCTTCCACCTGAAAGTGGAGGGCAGCACCGTCCCCGCCGGTCCCCTGGCCGAGCTCCAGGCTCTGGAGTTTGTGGTCGCGGAGCTTGGCATGTATCTGGATACACACCCCAGCGACCAGGAGGCCTTCGACCTGTTTCAGAAGTACGCCGCTATGGAGAAGAGCGCCCGGGAGACCTATCAGGCCAAGTTCGGCCCTCTGACCCAGAGAGCCTCCGCCAACGGGGAGAGCTATCAGTGGCTCAAGGAGCCCTGGCCCTGGAACTATGCGCAAAACGAGGTGAAGTGACATGTTTCTTTATGAGAAAAAGCTGCAGTTCCCGGTAAAGGTGGCCACTCCCAACCCCAAGCTGGCCTCCTTCATCATCAGCCAGTACGGCGGCCCCGACGGCGAGGTGGGTGCGGCTATGCGCTACCTTTCCCAGCGCTACGCCATGCCCTATGCGGAGGCCAAAGGCCTGCTCACCGACATCGGCACCGAGGAGCTGGGCCACATGGAGATGGTGGCCGCCCTGGTCCATCAGCTCACCCGAAACCTGAGCGACGAGGAGGTGCGCAATAACGCCTCCTTCGCCCCCTACTTTGTAGACCACACCACCGGCGTCTACCCCACCGCCGCTTCCGGTTTCCCCTGGAGCGCGGGAGGCATGCAGTCCACCGGCGACGTGATCGCCGACCTCACCGAGGACCTTGCCGCAGAACAAAAGGCCCGCGTCACATACGATAACATCCTGCGTCTCAGCGACGATCCCGATGTAAACAACGTCATCCGCTTCCTGCGGGAGCGGGAGATCGTCCACTTCCAGCGCTTTGGCGAGTGCCTGCGGCTGTGCAAGGAGAAGATGGACGCGAAAAACGTCTATTTTACCAACCCAGCCTTTGACAGCTCTCCTGCTCCTCAACCCCGCACCAGTATGGCAAAGGGCTGACCTCAACGAAACTGAATTTCAAACGCACAAGGCCGAGAGGGGCTCCATTTGGAGTGCCTCCCGGCCTCTTATGTGTTCTGGCGGATTGGCTTTTATCTTATCCGTTGGATGTCTCTCACACGCCCAGCAATTCCTGCGCAATGGGGTCGTTGGCATCCATGACAATGACGCGCCGATTTTTAGCGCCCTCGCTCTCCACAAACTTGCCGTTGGCATCCCGGTCCTGTCCCCGGACAAAGGGATCCGCTTCAAAGCCCAGTCCGATGGTCGTCAGCTGGTCCTCGGGAATGCCGAAGGCACTGACCAGCAGATTCTTTACCGCAGCTGCCCGGCGGTTGGACAGGTCTACCCGGGCCTGCTGATCTCCGTCGGTAGCCGTAGTCCCGGCCAGCAGAATGGGATGGTCCGGATGGGCAAGGATGACCTCAGCCACAGGCTTGAGCGCCTCCTTTGCGGCCGCCTCATCCAGGAAGGCATCACTTTCCGCCTGGAACATCACCTGGGTGGAGTTGAGCTCAAAGGGGGTTTCAAAGACCAGAGGTTCTTCCTCCACGGTGACCGAACCGGCGGTACTCTGCTCCTCCGGGCCGTGGATTTTGAGGGTATACTGAATGGTATCCTTTTTATCTGCCCAGACGTAGATATAATAGGTGGTCTTGGGAGATAGCTGCATACTCTCCGTAGCCGCCTCTCCGCTCTGATTTGCGTTCAGAGTATACCGGTGCATGGTTTCGCCATACATATTATAGACACGCAGACAAAAATCCCCGGTTCCAGGCGTTTTGTTCACCGTGGTGACTTCATAGGTGGCGTTCTCCACCGAGTTGGTTGTAAATGCATACCACTGTCCCCGTCCGTCGCTCACCTTGCCGGAGACCTCCGTCTCCAGAGGGATCATGCCGCCTTCGTCCTGGTTGGTACCGGCAAGGATCTCCTGTCCGGCCACGGCTCCCACCGACTCGGACACGCTTCCGGCGGTGGAATAACCGGACTTCTGCTCCTCCGGGTCCCGGATGATGAGGGAATAGGAGATGATATCTCCCTTTTCCGCCCAGATATAGATGTAATAGGTAGTGCTGGCGGGCAATTCCAGGTCCAGCGTGGAAGCGCGTCCCGCTTGATTGGCATCCAAAGTGTACGAGTGCATCTTCTCACCATAGGCATTGTAGATACTCAGGCAGAGATCGCTGGTATCCAAGGTCTTGTTTACGGTGGTGATCCGGTAGGTAGCGTTCTCCGCGGTGCCGGTGGTAAAGGCATACCACAGACCGCCATCTTGGGTGGTCTTTCCGGTGAGCTTGGTGTTCAGGGGCAGCAATACTGCCTCATTTTGATTGGTTCCGCCCCGGAGCATCTCAGTGGCCTCACCCATAGACTCCAGTCCGTCTGCTGCCACAATCAGCGAGCCGTTATCCGGCTTATTATTTTCCTGCGTTGAAACGTCCTCCGTGGACTGGGAGCTGCCCGCTCCCTGGGACGAGGTATCTGACGCATTTTTCCCACCGCAGGCGGTCAGGGACAAAACCAGCGTCACAGCCAGTATCCATGCAGCTGTCTTTTTCATGTTTTTTCTCTCCCTTCCCGGTTATCTCTGCACGGCTCCATCTTCCGGAGCGTGGACTGTCAGAGAGTATTGGATGGTATCACCCTTCTCCGCCGCGAGATAGATGTAATAGGTGGTGTCAGGGGGCAGTTCCAGGTCCAGGGTGGATGCCTTTCCACTTTGTTCCGCATTCAGAGTATATTGATGCATTTGCTCTCCATATTGGTTAAGAACCTTCAGATTCAGTGCTCCCGTGCCCCGGGTCATGTTCACGGTGGTCAGGCGGTAGGTGGCATTTTCAGCGGAATTGGTGGAGAAGGCGTACCACTGGCCCTCTCCCCGGCTCACCTTGCCATCCAGCCGGGCGTTCAGGGGGATGAGCTGGGCGTCATCCTGGTTGGTTGCAGCAAAAATCTCCAGCTCGTCCTTTGCCTCAGGCCCAGGCTGGGCCACGTTGTTCTCGGGCTCTTGCCCGTCCGGGCTGCGGAGGATCAGGGAATAGGAGATGACATCTCCCTTGTCGGCCCAGACCTTCATATAGTAGGTGGTCTCAGGCAGCAGGTCCAGGTTCAGGGTTGCTGCCCCTCCCCACTGTCCGGCGTCCAGCGCATACTGGTTGAGCTGATTTTCTTCTTCATCATAGACGCTCAGCCTCAAGTCGCTGGTCTCCGGCGTCTGATTGACCGAAGTAATTGCATAGGTGGCATTTTCTGTCTCATCGGTGGTAAAGGAGAACCACTGGGTCTCCTCCCGGACGGTCTTGCTTTTCAGCTTGGTGTCCAGAGGAATCTCCTCAGCACTCTCCCGCTCGCTTCCCCCGGTCACCTCTTCCACTTTGGGCTGCTCCTCCTGAGCGCCGGAGGCCGATGTGCTTTCCGCCCCCGAACCGCTCCCGCTGCCGCTTGGCGCTTTCTCCCCGCAGGCGGCCAGCGTCAGCAGCAGCGCGGACGCCAGCACCAGGGATACCAGATTCTTTTTTGTCATACTGTGTTTCTCCCTTCCGGTATTCTCTCTTATTTCTTCGCCCATTGCGGGCAGCCAATCATTATCGTTTGGCATCCTCTCTGGCCTGCTTGGCCCGGTTGGATGCCACATAGCCATCATAGGTCCCGGCATATGTTTTTGCTCGACTTTCATGGAAGATGGCCCGATCCTTTGCCTGATATTGCCGCCAGGCCCGCTCATTTGCCTCCCGATAGGGATCCGGACCGGAACTGGAGACCGGAGCGTTGGAGCCCATGATCCAATCGCCCACCGCTTTTCCGGTGCTGTCTGCAAAGCGCTCCACCACGCCGACTCGTCTCCGCGGAGCCTGCCGCTGCTGCGGAGCCACATTTGCCCTGGTGAAGAAAACCAAGAACCGCTCTGCCAGAGGCACCAGGAATTTGTAGATCAGGTACAGCATGGCCAATGTAGCAAGCAGCTCAAAGAAGCCCGCCTGGCCCTGTAAAAAGACGTTTACGCTTTCAAATCCGATGAGGATCAAGGCAAACAGCATGAAGTATCGAAAGCATTTTCCGACTAATTTTGCAATAAAGTTCATACTATGCTCTCCTTTACTTTAAAACATGAACATCCCGTGTGCCTGGCTGTCCCACCGGCATAGAGGTATCGCTGGGCCAGTAGGTGGCCTCAGGATCGATGCTGAAGGTCAGATGCTGACCGTCATATTGCTCCAGCCCCTCTGCATAGGCAACCGAGATCACACGCACGGTATCTCTTCTTGGAGCCCCCACCGGATCGCCCGACTGCAGTTCCATCTCCTGGGGGGTATCCAGTACAATGAGATGGAAGGTCTGGTTGGGGTCAGACCAGGGAGCGTTGGGATCGGGACAGCCCTGAAGGGCGATGACTTCTTCGCAGCTGTAAGTATCAATGGTTCCGGTAAAGACGATGCGGTCTCCGTCGGTGGGAAGCTCACCCTCTGTCCCGCTCCCGGAAGACGAATCGGATGAGCCGCCCGGCTGAGTCGTCCCGTTCTCTGGCGTCCAGCTGTCCAGCGCGGCAGTATCGGCAATGTCATGCCAGGGGATATCTATGAAACTCAGCTCCTGAGGAATGGCATCCATGCGTCCGGACCACTGTTTCTCCCGCACCAGGGAGCCATTCGAAAGGGTGATTCGAGTAATATCCGTGCTTCCGGTCCCGCCTGATATCTCCGTCAAGCGCAGTCCCATTCCATCGCCCTGGAGGGAAAGGCCGGAATTGTAGCCGCCTCCTCCACCGTACTCCTCCAGCGCCTCCTCCGGCTGGATCACCTGGTCGGAGTTGGGATCATACTGGAACAGCCGCACCCGATCACTGTAATCGTCCCCCTCCTGGGAGAGAAGCAGCGTGGGCACCGGGTCGTCGGTCTCCAGTTGAACCAGAGCATAGCGGTAGCTGCCGGTGGGGGTCACGGGATAGGGTGAATAGGAATAGCTGTCCGCCTGAGAGACGATAAGGCGGTACTGCTCCAGGGCCTGCTCCAAGGCCTGGTCTGCCGGGTCCTCCTCGGTCTGAATGGGAGCGGAACCGTCTGAGACGCTCACAGAGGAATTGGAGTTCTCCCCCGGCCCGGCGGCGGGCTGAGACAGGCGGCTAACACCGTATACGCCTGCGCCGATCACCGCCACAGCGGCAACGGCAATGAGACCTAGCTTGGCCGCTCCCAGGCCGCCGGCAGCCGCTTTGGTTCCAACGGCAGCTGCCGTTCCGCCTTGGGATGCCGCTCCGGCCTGACCGGCGCTTGCCAGCACATTCTGGAGAATCTGCCCGTTTGGCAGCTGGGCCGCCTGGGCTTCCTGGGCCCCCATAAGCCACAGCAGGAAGGGAATGGGCGCCAGACCGTAGAGCTTGGTTCCCTTCTTCTCCAGGTCCCGGACCTGGGCCTCGATCTTCCGGCGGCCGTACAGCAGGCGGCTCTTCACCGCGCTCTCCGACGCCCCCAGGGCAGCGGCGATCTCCTTTACCGGCATCTCCTGGTAGTAGTACATACCGATAACTGCCCGCTGGTCCTCCGGCAATCCGTCGATGATCTCACGGACTAGCCGGGTGGTCTCCGCCCGGTCCAGCACCTCATCGGGGAGGTTCCCGGCATCGAGATCGGCAAAATGCTCCTCCACCGGCTCGTCTGGCTCCTCTCCGGCGGCCAGGTCGGTAAAGAGCATGGGCTTCTTCTTTTTCAAATAGTCCCGGGCCGTGTTGGCCCCGATCTGCCGCACCCAGGGGGAAAACTTGGTGTCGCCCTGGAAGCGGTCCAAGTGGGTAAAAGCCTTGACGTAGGTATCCTGCAGCAGATCCAGGACCGTATCCTCGTCCTTGATCATGGACTTGATGGTGTAAAACACCCCGTTGTAGGTTTTCTCATACAGGGCAGCCAGGGCGTCCTGGTTCCCTTCCCGGGCCAAAGCTACCAGACCGGCCAGCCCGTCTCCAGCCTGCTCCCCTCCAGACTCGCAGAAAGGACAGGCGTTATTTCCCTCTGGAATAGGTCTTCCGCACCGATCACAGTTCATGGTGTTCGCCTCCATGTAAGTTCTCTTTGGTGAGCTTTTGCAGGATTTCCGCTTTTTTCGTTCGGTTGATGGGGAAGGATTCCACCGCAGCCCGGATGATTCTCCGTAGTATCTGTTCCATTACTCTTTCCTCCGTTTCATAGGGATTTCCCTGATCATCAGGTCCCTGACACCCATGTAACGAATCCGGAGGCTACCCGGTTGCAGACTTTTTTATTTTTTTGCAAAAAAATTTTGTTCTACCTGAGACCGGTAAAACAGACGAAAGCTATCCCCGCTTTTTTCCTATTCTAGCACATGTTACCACGTGTCTCAAGGGATAAGAAAATGCCGCCTGGACCTTTGTCCAGGCGGCTTCCTTTATATTTAGAAATTTCCAGTGCTATGCCGGGCACAGCCCTCCGCCGGAGCGGCCCAGGCGCCCGGCGCGCACCTGGATAAGCTGAGCGGTGACGCTCACGGCGATCTCCGCCGGGGTCTCCCCGCCGATGTCCAATCCGATGGGCAGATGGATGGACTCAATCTGCTCCCGTGAGAAGCCCCGGCGCTCCAGTTCTCCCCACAGAAAGGCTTTCTTCTTCCGGCTGCCCATGCAGCCTACATAGTAGGGGCGCTGCTCCAGCACCTGACACAGGACCTCCAGGTCGTGCTGGTGGCCCGGCGACATGATCACCGCATAGTCCCGGCTGGTGAGCTGTACCTGCTCCCCGATGTTCTCAAAGGAACCAAGCACTACCCGCTCCGCTCCGGGGAAGTTCTGGGGCTGGGCAATCTCCTCCCGGCTGTCAAAAACCACCACCCGAAACCCCACTTGGGAGAGCATGGGGGCCAGAGCCTGTCCCACATGGCCGCCGCCGAAGAGATACAGCACTCCGTCCCGGCCCATGGGTTCGGTGTACATCCCGTCCTCGAAAAGAGGGGCGGTCTGAGGACGCTTGGCCAGCATTTCCGGCAGCTCTCCCTCTCCATATGCCGCAAGGCTATATACTTGCTCGTCATTGTAAATAAATAGACAGCAAGGAGTTCCACCTTTCAAGAATTCAACCAGGTGCTCCAGGTCAGCCAGCTGCTTTTCCCCCAGAGGCTGGATGCACACCGTCACCGCGCCGCCACACACCATGCCGGTCCGGCTGGCCTCACCACCTAGGGAGTAGTGCTCCAGGCCGCCCTGGGCTGTGCCGTCCATCACAGCAGAAGCCCGCTGCTGGACCAGGTTCTCTACTGCGCCGCCGCCCACCGTGCCAATCCAGATCCCGTTGGGCAGCAGCGCCATCCGTGCCCCAGCTCCCCGGGGCGCGGAACCCGCACTGTCTACGATGGTACACAGCACCGGCGCGCCGCCCTGGCGGATACAGTGTGTGAGAGCAGAAAAAAAGGTGTAATCGGTCATGCTTTCCTCCTAATGCAAGTAGATCCGCTTGTCGCCCTGATAGGGGACCACCCGGCCCACCAGTTGGGGCGCAGGCACCCGGTCGTCCTGCCGCAGCTCTTCCAGCAGAGCCGGTGCGTCCTCCGGGTGGACGGCCATCATCAGGCCACCGGAGGTCTGGGGGTCGTACAGGAGGTCCTGGACGGCCAGCTCGGTCTCTCCCGCCTCCACCCACTGCTCGGCAAAGTGGCGGTTGCGGTATACCCCGGCGGGCAGCACCCCCAGCCGGGCCAGCTCCAGGGCCTGAGGGATGAACGTGATGCCGGACAGGTCCAGATGGATCTCCGCCTCGCTCCCCTGGGCCATCTCCAGCAGATGGCCCATCATGCCGAAGCCGGTGACATCGGTACAGGCATGGACCCGGTACTTTACCATAATATCCCGGGCGTACTTGTTGAGGGTCATCATCAGCCCCTCGGCAAAGGTTCTTGTCTCCTCGTCGGTCAGGCCGCCCTTGATACCGGCAGTGAGCACCCCGATACCAACGGGCTTGGTGTAGATGAGCACATCCCCGCTCTGGGCACCGGAATTGGTGAGCAGCTTGTCTGGATGGACAAAGCCGGTGACGGCCATGCCGTACTTAGGCTCCTTGTCATAGATGCTGTGGCCGCCGGTGATGATGGCGCCCGCCTCGTAGGCCTTCTCGTAACCACCCCGGAGAATGGCATGGACCGCCTCCTTGGGCATGTCCTCGGGCACTGCCATCACGTTGAGCGCCAGCTTGGGCTCTCCGCCCATGGCGTACACATCGGACAGGGCGTTGGCCGCGGCGATGGCCCCGAAGGTATAGGGATCGTCGGAAATAGGGGGAAAGAAATCTACGGTCTGCACCAGGGCCAGTTCATCGGAGAGCTTGTACACGGACGCGTCGTCGCTGCGGTCGTAGCCCACCAGCAGGTTGGGGTCCTGGCGGACCTTCAGGCCTTCCAGAAGCTTGCTCAGCTCCCCCGCACCCACTTTCGCGCCGCATCCGGCGCACTCGGCCAGCTTGGTCAGTTTGATCTCGTCCATTCTCAGCCCTCCAATGCATGGGTCAGGTGGAGCAGAGCCTCCAGCACACCGCCGCCTACCGCCAGGGCCTTGTCCGAGGCGCACAGGCAGTGGTCCGGCTTACACCGGGGGTCAATGTCCCCGCACTTCATGCCCTTAAACACCTCAATGCCGTCCTGGAGCAGTCCCCGCAGACAGCCGTCGATGGTGCACAGCATTGGCGTGTCCCCCACCATGGCGGCCACGTCGCCCGCTTTCACCATAGCCCCGATCTCCAGGCAGGGCTTGAACACGCCGTTGGCAGGGGCGCGGAGCACACGCTCTACGGTATAACCTCCGATGTTGCCCGGCACGCCGGTGTTGGGGATGGGCGAGCCGGTGTACAGCACTCGGCCCAGAGTGTGGCCCCGCATGGTCTCTACCGCTGCGTGGCAGTCCACTCCCGCCGTAAAGCCCGGCCCCACGGCGATGACCGCCGGAGCCATGTCCATGTGGGTACCCAAATTCTTCTTGGCTAGGATAGCGTCCACCACCGCGTCCGGTTTCAGCGCCGCAATACACACCCCCTCCGGGTCGGCCAGCACCGGGACAATGCCCTGCTTTGTCAGCTCCAGGGCCTCCTGGGGGCTGTGGGCCAGGCGTCCGGTGATGCCCTCCACCTGCACCTCCCCTAGACGGATGGCCTCGGAGAAGCAGACGGTGCGCCGCACCGCTGTGGGGTTCGGCAGGTCGGTGAGTACCAGGCGAATCCCGGCGCGATACAGGCGCAGGGCAATGCCTGATGCAATGTCCCCCGCGCCGCGAATAACAACCAGCATGTGTTTCTCTCCCACCGATACAGCGTGGGCTTCAACCGCAAAGTGCCTATGACACAGGAGGAAATCAAGGCGAAGAAATTTGCTATGGAGGCTAAAAAAGAGGAGGAGGAACGCAAACGGAAGGAGAAAGAGCAGAACAGAAGCAAGCGCGAAGGGCGCAACTTTGACGAAAAAGGAAGTGCCAGACGGCAGACGTTCGGGGGCCGGCCAGACGGAGCGAAAATTGCGGGAGACGAACCGGCTGACTCCACAAGCGGGGCGAACGGACGCATAGCCGTGGGCGGAAAGGCCGCAGCCGACAGTCTGATAGCCAGGGCCGCCAAGGAAAAGGAGGACACCTCATGGCTGAAAAACGAATATGTGCCCGTGACGAGCTTCATCCACACGGTGCAGCTCGACAACTACCGGCGCATCTATCAGGCCTACGCCACCCCGACCAACTACTATCTCAACGACTATTATGCCAACACAGGCATAGCCCGGGGCGACTCCATCTTCGACAAGACGCGCCACTACGAACTCCGGAACACCCTTGCCATAGCCCTGCTCGAAGGTTTCAACAAGTGGGCCAAATCAGGCATCAAGCTGTTTGCCACCCATGACCTACGCCACTTCGAACTGCCCGACAGCACAGGGGGTGTCTCCAAATACAACGAGCACAGCGTGTCGGTGGGCGGACAACTCACCAAGGCGCAGGGACAAACTTTCCACTACAACGTGACGGCAGAGGTGGGTGTGGCCGGAGAGGATGCGGGCACACTGCGCGTGGACGGCAATGCCGACCTCAACTTCCCGCTGCTGGGCGACACCGTGCAACTGGCGGCTACGGGATTCTTCCACCGGCTGAACCCCACGTTCTACTACCGCCACTACCATGCGCGCCACCTGTGGTGGGACAACAGTCTCGACAAGGTGATACACACGCGGCTGCAAGGCATCTTCACGCTGAAGAAGACACAGACACAGTTGCGCGTAGCCGTTGACGAACTGAAGAATTACAGCTACTTCTCGCGGAGTTACAATGTGTCTTCGACCTACGCCCGCAGCGGAACCACAGTGACTCCCGTGCAGACCGGCGAACCTATCAACCTCATCACCGTGTCGTTGAGCCAGAACGTGAAGTTCGGTCCGGTACACTGGGAGAGTGTCCTGACCTACCAGAAGTCGAGCAAGCAGGATGTGATACCCGTGCCGGCACTC
>OGEZ01000931.1_pt1 | contig 18333 bp, 16 predicted proteins | sample 1570831 | NCBI WGS metagenome assembly OGEZ01 (sample SAMEA2582059, study PRJEB24529) | metagenome | biome: Human gut stool | place: China | collected 2011
CCGTATCGGCACTTAGAATTATGCGGTATTGCCTTATCCCTTTTTTATTGCCCCGCTCTCAGCGTTCTGCGCCGAAACTCTGTCGGCCCGCATCCATACAACTGCCGGAAGGAACGGGCAAAATAGCTGGAATCCTCGAAGCCGCATTGGGCGGCGATGGCGGTCACCTGCAGGGTGGTGCCGCACAGCAGCTCGGCGGCGCGCTGCAGGCGCTGGCCGCGCAGGTACTGGTTGGGCGTGGTGCCGATCATATCATGGAAGCACCGCAGGCACTCGCTGGGGCTGATGGACGCGCTGGCAGCGATCTGCTCCACGGTCAGGTCCTCGGCGTAGTGGGTCTGCACAAATTGCAGCATCGTTTTAATGCGGTCGGCGCTGCGCAGCGCCTTTTTGGGCACGGCGCGCGTGGCGGGGGCGCGGGTAACCAGCAGGTACATCATCTCGGAAAGCGCAGCCCGCGTCTTGAACTCGTACCCCGGTATCTCGTTGACCACGGCACGGAACGCCCGCTCCATGCAGCCCATGGCTTCCCGCTGCCAATCCACGCTGCGGCGCAGCACGGCGCAGGGGCGGCTGGGGTCAGTCAGCAGCGGCTGCAGATATTTTTGCCAAAACACGCTGTCCGGGCTGCCGCCCACCAGCCGGGGATGGAATACCACGCTGTGCAGCCGGCAGCGCCCGACGGCCAGCGGCCAGTCGGCATGCAGCACCCCGGCATTGATGAACAAGCCGTCCCCCTCGGCCAGCGTGTACTTTTCCCCGGCTGCAGCGGCCAGCACGCCGCCCTCGCTGGCAATCAGCAGTTCCAGCTCCTCATGCCAGTGCCAGGGTACAGGGGCAGCTTCCAGATCGTCGTGGTAGCAGGCGATGGGAAACGCTGCGGTACCGTGGACGGTCAGTTCCCGCCCAGCGGAATCGGTCTCGGTATTGCAGGCGGACAAGGCCATGGCAAATCCTCCTTTTTTGGCGAAATAATCCTGCCTATTTGACGAAATAATACGATACATCCGTCAACTTTGATGATATAATCATATGGCAAGTAAAAACGTCTGTCAAGGAGAAAATTTTATGGTATCCCTGCTTTTACCCGTAATTTATTTAGCTTTTATCAGCCTGGGCCTGCCGGATGCCCTGCTGGGTGCGGCCTGGCCCAGCATGTACCTGGGCTTGGGCGCGGGCCTGTCCTGGGCGGGCATGATCTCCATGATCATCTCCGCCGGTACAGTAGTGTCCAGCCTGGCCAGCGACGCCCTTACCGCCCGGCTCGGCCCCGGCAGGGTCACGGCCATCAGCGTGGGCACGACGGCCGCAGCGCTGTTTGGCTTTTCCACCTGCACGGCGTTCTGGCAGCTTTGTCTGTGGGCCGTGCCCTACGGCCTGGGCGCGGGCAGCGTAGATGCCGCCCTCAACAACTACGTTGCCCTGCATTACGAGAGCCGCCACATGAGCTGGCTGCACTGCATGTGGGGCCTGGGCGCCAGCGGCGGGCCGGTCATTATGGGCTGGGCGCTGGCCCACAGCGGTTGGCAGAGCGGCTACCGCATTATTTCTGTGCTGCAGGTGGTGCTGACGGCCATTATCATTTTCAGCCTGCCGCTGTGGAAAAAACCGGGCGAGGAGACCGGCGAGGAAATCGCCCGCGAGCACCGCACCCTGCCCCAGCTGATGCGGGTGCCCGGCGTGCCCGAAGTCATGGCGATGTTCGCCTGCTACTCGGTGGTCGAGACTACGGCAGGCATGTGGGCGTCCAGCTATTGCACGCTTCAGCGCGGTATCGACGCTGGTACTGCCGCCAGCTGGGCCAGCCTGTTTTACGTGGGCATCACGGTGGGGCGGTTTTTAAGCGGTTTTATCGCTATGAAACTCAACGACCACCAGATGATCAACCTGGGGTTTGTGCTGGTGGCGCTGGGTATCTTGCCCATTCTGCTGCCGCTGGGCAGCGCTGCGCTGGTGACTGGGCTGGTTACGGTGGGCCTGGGCTGTGCGCCTATTTATCCCAGCATTATCCACGAAACTCCGTTGAATTTCGGCCGCAACTTAAGCATGGCCCTGACCGGCGTGCAGATGGCCGCCGCCTATGTGGGCAATGTGGTGTTCCCGCCGCTGTTCGGGCTGCTGGCGCAATATATCAGCATCAGCCTGTACCCATGGTATCTGCTGGCCGCGCTGGTGCTGATGGCCGTTATGTCCCGCGCCTTGCACCGCAAGACTGCCGCCAAACGTGCCGCCAACGGATATTGAAAAATTTCGATTTTTTGCCAGAGGAAATGCCAGATTTCGCGTTTCTTCTGGCTTTTTTTCGTTTACATCTGTGTTTACATCTACTATAATATAAAATGTAAATTTTTATGCTAGGAGGTGCCCCTATGGAAAAGTGCAGCTTATGCGGCGGCAAAATCGTGAACCATCGGTGCGTGGATTGCGGTATGCCGTACCCGGAAAAACCGCACTACACCCTGCGCAGTGAAACCGCCCACACCCATAACGTCAACGGCGAGGAAGTGCTGCACCGCGTGCGCAGCGCCGCAGGCAAGGACCCCGTCTATACCTGCGATGCCGAGGACGAGCAGGACCGCATCGACCTGGAAGGCGCACGCCCCCACCTGCATGCCCCGGCCCGGCAGCTGAACCAGACGCGCCGTCCGGCCCGGGACAAGCGGCGCGGCGGCTGGCTGGTCACGCTCATCATCTTTGGTCTGGCGCTGCTGCCTATGCTGTTCAACCTGTCCGAGCGAGTATTTTACAGTTTGGCGGACCTGGGCGGACGCAGCAGCTATGCGGAAACCGAAGCGCCCGAAGCAAGCATCCATGCCGAAGCCCCCGCCGAGGATATGACCGGCGTCAACCCCTACGAGGGGATGGACTGGGGCCTGCCCACTGCGGGCGGCGGCTTTGGCTGCATTCTGGAGCCGGGCTACTACACCATCGGCCAGCAGATCCCCGAGGGCGTTTACACCATCACCCCCGATGACGGCAGCTCACTGATGATGACCCACGACGACGAAGCCCACGACCGCTGGTACCAGACCACCATGCTCAGCTGCCCCGAAGGCGGGGAGCCCGAACTGGTGCTGACCAACGTGCAGCTGGCGGCAGGCGGCACCCTGTGGGTGGAGGGCAGCGGCACCCTGACGCTGGAAAGCGGCAACGCCCAGCTGGACACCCAGGCTGAACCCCAGGGAAACCCGGCGGGCGAGTCTTTCGAGCTGTGCGCCTGGGGAGATGACATTCAAGCCTACACTGTGGGGCAGGAGATCCCGGCGGGTGTGTATGACGTGAACTGGAACCAGGGCAGCGGCTTCCTGGGCTGGGATACACAAGGCTCGTACCACCTGACCTATTACGGCGGGGACGGGTTCAACGGCACGGTCGTTTTCCACAGCCTGCCCTTGACCGAGGGCGACACTCTGACGCTGGAATGCTATTCCAACGAGGATTGCATCCTTTGGCTGACCCCGGTTGCGGAAATTTACGGGTAAAAAAGCAGCATGCCGCTGCAAATGGCCCCCTCTGCGAGGGTAACCCCCCGCACCGTGGGGAGATGTCGCGTAGCGACAGAGGGACCGGTTGCGTAAGCAATCCCGCGAAGCGGGTGGCGGAGAGGCAAAGAAATTAGCAGCAGCTAAACAGATGGTCGCTCCCTCAGTCTGCGCTTCGCGCAGCCAGCTCCCTCCCAGAGGGAGCCAAAAAGGTTACTTGAGGAGTATCTATGGTTTTCAATTCGGCACAATTTTTGTTGTTTCTGCCGCTGGCGGCGCTGGGGTATTTTGCGGTGCCCCAAAAGGCCCGGCGGCCCTGGCTGCTGCTGGCCTGCTATTTCTTCTATTTCTGCTGGAACCCGGCCCATGTCCCGGTACTGGCGTTCGTCACCGCCGTGGGCTATCTCGGCGGCCGCCTGCTGGAGGGCAAGCCCCGCAAGGGTGTGCTGGCGGCGGGCATCCTGCTGGCCCTGGCCCCGCTGATCGGGTTCAAATATCTGGGCTTTCTCACAAAATCCGTGTTGTCGGTGCTGGCACATCTTGGCGTGCAGATTGCTCCGCCTGCGTTCGACTTCCTGCTGCCCATGGGTATCTCCTTTTACACGCTGCAAACTGTGGGCTACCTGGTGGATACCTATCGGGGCGAAAAGGCCGAGCATAATCTGCTGGATTTTGCGTTGTTTGTCGGTTTCTTCCCGCAGATGGTCTCCGGCCCCATCAGCCGGGGCAACAGGCTTTTGCCCCAGCTTTCGGCGGCTAAGCGCCCCGCCTTTGACGACCTGCGGGACGGTGTGCTGCTGCTAATCTGGGGTTACTTCCTCAAAATCGTGGTGGCGGACCGCGCCGCGCTGTTTGTGGCGGCAGTCTATGCACCGGAAAGCGAGTACGAGGGCTGGTTTTACATCGTGGCCACGCTGCTGTTCTGCCTGCAGCTCTACGGCGATTTCGGCGGCTGCTCGGTCATGGCTATGGGCACGGCCAAGATCTTGGGCATCGACCTCATCGACAACTTCAATGCGCCCTATTTTTCGCAATCTATCGCTGAATTCTGGCAGCGGTGGCATATTTCGCTGTCCACCTGGTTCCGGGATTATCTCTACATCCCCCTGGGCGGCAACCGCAAGGGCACGCTGCGCAAATATCTAAACGTGCTGGTCACCTTTGCCGTCAGCGGCCTGTGGCACGGCGCCCAGTGGAACTATATGGCCTGGGGCCTGCTGAACGGTCTGTACCAGGTCATCGGCGCGGCGCTGATGCCGCTGCGCACGGCAGTGGTGCGCGCGCTGCACATCGACCCCAAGTCCCGCCCCCACAAGCTGCTGCGGGTGGTGGTCACCTTTGTGCTGTTCAGCTCCACAATGGTGTTCTTCCGCGCTTACCGCCTGATGGATGCGGTGCGCATCTTCATCAGCATGCTGACCGTACATAACTTTGAGATCTTCACCGATGGTTCGATCTTTGTCTGCGGCATCGACGCCTTTAACTTTGCGCTGCTGGGTATCTATGTGCTGGTCATCTTTGCCGCCGATGTCTGCAAGTACAGGCGGATAAAAGTGCGCTCTGTCATCGAAAAGCAGCACTGGCTCTGTCAGGTGGCCGTGGTGGCGCTGGGCGTGCTGACGGTGCTGCTGCTGGGTGTTTACGGTCCCGGCTTCGAGGCATCCAATTTCATCTATTCGCAGTTTTAAGGGAGGGGAGCAGAAAGTATGGCTAAAAAATTGGCAGCGATCCTGCTCTGCGTGGTGCTCATCTTCGTCGGTGTGCTGGCGCTGGGGCATCTGACCCGGCCCCTGGGCGACGATGTGGCCATCGCCAACGTGGAAAACTTCCACAAACTGCCGGAAAATTCCATCGACGTCATCGTTTACGGTTCCAGCCATGCCTGGCGCAACGTGAACACCGACGAGATGTACGACAAGTACGGCATCGGCGCCTACAATTACGCCGCCAATTGGCAGCACCTGGACACCACCTGGCTGTTTGTCCACGACTCGCTGGCGACCCAGACGCCCAAGGTGGCGCTGATCGAGGGCATGCACATCAACAGCAACGAGTTTGACACCGACATGGACGGCGAGATCTACTACACCACGCCCATCCCGGAGTCGAAATACAAGCGTGCCTACCTGAAAATGTGCTTTGAAAATCATATAGAGCGGTACATTTCCTACTATTTCCCGCTGGTGGCCTATCATGAAAATAAAAACGCCCTGACGGCGGTAAGCTTCGGCAGGACGTCTAACAGTATCGATTTTATGGACACGATGGGCTTCTACCCCCGCGACGGCGTGTTCGTGGCCGACGTCAAGGACTGGACCGAGATGGAGGATTGGGTCATCGGAGACCGCTCTCTGGAGCTGATGGACGACATGGTGGCGGCCCTGCAGGAAAAAGGCTGCCAGGTGGTGTTCTGGGTGGCCCCCTGGTCCACCGAGGAGTACCAGTATTTCAACGTGCTGCAGGAATATTGCGAGGAGCACAACTGCGGCTACCTCAACATGTTTGAGCACATGGAGGACGCCGGCATCAGCGCCGAGACGGATTTCTGCGACCCGCACCACCTGAACGTAAGCGGCGCCACCAAAATGGCGGACTACCTGGGCGCCTATTTAAAGGAAAACTACGACCTGACCGATTGGCGGGAGGTACCCGGCAATTTGTGGGAGAATCATAGCTAACGCTGCGGTTTGTTTTGTTGGTTTTAATATGCAGCCTGACCGGCCCTGCCAACCTTGCGGCAGGGCCTTTTTTAACGGCAAGATGCCGTAATAAAAAAGAGGGACCGCATGGTGATCCCCCTTGGCAGCATGAACTTATAAATCAAAAATTAAAAGTAGCACTTAATCTGGAACTTATCTGCCGGGGCAGCCTCCTCAACCACCAGCTTCTCATGGTTGAAATCAAACTTCACGCTCTTGCAGTCGTCGGTGTTGCGGGTCAGGCGCAGCAGCTGGTCTACGCGCTTCTGCTCGTCTTTGGTGTAGAACAGGTAGCTTGCGCCCTGCTTGCGGGCGCGGCCCGTGCGGCCAATGCGGTGGGTGTAGTGCTCGTTTTCCTCAGGCACGTCGTAGTTGATGACGGCGTCCACGTCCGAAACATCAATGCCACGGGCGGCCACGTCTGTGGCCACCAGCACGCTGATTTCACCGGCCTTGAACCGCGTCATAATGCGGTTGCGCTCTGCCTGGGACAGGTCGCCGTGCAGGCAGTCCACGTTAAAGTTCAGGCGCGCCAGCTGGTTGGCCAGCATGCCGGTGTTGTACTTGGTGTTGCAGAAGATCATCACCCGCTTGTACCCCTCGCTGATGATGATCTGCGCGGCGTCGGCCAGCTTGTCGCGGCCGGTAGTCAGCAGTTTATATTGGGCAATTTTCGGGCTGGAATCTTCCACCGGCTGCACGCTGACCTCGGCGGCGTTGTGCTGGTACAACCAGCCGATGTCCAGCACCTCGCGGCTGATGGTGGCCGAGAACATCGAAAGGCTCTTGCGGTTCTTCATTGTGTCGATGATCTGCTTGACATCCTTGTAGAAGCCCATGTTCAGCATCTCGTCGGCCTCGTCCAGCACGATGGTCTCCACGTGGGAAACATCGATGGCGTGGTGGCGATAGTGGTCCATCAGGCGGCCGGGGGTGGCGACTACGATCTGACAGCCCGCTTTCAGCTGGCGCTGCTGCTTGTCCAGCCCGGCGCCGCCGTATACGCAGACGATCTTGATGTCCGGCAGGAATTGCGCCAGATTTTGCAGGTCCTGGGCGATCTGCTGGGCCAGCTCGCGGGTGGGGCTCAGGATGACAGCCTGGGGCTTCAGGCTGGCGGGGTCCACCTTGGACAGGATGGGGATGCCGAACGCCACGGTTTTGCCGGTGCCGGTGGGGGCCTTGGCAATCATATCGTGGCCGTCCAGCATCAGCGGGATGGCCTTCTCCTGGATCTCGGTCATTTCGGTAAAGCCCATGGCCTGCGTAGCCTGCAGGATCTCGGGCGCAACGCGGGTAAGTTCCGTAAACTGCATGTTTGTACTGCCTTTCGTCTGTTTTACACTTATCTTTTATTATAACAGGCTTTGCAATGCGCCGCAAGATGGGGACACGCAAAAAGGCCTCCGCCGGGAGCAATGTCACTCAGTTAAACAAACAAATCCCTCTATACCAACGCAAGAAGTGGTATAGAGGGATTTGTTCTTCTAAATATTTGACAACAGACGCAGAATGGGCGGCTTCTTTGCAAAGCTCACCATGTACAACTTCTGTCAAATGATTGCCCTGCCCGCAGAATCTTTGGTGGGTAATTCTGCGGGTTGGTTTTTGTTTCTTTTTGGCGCTAATTAAGCGGCATTGGCCGAAGCTGCGCTTTTTTGTTGCCTTATGCTTCTCACACGCTCAGCCGGTCGATCTCCGCCAGCTCCTCGGCGGTAAAGCCGGTGTTTTCCACGGCCTTGATGTTGTCCAAGATCTGGCTCGGGCGGGAGGCGCCGACCAGCACGCTGGTGATCTCCTCTTTTGCCAGCAGCCAGGCCAGCGCCATCTCGGCCAACGTCTGGCCGCGGGCAGTGGCCAGATCGTTCAACTTGGCAATGCGGCCCAGCAGTTCGGGCGTCAGGTCGCTTTCCTTTAAAAAGCGGCCGTCGGTATGCACGCGGCTGTCAGCCGGGATGCCATGCAGGTAGCGGTCGGTCAGGCGGCCCTGGGCCAGCGGGCTGAAGGTGATAATGCCCTTGCCCAGCTTGGCGGCAGTCTCTTTCAGGCCGTTTTTCTCCACCGTGCGGTCCAGGATGGAGTAGCGGTTCTGGTTGATGACAAACGGCACATGCAGCTTGTCCAGAATGGCGGCGGCCTTTTCCAGCGTGGGGCCGTCATAATTGGACAAGCCTGCATACAGTGCCTTGCCGCTGCGCACGGCCTGGGCCAGTGCGCCCATCGTCTCCTCCAACGGGGTCTTGGGGTCCATGCGGTGGTGGTAGAAAATATCCACGTAGTCCAGCCCCATGCGGCGCAGGCTTTGATCCAGGCTGGCCAGCAGGTACTTGCGGCTGCCCCAATCGCCGTAGGGGCCGTCCCACATCGTGTATCCCGCCTTGGTGGAGATGATCAGCTCGTCGCGGTAGGGCATCAGGTCGTCCCGCAAAATTTTGCCAAAGTTGGTCTCGGCCGCGCCCGGTTCCGGGCCGTAGTTGTTGGCCAGGTCAAAGTGGGTGATGCCGTGGTCAAAGGCGGTACGGCAGAGCGCCCGCATGTTCTCGTAGGGCGCAGTATCGCCAAAATTGTGCCACAACCCCAGCGAGACGGCAGGCAGCAGCAGTCCGCTGCTGCCGCAGCGGCGGTAGGGCAGGACAGTGTAACGGCTTTGGTCAGCTTGATACATGGTAGAGGACCTCCCTAAATCAATTTATGGTATGCCACTATTCAATCTCTTTTGCGGCGTCATTGCCATGGATTTTTTCATCATGGCCTAACCCCTGCACCCAATCGATGAGCAGGCTGGAGACCGTTACCGTCACCAGCGAAAACGCAATGCGCCGCGCCGGGATGTAAGAGAGCGATGCGCCCAGCACGACCAGATCGGTAAACAGGTACGACCGCGCCAGCTTCCACCCGGTCAGCTGGTGGATGACCAGCGCCAGGGCATCGTCGCCGCCGCTGGAGCCGCCCTGCCGCACGATGATCCCCACGCCGATGCCCACAAACACACCGCCCAGCAGCGCCGCTGCCAGCGGCCAGGGCGTCATGTCGGGCAGCATAGGCGGAAAACTCTCCCACAGGCGGTAGAACCCGGCCAGACTCACGCTGGCCACGGCGGCGGTCAGGATGAAATTCAGCCCCAGGAACTTGAACGCCAGCGCATAACAAACAAAATCCAGCAGCGGCGAGGCGATGGATGCCGGGATGCCCAGCCAGTGGTTCATCAGCAGCACCAGGCCGATGACGCCGCCCTCGGTAATGGCGGCGCGCTGGTGGATGTTGTGGATGCCGAAGGACAAAATGGCCGTGCCCAGCACCAGCCAGAACAACCGTTTCAGCGTGAAATCGGAAACAATTTTTTTGAATGACTGCATAGCCACCTCACATATAAAGTGTCACCAGTATAACATAGCAGCCTAAAAAAGTCAAAAAGCGGTCAAAAATTTATCAGGCTGCCCCCAAAACCCTTGTAAACAAAGGACTTTTGCGGTATACTGTTGCACGGCGGGCCGCCCGGCCCGTACATTTGCGCTGTACTCCCGAGATGTAGGAGACGGCAGCAGGAGGAAAATTGAATATGAAAAACCGTACCAACGTCCGTTGGCTGACCCAGCTTGCACTGCTGGCGGCCATTTTGCTGGTGATGAACTACACCCCGCTGGGCTATCTGCAGCTCGGGCCGCTGTCGGCTTCGCTGCTGACAGTACCGGTGGCCATCGGCGCTATGACGATGGGCCCCCTGGCCGGTGCCATCCTGGGTGGAATTTTTGGTGCCACCAGCTTTATCCAGATGGTCGAGGGCAAAAGCGCCATGGGCGCTGCGCTGTTCAGCGTCAACCCCTTCGGCGCCTTCGTGGTCAGCTTTGTAGCCCGTGTGCTGGAAGGCCTGTGCGCTGCGCTGATCTTCAACGCCCTGCGCAAGGCCATGCCGAAAAAGGAAAAGCTCTGCTGCGTCATTGGTGCCATCTGCACCCCGGTGCTGAACACTGTGTTCTTCATGGGCTTCCTGGTACTGTTCTTTTATAACTGCGATTACGTGCAGAACCTGGCTCAGACCCTGGGCGCTACCAACGCCTTTATGTTCATCGTGCTGCTGGTGGGCGTGCAGGCCGTCATCGAGTGGCTGATCTGCGGCGTGGTGGCCAGTGCCGTCACCCTGCCGGTGCGCAAGTATCTGAAACTGAACTAAGAACCTATCCCAAGGCATCCCCAAAAACGGGGGTGCCTTTTTTGCACGCAATTTGCCAAACTGGCCCTATAAAAAAGATGTAATTTGGTACTTTGATGGTGCCAGTAAAAGGCGTATGATGTGCCTATACCACAAAACGAGAGGGGATATAGGAAAATGAACGGATACAACCTGATCAAAAAGAAGCCTGTACTGTGGCTGACGATGGTAGCGGTGCTGATGGCCATGAATGTGGTACTCAGCTCCTTCAGCATCCCGGTGCCGGGCGGGCATCTCTACCTGAACGACATCGTCATCTGCACGGCGGCCATCCTGCTGGACCCGCTGGGCGCGTTTATCGTGGGCGGTGTCGGCGCGTTCCTGGGGGATTTCTTCTTCTACCCTGCCCCGATGTTCGTCTCACTGGCGTCCCATGGTCTGGAGGCTGTCGTTGTTTCGCTATGCGCCCACAACCTGTTCAAAGAGAAAAAGGCCCTGGGCGCGGGCATCGGCGTGGTGCTGGGGGCTATTATCATGGTCATTGGCTACACGCTGGGCCGTGCCTTTGTCTACAGCACGCCGGAGTACGCCATCATCAAGCTGCCGTTTGAAATTTTGCAGGCTGGCATCGGCGCTGTGATGGGCATGGTCCTCTGCTTCTCCCGCAACCTCGCCCAGCGCTTTGAAAAGATCTGCGCGTAACTTTCTTTGGAGAAGAAAGTTACCAAAGAAACTTTAATTTGGCTCGCCGTAAAGAAGATATAAGGAAAATATAAAACGGCCCTGCCGGTGGTTTTCCACTTGGCAGGGCCGTTTTGTTGATAACTTATTTATTTTTATTGAAAATTTCTTTGCTTCTTTCTTTTCAAAGAAAGAAGATCAGCTTATTTCCCGGCCAGTAAAATCGCCAGCACAGCCTTCTCTACGTAGATGCGGTTCTCGGCTTCGTCGAAAATTTCGTTGGCATGGGCTTCCAGAACTTCGGCGGTAATCTCCTCGCCGCGGTGGGCGGGCAGCGGATGCTGGATCATGCAGTCCGGCTTGGCCAGCGCCATGCGGGCGGCATCCAGCGTAAACCCGTGGAAATCCCGGCGGCGCTGCTCCACCTCGCGCTCCATGCCCATACTGACCCACACATCGGTGAACAGCACATCGGCATCGCGGGCGGCCTCGTCCGGATCGGTGACCAGCTTGAACTTATCACCGTAGGTTTTCGCCAGCATCAGCACATCGGCGGCGGGGCGGTAGTGGGGCGGGCAGGCCACCGTCACCGTCATGCCCACGGCCAGGCAACCCACGATCATGCTGTTGGCCATGTTGTAGCCATCACCGATGAACCCGGCGCGCAGCCCGGCCAGCCTGCCCTTGCGTTCCCGCACGGTCATCAGGTCGGTCAAGACTTGCAGCGGGTGGGCGTAATCCGTCATGCCGGAGATCACCGGCACGCCGCTGTACTGGGCCATGGCGTCCAGCGTGGTCTGCTTGTAGGTGCGGCAGACGATGGCATCATAGTACCGGCCCAGGGCGCGGGCGGTGTCCTGCACAGGCTCGCCGCGGGCGGTCTGCAGGTCGTTGGCGCTCAGGTAGGTGCCCAGGCCGCCCATCTGGTAGATACCCACCTCTAAACTGGTGCGGGTGCGGGTGGAATTTTTGGCAAAGATCAGCGCCACCGCCTTGCCCTGCAGGTCCTTGGGATCGACGCCCTGTTTGTGCAGGCGCTTGTACTCGTCGGCTACATCCAGAATGTGCAGGATCTCTTCGGGGGTCAGGGCGCTCAATTTCAACAGATGTTTCATCAGAACTTCTCCAGAACAGTACGCAGGGTGTCCAGCGCGGTGTCAACATCGGTCTCGGTCAAAATCAGCGGCGGCAGCAGGCGCAGGCGGGTCTTGGCCGTCAGTACCAGCAGGCCCTCTTTCTCGCAGGCGGCGCGGACATCGGCGGCCTTGATACCGTCCTCAAAGGCGATGCCTACCATCAGGCCCAGGCCGCTGGCCTCGGTAACATGGGGCAGGGTCTTGAGGCCTGTGCGCAGGCGGGCGGCCTGGGTCAGCACGTTATCCATAAAGGCTTCGTCCATGGCATCCAGCACGGCCAGCGCACCGGCGCAGACCACCGGGTTGCCGCCGAAAGTGGAACCGTGGGTGCCGGGGCCCATATGCTCGGCAACCTTGGCGGTCATCAGCACGGCGCCGATGGGCAGGCCGCCGCCCAGGCCCTTGGCCAGTGTGACGATGTCCGGGTGCAGGTCAAAATGCTCACAGGCCAGGAACTTGCCGGTGCGGCCTACGCCGGTCTGTACCTCGTCCACGATGAGCACCAGGTCGCGCTTTTTGCAGAACTCGGCCACCTTGGCCACGTAGTCGGCATCCAGCGCCACCACGCCGCCTTCTCCCTGGACCAACTCCAGCATGACGGCGCAGACGGTGTCTTCGGCAGCATCCCGCAGGGCGGAAAAATCACCGGCGGGTACATAGGCAAAGTTGCCGGGGAACGGTCCGAAATATTGGTGGAACACATCCTGGCCGGTGGCGGTCAGGGTGGCCAGCGTGCGGCCGTGGAAAGAGTTTACCAGCGTGATGACCTTGTTGCGGGCAGCACCATAAGTATCAGTAGAATATTTGCGGGCGGCCTTGATGGCGCCCTCGTTGGCCTCGGCACCGGAGTTGCCAAAGAAAACGGCATCCATGCCGGTGCGGCGGCACAGCTTTTTAGCCAGCTTGCCGCAGGGGGCCGTGTAGTACAGGTTGGAGGTGTGCTGCAGGGTGGCGGCCTGGTCGCAGACGGCCTGCACCCAAGCGGGGTGACAGTAGCCCAGCGAGTTGACGCCGATGCCGGAGGTGAAATCCAGATAGCGCTTGCCCTCGGGGTCGGCGGCGGTCATGCCGTGGCCCTCGGCCAGCACGACCCGGCTGCGGGCGTAGGTGTGCAGAACGTACTTGTTATCGCGTTTGATGACTTTTTCGGTTTGCATGGCGTACCCTCCTTAATGGTTGCCGCGGCGGTAGAACATGGTACCGGCGCCGCGGTCACTGAACATTTCCAGCAGGATGGAATGGGGCACACGGCCGTCGATGATAACGGCCTCGTGTACGCCTTCATAAATGGCGTCGGCCATACCTTCGATCTTGGGCAGCATGCCGCCGACAATGACACCGGCCGCCTTGTAGCCCTCGATCTCGGAGACTTCGACCTCGGGGATCAGGGTGGATTCATCGTTCTTGTCATAGAGCAGACCGACAATATCCGTCATGCTGACGAGTTTTTCTGCATGCAGGGCGATGGCGATCTCCGCCGCAGCCGTGTCGGCGTTGATGTTGTAGGGGATGCCGTTGTCGTCCATGCCGACGGTGGCAATGACCGGGATGAAGCTGTCGGCCAGCAGATGCTCGATCAGCGTGGTATCCACCTTTTCGATCTCGCCCACATAGCCCAAGTCCACATCGGACTTGCGGCTGCAGGTGATGGTGTGGCCGTCCATGCCGCACAGGCCGACACCGCGGCCTTTCAGCAGGGCAACGAGGTCCTTGTTGACCTGGCCCGCCAGCACCTGCTGTACGATGCCCATGGTCTCCTCATCGGTGTAGCGCAGGCCGCCCACAAACTTGGACTCCTTGCCCACGCGGGCCAGCATCTTGTTGATGGCCGGTCCGCCGCCGTGGACCAGCACCACCCGCACGCCCAACAGGGTCAGGGTGACCAGGTCGTTCATGACGGCCAGTTTCAGCTCATCGTTGACCATAGCGTTGCCGCCGTACTTGATGACAAGCGTTTTGCCGTGGTATTTTTGGATATAGGGCGTAGCTTCGCTGAAAAGCAGCGCCATCTCTTCATTTTTCATTGCACATTCTCCCCCGTCCCCGGCCTGTATCAGGTGCGGTAGTCGCCGTTGATCTTTACGTAATCGTAGGTCAGGTCGCAGCCGAACGCGTCCTCTTTCAGCACTTTGGCGGCCTCGTCCTCGCTGTAGGGGTGGTAGGCGGCGTTCTCGCAGACAAAGACCTCTCCGGCCTTGCTCTTGAGGCGAACGGCCGTCTTGCTAATGTCGAAGTCGCCGGGGGTGTAGCCGATGGCACAGAGCACACGACCCCAGTTGGCATCCTCGCCAAACATGGCGGCCTTGAACAGGGCGGAGTGGATGACGCTCTTGGAGACAGCGCGGGCGGTCAGCAGATCGGGCGCGCCGGTCACGATGCACTCCAGCAGCTTGGTAGCGCCTTCGCCGTCACCGGCCAATTCACGGCTGAGTTGCTCGGCTACCTGGGTCAGGGCTGCAACAAAGGTGTCATAGTCAGCGGTGCCGGGCTGGACCTCGGCGCCGGACAGGCCGCTGGCCAGCAGCAGCACGGTGTCGTTGGTGGAGGTGTCGCCGTCCACAGAGATCTGGTTGAAGGTGGCGGGCACCACGCTGGACAGGGCAGCCTGCAGCACAGCGGGCTCGACCTTGGCGTCGGTGGTGATGAAGAGCAGCATGGTGGCCATGTTGGGGTGGATCATGCCGGAGCCCTTGGCAATGGCGCCCATGCGGCAGGTCTTGCCGCCGATGGTGAATTCGATGGACACCTCTTTAGAATGGGTGTCGGTGGTCATAATGGCGGTGGCAGCGTCGTGGCTGCCAGCCTCGGTGGCGGCCAGCTTGGCGGCGGCCTCTGGGATGCCCTTGGCAAACGGCTCAATGCTCATGGCCTGGCCGATGACGCCGGTGGAGGAGGGCAGCACGTCGTCGGCGCTGATGCCCAGCTCCTTGGCGACGATCTCGCAGGTCTCCTTGGCCAACTCAATGCCGTTGGGGGCGCAGGTATTAGCGTTGCCGCTGTTGACCACGATAGCCTGGGCGTAGCCGTCCTTGAGATGCTCGCGATCCACCGTGATGGGCGCACCGTAGACCTTGTTGGTGGTGTAGCAGCCGGCACCGGCGCAGCGGACGTCCGCCTTGATAAGTGCCAGGTCCAGCTTGGAATGGTTATGCCGGATGCCGCAATGCACACCGGCGGCGGAGAAACCGGCGGGTGCACAGATGCCGCCGGGGATCAGCTTGAAGTTTTCCATAATTGTCTCCCTCTAATTCTCTAATTACCCTTTTCGTTTACCCTATTCTTTTTACAGTGCCAGACCGGCGGTCTCGTCCAGGCCCAGCATCAGGTTCATACATTGCACAGCCGCGCCCGAGGAGCCTTTGCCCAGGTTGTCGAACAGGCTGATGAGCTCCATCTGGGTGCCGTCGGGGTTCGCCAGGCAGAAGATCTCCAGCCGGTCCAGCCCGGCCAGCTTATTGGCAGCCAGGAAGCCGCCGTCGGTACCCTCGTTCAGCGGATGGACCGAGATCATCTTTTGCCCTGCGTAATAGTCGGCCAGGGCATCGGCCACCTGCTGGGCGGTCAGGCCCAGAGCGGGCAGATCCAGCGGGATCATCGTCTCCATACCGGCGTAGTAGTCGGCCACCACCGGCACAAAAGTGGGCGGCGCGGTCAAGCCGGTAATTGCTGCCATCTCCGGCAGGTGCTTGTGGTGCAGCGCCAGCCCGTAGGGACGGGGCGCGTTCAGCGCGGGGGCGGTACGCTCGGTTTCATACTGGGCAATCATCTTTTTGCCGCCGCCGGAGTAACCCGTCAGGCTGGTGCAGTGCAGCAGCGCGGTCTTGGGCACCAGGCCCAGTTCCACCAGCGGGGCCACCGGAGCAATAAAGCCGGTGGCGTGGCAGCCGGGCACGGCTACGCGGGTGGCGGTTTTCAGCGCCTTGCGGGTGCCGTGCAGTTCCGGCAGACCATAGGTCCAGCCGGGAGCCGTGCGGTGTGCGGTGGAGGTATCCAGCACGCGGACATCGGGCCGCAGCAGCGGCACCACCTCGCGGGCGGCATCGTCCGGCAGGCAGAGGAAAGAGAGGTCACTCTCATTGATCACCGCCGCGCGGGCGTGTACGTCCTTGCGTTCGGCCTCGGAAATAGGCAGGATCGTGAATTCCGGCCGCTCGGCCAGACGGTCCGCAATGCGCAGCCCGGTTGTACCGGAACTGCCGTCAACAAAGATTTTATACTTTGCCATTTTTACACCCCAAAAGTGAACGTCTCAGCCCAGCTTTTCCTTTACCAGTTCAATCTGCTTCAGCACGCTGGCCTTGGTGGGGCCGCCGTAGCTGGTGCGGCCCTCGCAACAGGTAGTCAGGTCAATGGCGGTATACACGTCCTCCGCAAACAGGTCGCTGTACTGCTTGAATTCGTCCAGCGTCAGTTCCTCCAGCGTCTTGCCCTCGCGGATGCAGGCGGCTACCATCGTACCGGTGCACTTGTAGGCATCGCGGAAGGGCATACCTTTCTTAGTCAGATAGTCGGCGCAGTCGGTAGCGTTGATAAAGCCCTTAGCAGCGGCGCGGCGCATATTGGCGGGCAGCGGAGTCATGGTGGCCAGCATGGGGGTCACGGTGCGCAGGCACAACTCCAGCGTGTCCACCGCGTCAAAAATGGCCTCTTTATCCTCCTGCATATCCTTATCGTAGGCCAGGGGGATGCCCTTCATCATGACCAGCAGCGTGTTCAGGTCGCCGTAGACGCGGCCGGTCTTACCGCGGATCAGCTCGGTGACGTCGGGGTTCTTCTTCTGGGGCATGATGGACGAGCCGGTGGTAAAGGCGTCGTCCAGCTCAATGAACTTGAACTCCCAGCTGCACCACAAAATAATTTCCTCGCTCAGGCGGGAAAGGTGCATCATGCAGGTAGCCATGGCACTGCACAGCTCAATGCAGAAGTCGCGGTCCGATACACCGTCGATGGAGTTGCCGCAGGGGGCGGCAAAGCCCAGCTGCTCAGCGGTGTAGAAGCGGTCCAGCGGGTAGGTGGTGCCCGCCAGTGCGCCGGACCCCAGCGGGCACTCGGCGTCCATGCGGGCGGTGGCATCCTGCAGTCTCCCCAAGTCACGTAGCAGCATCCAGGCGTAAGCCATCAGCTGGTGGCCGAAAGTAACGGGCTGGGCACGCTGCAGATGAGTATAGCCGGGCATGACGTAACCGGCCCCTTTTTCGGCCTGGTCACACAGCACGGTAATCAGTTCTTTAATCTGGCCTTGGATATGCTTGCTAGCTTCCCGCAGATTCAGGCGGATGTCCAGTGCCACCTGGTCGTTGCGGCTGCGGCCGGTGTGCAGCCGCTTACCGGCATCACCCACGCGGGCTGTCAGGGTCTGCTCTACAAAGGTGTGTACATCCTCGGCGTTGGGGTCAATTTCCAGTGCGCCGCTGTGCAGATCCTCCAGAATAGAGTGCAGCCCCTTGTGAATATCGTCCACATCCTGCTGGGAGATAATCCCCTGACGGCCCAGCATGGCCGAGTGTACCAGGCTACCCTGGATATCCTGCTCGATCATCCGCGCATCAAAGCGGATGGATGAGTTAAAGTCGTTTACGCGGCTGTCTACGGCCTTGCTTGCACGGCCCTGCCAAAGTTGCGGCATACGGTTCCTCCAATTCTGTTTTGTTTGTTATAGCGTGCATGCGGGGCGGTGCAGCCGCCCGGCACGCACAGTGTATAGAAAACCGCCAAGGGGGCGCGTGCCCTCCTGGCGGTGCTTATAGCGTTGGACAGATTAGTCCTGAGCGGGCCAGTTCTGGGCCAGCTTGGCACGCTCTGCAATGGGCAGGCCAAACAGGTTGATGAACCCGTTCGCATCGGCCTGGTTGTAATCGTCATCCTCGCCGAAGGAAGCGGTCTGCTCATCGTACAGGGTGTACGGGCTGGTGACACCGGCATTGATCATGTTGCCCTTGTACAGCTTCAGGGTAACATCTCCGGTAACAGTTTTCTGCAGGTCGTCGGTGAAGGCACTCAGGGCCTCACGCAGCGGGGTGAACCACTGGCCGTTGTAGACCAGTTCGCCCATCTTCTGGGCAATGCTCTCTTTGAAGTGGAAAGCCTCTTTGTCAATGGTGATGGTCTCCAGCACATTGTGGGCCTTGTACAGGATGGCACCACCGGGGGTCTCATACACACCGCGGCTCTTCATGCCGACAAGA
>OGEZ01000938.1_pt1 | contig 18190 bp, 16 predicted proteins | sample 1570831 | NCBI WGS metagenome assembly OGEZ01 (sample SAMEA2582059, study PRJEB24529) | metagenome | biome: Human gut stool | place: China | collected 2011
AGAAAACATCACAAATGAAATCTTCAAAAAATAAGAAAGCCAAAATCCTTTGTAATCATAAGGATTTTGGCTTTCTTTGTTTTCTTATGAAGCTGCCCCGAAAGGCATTTCCTTTTTATATCAAAAGACAATTTCTTTTTTATTGACGATACTGAGATATTCCCCCATGCAGCAGCCCATGACCACCACATTACAGGTGAAATATTCCCAGTTTCCGTCTTTGTATTCCACGACCGCGCCGGAGAGGAAGCCATTCACTTTCCGCTTACTGTCCTCGGCGTTTGTCTTGGGAAAGAGGGAAACAAATTCTTCCAGCGTACCGGAAAAAGCGATTTCCTTGGGCAGCTGCGCGCCGCCAGTCATGAGCCAGCTTTCAATCTGACGGGCAGAGAGCATATGCCCTGCTTCCCCGCCGGCTGCCAGCCACGCTTTCTGGGCTTCTTCGCTGCCGGAAAGGCAGACCAGAATCTCTTTTCCTTCTTTACGCAGGATGTCCAAAGCATTCTGTAACATCCGTTTCCCTCCTTATCTTTTCGTCATTACTTTGTTGCTTTTACTTTGATCCACAGTTCCGCCAGTTCTTTTTTCAGCACCTGGTTGTCTACGAAAACTTCGTCTTTTTCATAGCCGGCACGAGGCAGGTATGCTTCGTTATCTGCGAACAGGCCGCCTTCGCCGCTCAGTTCATCCAGAACTTCCTGGTTGGAAGAAGCGTAGCCAACGTATTCACTGTTGCCCAGAGATGCTTCATATGTCAGCACATAGTTGATGAATTCGTGTGCCAGTTTGGGGTTTTCTGCGTTTGCAGGGATAACCATGGCATCGCTCCACAGGTTTGTGCCTTCGCTGGGCATCCAGAAGCTCATGTCAGGGTTTTCAGACAGGATAGTTGTTGCGTCACCGCTGTAAACAACTGCGATGTCTTTTGTGCCGTTGATCATGCCGTCGATCACTTCGTCAGTTACATAAACGGGTTCCATGGTGTTGTTCATATCCAGCAGCCACTGATAAGCTTCCTGGATTTCATCCTGATTGTCTGTGTTCATGGAGTAGCCCAGTGCTTTGAAGGCCATCATGAAGGAGTCACGTTCGGAGTCATACACATAGATTTTGCCTTTGTAATCTGTATTGTGCAGGATGTTGTAGCCCTGTTCTTCTACAACAGCAGGGTCTACGTTATTGTGGTTGTAAACGATACCTACACTGCCCCAGAAGTAAGGTACGGAATATGTGTTGTCGGGGTCATAAGGCAGATTTTTTACGCCTTCTGCCAGGTTGGAGATATTAGGGATCAGGGACAGATCCAGTTCCTGCAGCATGCCTTCTTTGATCAGTCTTTCGATCATGTAATCGGAAGGAACCAGCACGTCATAGGAATCCCCTGCCTGCAGTTTTGTGTACATGGTTTCGTTGGAGTCGAAGTATTCCACGATAACCTTTACGCCGAATTCTTTTTCAAAATTGGAAATCAGGTCTTCGCCCATGTATTCGCCCCAGTTGTAGAGCTTCAGGGTATCGGAACCATATTTTTCCACTGCATCTGCGGAAGATGCACCGCTGCCGCCGCAGCCTGCCAGCAGCATTACGCTTGCAAGAGCCATAGCAATTAATTTTTTCATACCTTTTTTCTCCTTTTCTCTTTGATGATGGGTACTACGTTGACAACGATCAACACAACCGTGATGATGGCAATGACCAGAGTGGACAATGCGTTGATGGAAGGGTTGACACGTTTGCTCATGGTATACACCAAAATAGAAATATTGTTCACACCATTGCCGGTGACGAAATAAGAAATGATGAAATCGTCAAAGCTCATGGTGAAAGCAATCAGCGCGCCGGAAACGATACCGGGCATGATCTGGGGCACAATGACCTTTGTCAATGCCTGCATAGGTGTGGCACCCAGATCCAGTGCCGCGTCCGCCAGGTTAGGGTCCAAAGACCGCAGTTTGGGGGAAACGGACAGAATAACATAAGGCGTACAGAACATAATGTGCGCCAGCAGCAGTGTGGTGAAGCCTTTGTTGATGCCCAATGCGCTGAAGAACATCAGAAGGCCGATGGCTGTTACGATTTCCGGGTTCATGATGGGCAGGTTATTCACCTGTTCCACCACGTTGCGGAGGGCTTTCCGGGAACGGGAAAGACCGATGGCAGCCAATGTACCTGCCACTGTGGAAATGATGGTTGCCAGAATAGCAATGACAATGGTATAGACCACCGACTGCATCATGGCGCTGTCAGAAAACATCTTTTCATACCACCGCAGTGAAAAACCGCTGAACTTTGTCAGGGAGCGGGAGTCATTAAAGGAAAAGACGATGATATACAGTATGGGCAGATAGAAGAATAACGCCGTGATGCCCAAAATAAGTTTGGCGCCGATTCTGTGTCTTTTTTCTTCCACGGCTTATTCCCCCCTTCCGTTTGCTGCCGGGTCTGTGTCTACTTTTCTGGTCAGATACATGGAAATCATGATGATGACTGCCATGATCAAAGAGATGGCACTGCCGAAGTTCCAGTCGCCGCTGGTAAGGAACTGGGTTTCGATGACGTTACCGATGAGGACATACTGTCCGCCGCCCAGCAGTTTGGGAATGAAGAAGCTGGACACCGCCGGCAGGAATACCAGTGTGATGCCGCTGAGAACGCCGGGCAGGCTCAAAGGCAGTGTCACACGCAGGAAGCACTGCATGCGGTTTGCGCCCAGGTCGCTGGCTGCTTCCAGCAGGCTCTTATCCATTTTCGCCAGAGAGGTATGAATCTGCAAAATCATAAAAGGAATGAAGTTATAAACCATACCCAATACCACGGCGAATGTGGTATACATCATTTTGAAAGGCCCGATGCCGAACAGCCCCAAAAAGCTGTTCAAAAGACCATCGTCCTGCAAAATGCCCACCCATGCGTACGTACGCACCAGCATATTGATCCATGTGGGCAGTGTGATCATGAGAATCCAGAACATCTTGCTTTTTTCCGGGCCTGTTGCAATGGCATAGGCAATGGGATAGCCCAGAAGGACGCAGATGATGGTGGTGAATATTGCAATAATCAGGGAGCGCTTCAATACATCCAGGAATACGGCGTCACTGAAGAATCTGCCGAAGTTTTCCAGTGTGAAGCGGAAGGTGGTCACATCGTTGCCCTCTTTGGTGAACGCATACAGCAAAATCATCAGCATGGGCACAACGATCATAATGGCAATCCAGACCACGTAAGGATATACCATACTGCGAAACTGTCGCATTTTTCCGCCTCCTTTCCTTACTGCTCTCTGGACATGATATGAATGTCTTCGGGTTCAAAGATGAGGCCAACTTCTTCCCCTACTTCATGTTTGTCCGTGGTATCTACCTTATATTCATACCCCTTGGTGGCGAAGGTTACATCGTAAATGCCGGGGGTGATGTTTTCGGGATCGAAGTCATATTTGACGTCGGTGATTTCAACAGGCATGTCGTCTTCCAAGGAAAATGCCACAGCGTTTGCCCATGTTTTCAGGTCTGTATCCAAAGCGATGGATTCCTGAATTTCGTCTGCCTTCTTGAAGAAGTTCACAGCAAAGATATATTCTTCGTTTTCTTCACTGGTGACACGGTTTTCATCCTTCACGATCATGTTCACCGTTACGGATGTCCCAGCCGCTGTGGAGAAAGTTACGGGGTAAGTGCCGTTTTCCTTTTTGATGTTGTATTTCACTTCTTTGATAGAGATAAGCTCGTCCTCATCGGGGTTCCACGCCTGCGCGTCGGCACGGGCGATGATGGTTGCTTCATCCAGTTCTTCTACGTCGTCCACATCCAGATAGAAGTCGTTGGCAGACATTTTTTCGTTTGCCGCTTCGTTGAATACAGGCTGGTCGTTAGACACCTGCATTTTTACGGTGATTTCTGTACCCACTTTGGTTTCCACCATGGTTTCATAGTGTACGCCTTTGAACAGTACGGATTTGACAACGCCTTTGAGCTTGCCCTGTTCTCTGGGTACGATATCCAGGTCTTCGGGACGGATGACAACGTCAACCACTTCATTTTTATCAAAGCCGTCGTCCACGCAGTCAAATTTTCTGCCTTCAAACATCACTTTGTAATCTTCCAGCATAACGCCTTCGATGATGTTACTTTCGCCGATGAAGTTGGCAACGAATTCATTAACAGGTTCGTTGTAAATATCTGTAGGGCTGCCGATCTGCTGGATTTCCCCGTCTTTCATAACAACGATCTTGTCGGACATTGTCAGGGCTTCTTCCTGGTCATGGGTTACGAAAATGAATGTGATACCCACTTCCTGCTGGATTTTTTTCAGTTCGTGCTGCATTTCCTGACGGAGTTTCAAGTCCAGCGCCCCCAGAGGTTCGTCCAGAAGCAGTACGCTGGGTTCATTTACCAGTGCTCTTGCAATGGCAACACGCTGCTGCTGACCGCCGGACATTTCTGTTACGTTCTTATCAGCGAAATCTTCCAGATTCACCAGTTTCAGCATACGTTTTACTTTCTGTTCGATGATGTCCTTGGGTTCTTTTTTGATTTTCAGACCAAAGGCGATGTTGTTGTATACGTTCATATGGGGGAACAGAGCGTATTTCTGGAATACGGTGTTGATTTCCCGTTTATAAGGAGGGATTTTGCTGATATCCTCTCCGTCAAAGAGAACTGTGCCTTCGTTTGGTGTCAGGAAACCACCCAGAATACGCAGCAGGGTGGTTTTCCCGCAGCCGCTGGGGCCCAGCAGTGTCACAAACTCATTTTCATAGATGTCCAGATTGACACCTTTCAGTACCAGTTTGCCGTCAAATTCCTTGACGATATTTTTAAACTGAATCAGTTTCTTTTTCATCGGCGGCTACTCCTTTTTCTTGTCACTTTTTCAGAACAGCGGCGGTGTGGAAACCCAGATGACCTTTGCCGTTGTTTTTTTCTCATTTTTCAGGTAATGGCGGTTCTTGCCGGAGAGATAGAATGTTTCCCCCTTGTGGATCACATGGCTCTCCTCGCCGCAGACCAGCGTCACGCAGCCCTCCGCCACATAGCCGAATTCCTCACCGCTGTGGGGGTCCATCACAAAGGATTCCCCGCCCTGAGGCAATTCCACCATGATCGGTTCCATTTCGTTTTTCTGTGTGTTGGGCACGATCCAGTGCACCGTATAATTTTCCCGCTCATCCACAAAAAAGTCCTTTTTGTGGAAAACGATCTGCTCCTCCTTGTCCTCCCGGAAAAATTCCGAAAGACTGCTGCCCAATGCCTCTACGATGTCGTTGAGGGTGGCAATGGAAGGAGAGGTCAGATTTCGCTCCATCTGGGAGAGAAATCCCTTTGTCAGCTCACTGCGGCTGGCCAGTTCTTCCAGCGTCAGACCCTTCTGGATCCTGAGCTGTTTGATCTTGTGGCCGATATCCATAAATAACACCTCGTTGTGTAGAAATACTAAACTTTCTGATTATTTTTACGAAACCTAAATCATTATACATCTTTTGTCATGAAAAGCAAGAGAAAATAAACAAAAAATTTCATTTATTAAACTTTTTGACATTTTGCGGCAAAAAGCCCTTCCAAAAGAAACCAAAATTGTACGGTTCTACGACAGCCGGAAAACCCAGACTTTACGCAGATTTTACAGAAACCGAAAACAGGCAGAAGTTTTCCAATACCAAACGAAAATATCAGAATTTCTAAACCCCATTTTCCCCAAAAAACTGTCTTTGCACTGTCCCTTCTGGCACGCTGGACAGGGAAAAGAAAAATACTCATGAAAAAAAATGAGCAAATCCACTGTTTTTTTCTGTATTGATGAAAATACAATCTGTTTTTATATGCAAAATCACATGTTTTTTTATACATACAATTTGTTTTGCGTGAATTTCGCACAAAAAATCCGCCTTTTTTCATGTATAAAAAGCCATACAATTCATGTCCGCCACCCATTGACAAACAAGCGTGTGATGTGGTTTCATAAGTATCAAATCTATTCCACAGATTGATACAAAAGAGAATGTTTATGATGAATGTAAGACACAAAGGAGGAAACAAGTATGGTGCGTTATGCGAAAAGAATGGAACAATTGACTAATTCCGATATCGGCGATCTGCTGAAACTGATTGCAAGACCCGATATTATTTCCTTCGCAGGCGGTCTGCCCGCAGCAGAACTGTTTCCCGTAGACCAGCTCCGTCAGGCGTGCGACGCTGTCATGGAGGAAATGGGGAAAGTAGCCTGTCAGTATTCTTCTACAGAAGGCTTCCCTGCGCTGCGGGAAAAAATCGCTGAGCGAATGAAAGCGAAAAATAATATTGAAACGGATGCGGACCATATTCTGGTGACCAGCGGTTCTCAGCAGGGTCTGGATTTCTCCGCCCGTGTATTTGTAGATAAAGGCGACGTCATCCTGATGGAAAGCCCTTCCTATCTGGGTGCCATCAATGCTTTCAAAGCATGTGAACCTACCTTTATGGAAGTACCTACAGACGAAGACGGTATGGTGATGGAAGAACTGGAAAAAATCCTGGCAACCACACCGAACGTAAAGATGATCTATGTCATCCCCGATTTCCAGAACCCCACCGGCAGAACATGGACACTGGAACGCCGTCACAAATTCATGGAAATCATCAATAAATATGAAATCCCCGTCATCGAAGATAACCCTTACGGCGAACTGCGTTTTGAAAACGAAAACATGCCCGCTCTGAAATCTCTGGATACCAAAGGGCTGGTTGTATTCTTAGGTACCTTCTCCAAGATTCTGGTACCTGGCTATCGTCTGGGCTGGGTTTGCGCTTCCGACGAAATCCTGTCTATGTTTAACTTCATCAAACAGGGTGCGGACTTGCAGACACCTACCGTTACTCAGCTGGAAGCCAACAAATATATGGAAATGTTTGACCTGGACAAACATGTTGACACCATCCGCGAACTGTACAAACACAGACGCGACGTGATGATGAAAACCATGGAAGAAACATTCCCCAAAGAAGCGAAATTCACACATCCCGACGGCGGTCTGTTCACATGGGTAGAACTGCCTGAATACATCGACACCCGTAAAATGGCACTGCAGTGTCTGGAAAAGAAAGTTGCCTACGTTCCCGGCGGCTCCTTCTTCCCTAACGGCGGTCATGAAAACTGCTTCCGTATGAACTATTCCTGCATGCCTGACGACAAGATCGTAGAAGGCGTCAAAGCCATTGCAGAAGTCATCAAAGCAAACTTGAAATAATCTATCTCCTATTAAAGGATACACTAAGTCCTCCGCTGTGCCGCATACAGCGAAGGACTTTTCGTGTATAGCCTCGGCTGCTGCCCCTTCCCCTTTGGGCAGCGGCTATTTTTTTGCATCTGCGTTGTTTCTGTCCGCCTCCCGTGTTAAAATACAGAAAACAACACACCCATTTTTAAGGAGGCTTTGCTATGGGACCCTCAGAACGCATCCAACAATATCGAAAACCCCTGCTGATCGGCATGGTCTTGTTCAGCTGTATCGTGGGCGGCTGCCTGTTTCCCATCGTCAACTGCAACCCGGAAAACCCCGTGGAAACAAGTCTGGTCATGAAAACCATCATCCTGTTGTCCGTTTTCATATTTTATACAGAACTGGGCATGCTCCAAGCCGCCCTGTTTCCCAATGGCTCCATTGGCTTTGCGGCAGCCCTGAATCTGGGAATGACAGTCCTTGGGCTCATTTTCCGCTATCTGCTGGAATACGGGGAAGTTTCCAACACCTATAACTTCACTGCCGCCAATGTGGCACTGCATTTGTTTGCCCTGACCATTTTGCCCCTGATGACCTATATTTCCCGAAAACAAAAATCCTGATTGCATTCCAAAAGCTTTCTGCCTTCTGGGCAGAAGGCTTTTTTTGCGAAAAAGGCAAAAGCTGTTATTTTTTTCGCAATCTTTTTTCCCTCTCTCTGGCTCTTTTAGGTCAAAAACCCCCTTTTCATAAGAACTGTATAAAAAACCATACAATGTGACAAAAACTATTTCCCTTAAAACCTGATGCACAGGCGAAAACGTGAAGAAATTCGTCTTTTTCCCAATTCTTTTGAGCAAAAATTAATAGCTTTCTTTTGAAAGTTCCCATTGACTTTGTGTATTATTTGTGTTTTAATAAAGAAAAGGGGTTATTTTTTAGTAATTTGTCTGATATGCCCTCCCTTTTCGGCAGCATGTCAGACAGCAACTTGAAACTATTATTTATCAAATTCTATTTACATAAGGAGGAATTTTACATGGTACAGTATGCAAACAGAATGAATCTCTTAAAAGGTTCCGAAATCAGAGAATTGCTGGCGCTGACATCCAAACCCGACATCATTTCCTTTGCCGGTGGTATGCCCGCTCCTGAACTGTTCCCTTGTGAAGGCGTTAAACAGGCTTGTATCAAAGTTATGGACGAAGTTGGTCAGGTTGCTCTGCAGTATACATCCACAGAAGGTCTGCCTTCTCTGCGTGAAAAACTGGTTGCTAGAATGAAAGCGAAAAACGGCATCGATACAGATATCGATCACGTTCTGATCACCAGCGGCTCTCAGCAGGGTCTGGATTTCTCCGCTCGTATCTTCCTGAACCCCGGCGACGTTGTTCTGCTGGAAAGCCCTTCCTACCTGGGTGCTGTAAACGCATTCAAAGCTTGTGAACCTAAATTCATCGAAGTTCCTACAGACGATGACGGTATGATCACAGAAGAACTGGAAAAAATCCTGGCTACAACAGAAAACGTAAAAATGATCTACGTTATCCCCGACTTCCAGAACCCTACAGGTAAAACATGGTCTCTGGAAAGACGTCATAAATTCATGGATATCATCAACAAATATGAAATCCCTGTAATCGAAGACAACCCTTACGGCGAACTGCGTTTCGAAGGCGAAAACATGCCTTCCCTGAAATCCCTGGATACTAAAGAACTGGTTGTATTCCTGGGCACATGCTCCAAGATCCTGGCTCCTGGTCTGCGTATCGGCTGGATCTGCGCATCCAAAGAAAACCTGGTTAAATACAACTTCATCAAACAGGGTGCTGACCTGCAGTCCTCCACAATCGACCAGCTGATCGCTGACAGATTCCTGGATATGTACGATCTGGACGCTCACGTTGAAAAAATCAAAGACGTATATCGTAAGAGACGTGACGTTATGCTGAAAACAATGGAAGAAACATTCCCTAAAGAAGTGAAATTCACACATCCCGAAGGCGGTCTGTTCACATGGTGCGTACTGCCCGAATACATGGATGCAAAAGTACTGGCTCAGCAGTGCCTTGAAAAGAAAGTTGCTTACGTTCCCGGCGGCAGCTTCTTCCCTAACGGCGGTAAAGAAAACCACTTCCGTCTGAACTACTCCTGCATGCCTGAAGACAAGATCAAAGAAGGTATCACAAGAATTGCAGAAGTTCTGAAAGCTAACCTGAAATAAGTCTTCCCGGATCGAAGATTCATTCTAAAACAAGACAAAAGAGCGGATATCGCGAAAGCGGTATCCGCTTTTTTTGTTTTTGGATAACGAAATGAGGGGACAAAAAAGCCGAAACCTTTATCATGCCAAAGGATTTTGACTTTCTTATGATATTGAGATTTTATTTGATATATTTTCTTCTGAAGAGAGCCAACTTTTGCACTTTCCCTTAAGAAATAAAGCCAATGTGTTCTTAAGAGCAAGTTTCTTTTTTAATCCTACTTTTTTTGTATTGTTTTTTTCAAAAATGTGCTATAATAACGGACAAATATCTTTGTACCGAAAACCAATCCTTTTCGGTACACCATCTGAAAGGAGTGTATTTCCATGAAAGTGGCTTTGATACAAATGCAGGTAGCATCTTCCCCTGGGGAAAATTTACAGACTGCCCGCACCCATCTGAAAGACGCGGCGGCTGGCGGCGCGGACATTGCCGTACTGCCGGAAATGTTCTGTTGTCCTTACGAAACCCCCAATTTCCCTCGCTTTGCCCAGAAGGAAGGCGGCGAAATCTGGCAGGCATTATCGGATATGGCAAAGGAAAACAGCTTGTATCTGGTAGCTGGCTCTGTGCCCGAGGACGACGGCGGCAAGACTTACAACACATCTTATGTATTCGACCCTACAGGCAAATGCATCGCCAAACACCGGAAAGTCCATCTTTTTGACATCGACGTCAAAGGCGGCCAGCGTTTCATGGAATCGGAAACACTCACCGCCGGCGATAGCCTCACCACATTCGATACCCCTTGGGGAAAAATGGGGCTGTGCATCTGCTACGACATTCGTTTTCCTGAATGGATGCGGCTTATGGCGCTGGAAGGAGCGAAAGCTGTTTTCATCCCTGCCGCTTTCAATATGACCACAGGCCCTGCCCACTGGGAACTGTCTTTCCGGGCACGGGCGCTGGATAACCAGATTTATCTCTTTGGCTGCGCCCCCGCAAGGGACATGGAGGCATCCTATCATTCTTGGGGACACTCCATCGCCACAAACCCTTGGGGCGAAGTCATGGCACAATTAGACGAAACAGAAGGCATCCTTTTCGCTCATGCGGATTTTGAACGGGAAGATGCCATTCGCGACCAATTGCCCCTGCTCCGCCACCGCCGTGTGGACTTGTACGAGCTGCGGGAAATCAAGAAATGAGGTGTAATATGAAGAAAGAAACCATTTACCTGGCAGGCGGCTGCTTCTGGGGAACAGAAAAATATATGGAAATGGTGCCCGGCGTACTCTCCACCCGTGTGGGCTACGCTTTGGGCAAAAAAGAAGGCGTGGAACAGAAAGTATGGGACACTGTCACTTACGAAGAAGTCTGCAACCACAGCGGTCACGCTGAAACGGTGGAAGTTGTCTTTGACGCTGACGAAACCACACTGAAAAAAATTTTGCAGGACTATTTCTACACCATCGACCCCACTTCTCTGGGCAGACAGGGAGCAGACTTCGGCATCCAGTACCGCACAGGCATTTACAGCCTGACAGAAGACCAGCAAAAAGTGGCGGCGGAAGCCCTTGCGGAACTCCAAACCAAATACGACCGCCCTGTGGTGGTGGAAAACCTGCCTTTGCTGCAATTTATTCCCGCAGAGGAATACCACCAGAAATATCTCACCAAAAACCCCGGTGGCTACTGCCATATCAATTTTGCGAAAATCGAAAAAGAAAAAGCTCGCTGCATCAATCCCGATGACTACAAAGTCATGACAAAGGAAGAAATGCGGGAAAACCTGACGGAAATGCAGTACAGCGTCACCCAGGAAAACGCCACAGAGCCCCCTTTCCAGAACGAATTCTGGGATAAGGAAACACCGGGGCTGTATGTGGACATCACTTCCGGTGAGCCCATGTTTTCCTCCAAGGATAAATTCATTTCTGCCTGCGGCTGGCCTGCTTTTGCAAAACCCATTGACCCCAATGCCATCAATGAATACGACGACCTTTCTCTGAACCGTATCCGTACGGAAGTCCGCAGCCGGGTAGGCAATGCCCATCTGGGACATGTATTCGACGATGGTCCCGCAGAACTGGGCGGCATGCGCTATTGCATCAACAGTGCAGCCCTGCGCTTCATCCCCAAAGAGGACATGGAAAAGGAAGGCTACGGCGCTTTCCTGCCTTATGTGGAGGAAGAAAAACAGTAAAATCCCTCTTTTTCCCTTTTTTCCGGCGAAAAGACGGAAACAAGGTTGTGTTTTTCCCAAAAACAGGCTACAATAAAGGACAGGTGAAATAACGCAATTTTGCATAAAGGAGAGATTCTAGTGGATTTGAACACCGTAAAATCAATTTACCGCAACACAGCGGACTATGCCAATAAAGAAGTGACACTGGGCGGCTGGATCCGTACCATGCGTGTATCCAAAAATTTCGGCTTCATCGAACTGAACGACGGTTCTTTCTTCAAGAACATCCAGATCGTATTTGAAGCAGACGCTCTGTCCAACTACGCAGAAATCACAAAACTGGGTGTTGGCGCTGCCATCATCGTCAAAGGCCTGCTGGTGGAAACACCCGAAGCAAAACAGCCCTTTGAAGTAAAGGCACAGGAAATTGCCATCGAAGGCACTTCCACTCCCGACTACCCTCTGCAGAAAAAACGTCACAGCGTAGAATTCCTGCGCCAGATCGCTTATCTGCGTCCCAGAACAAACATGTTCTCCGCAACATTCCGTGTGAGAAGCTTGATTGCTTATGCAATCCATCAGTTCTTCCAGGGCAAAGGCTTTGTATACGCACATACTCCCATCATCACCGGCAGCGACTGCGAAGGCGCTGGGGAAATGTTCCGCGTAACCACACTGGACCTGAACAACCTGCCTAAGAAAGAAGACGGCACTGTAGACTTCTCCAAAGACTTCTTCGGCAAAGAAACAAACCTGACAGTAAGCGGTCAGCTTTCCGCTGAAACATTTGCAATGGCATTCCGCAATGTTTACACATTCGGCCCCACATTCCGTGCAGAAAACTCCAACACAGCACGTCACGCTGCGGAATTCTGGATGATCGAGCCCGAAATGGCTTTCGCTGATCTGGAAGACAACATGGAAGTAGCAGAAGAAATGCTGAAATATATCATCCAGTATGTACTGGACAACGCGCCCGAAGAAATGGAATTCTTCAACAGCTTCGTGGACAAAGGCCTGCTGGACAGACTGCATAACATCCTGAACAACGACTTTGGCCGTGTGACATACACAGAAGCCGTTGATCTGCTGATCAAATCCGGCAAGAAATTCGAATACCCCGTTTCCTGGGGCATCGACCTGCAGACAGAACACGAACGCTATCTGACAGAAGAAATCTTCAAAAAACCCGTATTCGTTACAGACTATCCGAAAGACATCAAAGCGTTCTACATGCGCATGAACGATGACAACAAGACCGTTGCCGCTATGGACCTGCTGGTTCCCGGCGTTGGCGAAATCATCGGCGGCAGCCAGAGAGAAGAACGTCTGGAACTTCTGGAAAAACGCATGGATGAACTGGGTCTGAAGAAAGAAGACTACTGGTGGTATCTGGATCTGCGCAAATACGGCGGCACCAGACACTCCGGCTATGGTCTGGGCTTCGAACGTGCGGTAATGTACCTGACAGGTATGAGCAACATCCGTGACGTACTGCCTTACCCTAGAACTGTTAAGAACGCAGAATTCTAATTCTGGTAAAGAAAAAACAACAAACAGCTGGAATCCTTACCAAAAGGGTTCCAGCTGTTTTCTTTTATCAGGGCTGTTTTCTTTCAAAACAACGGTACCAGCTGTTTCCCATGCCAGCATACATACCTGCTTTTTCTCAAATATCCCCCTCCACGCCCCTTTTTCCAGCATATTTTCCCATTTCACACACTCATATACATCGCATATAAATGTATATATACGTTTTTCATGCATAATTCAGCAATTTTATCCCATGCATATAGATGCACCCCTTTCCTTTCTTGCACTTTTCACAAAACCATTTCTTTCCAAACCCACTGTATCCCTTGTACTTATTGGGATATTACCCAAAATTTGCCACCTATTTTCGTTCTGTACCACCAATTCCCCGAACTTGTATAAATATGCGTATTTTTATTGACTTTCCCGTATAAACATTTATAATAATACCATAACATTCAGCAAATCAAAGGAAATGAGGTATGTTTATGCCATACAAAGTATACATCGACGGGCAGGCAGGCCCCACAGGCTTACAGCTCCAGGAAAAGCTGTCTCACCACGACGGCGTGGAACTGCTGCTCATCGCGGAAGAAAAAAGAAAAGACGAAGCCGAACGGAAACGGCTTATGAATCTGGCGGATGTGGTTTTCCTTTGCCTACCTGACGCGGCAGCAAAAGAAGCCGTGAAGCTGGTGGAAAATCCCAATACCTGCATCATTGATGCCAGCACCGCTCACAGAACGGCGGAAGGCTGGACTTACGGCTTCCCGGAACTTTCTCCGGCACATAGAGAAGCCATCATCCACTCCAAACGCATTGCCAACCCCGGCTGTCACGCCACAGGGTTCATTGCGGCGGCATATCCACTGGTGCATCTGGGCATCGTTGCTCCCGATTATCCCTTCACCGCTCACAGCCTCACAGGCTACAGCGGCGGCGGCAAATCCATGATTGCCGAATATGAAGCAGAGGAACGTTCCTACCAGTTCGACAGCCCCAGACAGTATGGTCTTTCTCAGATGCATAAACATCTGCCGGAAATGCAGCACGTCACCGGCATCACACAGCCCCCTGTGTTCATGCCTATTGTCTGCGACTTCTACAGCGGCATGGCAACCTGCATTCCCCTGCACACCAACCTGTTCCAGAAGAAAGTTACCAAAGGGGAACTGGTGGCAATGCTGCAGGACTACTACAAGGGACATCCCCTCATTTCCGTGGAAGATACGGACGTTGGATTCTTAGCAGCCAACGAAATCAGAAACACCAACAAACTGAAACTTTACATTGAGGGCAATGACGACAGAATGACCCTCATCAGCGTATTTGACAACTTAGGCAAAGGCGCTTCCGGCGCAGCAGTACAGAACATGAATCTGGTGCTGGGTCTGCCGGAAACCACCGGTTTGATTTGATACAGCCTTACAAAAGAAAGGATGAAATACTTATGAAGAAGATCACAGGCGGCGTCACCGCCCCCAAAGGTTTTACAGCCGCAGGCATCCATTGCGGCATCCGCAACAACCATACAAAAAAAGATCTGGCACTGCTTTACAGCGAAGTTCCCTGCAACGCAGCAGCCGTTTATACACAGAATAAAGTTTATGGCGCACCCATCACCGTCACAAAAGCAAACATTGCCGACGGTATGGCACAGGCTATGATCTGCAACAGCGGCAACGCCAACACCTGCAACGCTGACGGCGTGGAAAAAGCAGAAATGATGTGCGAAATGACCGCAAAGGCTTTGGGCATTTCCCCCAAAGACATCATCGTTGCTTCCACAGGTGTCATTGGTATGACACTGAACATTGAACCCATTGCATCCGGCATCCCCAAACTGGCACCCATCCTGTCCAAGGATGGTCATCTGGATGCTGTACATGCCATCATGACTACAGACACCAAACCCAAGGAAGAAGCATACGAAATCGAAATCGGCGGCAAAACCGTTTCCATCGGCGCCATGGCAAAAGGCAGCGGCATGATTCATCCCAACATGGCAACTATGCTTGGCTTCCTGACCACAGACTGTGCCATCACCACACCCATGCTGCAGAAAGCACTGAAACTGGCTGTAGACGACACATTCAACATGGTCAGCGTAGACGGCGACACTTCCACCAACGACATGGTTTCCATCATGGCAAACGGCTTGGCAGAAAACCCCGTCATCGACAGCGAAGGTCCTGACTTCGACGCTTTCCTTTTGGTTGTAAAAGAAATCTGCACATCCATGGCGAAGAAAATCGCTGGTGACGGCGAAGGCGCCACAAAACTGGTGGAATGCAGCGTTCACCACGCACCCGACACCAAACTGGCAAAAGCCATTTCCAAATCCATCATCACTTCCAGCCTCACAAAAGCTGCTATGTTCGGCGCAGACGCCAACTGGGGACGTATCCTCTGTGCCATCGGCTACACCGAAGGTGATTTTGCCGTAGACACCATTTCCGTTTCCATTTCCTCCTGCAAAGGAGACATTCTGGTTTGCGAAAAAGGCGCAGGCGTTCCTTTCGATGAGGACAAAGCAAAAGAAATCCTCCTGCAGGAAGAAATCCACATTGACGTGGATATGAAACAGGGGGACGGCGAAGCCACCGCTTGGGGCTGCGACCTGACATACGATTACGTGAAAATCAACGGCGACTACCGCACATGATGGGAGGGCAGACAACATGAAAGACATCAATACCATGAAGGCAACAGTCCTGACGGCTGCCCTGCCTTACATTCAGAAATATTACGGCAAAACCGTTGTCATCAAATACGGCGGTAATGCCATGATTCATCCCGATTTGAAAAAAGCCGTTATGAGTGACATCATCCTCCTTTCTCTGGTTGGTATCCATGTGGTGCTCATCCACGGCGGCGGCCCGGAAATCAGCGGCATGCTGAAAAAACTGGACATCGAATCCCGCTTCGTCAACGGTCTGCGCTACACCGACAAGGAAACAGCGGAAGTGGTACAGATGGTACTGGCTGGGAAAACAAACAAAGATCTGGTTGGCCTCATTGGTCAGCTAGGGGGCAAAGCCGTTGGGCTCTGCGGCATTGACGGCTGCATGATTCAGGCAAAAAAACTGGAAGGCGATTACGGCTATGTGGGCGACATCACCAAAATCGACACCACCCCCATTGTAAACGCCATCAACAGCGGTTACATTCCCGTCGTTGCCACCGTTGGCACCGACTGCAAAGGCAATATTTACAACATCAACGCCGATACAGCAGCAGCTGAAATCGCCGGCGCACTCCACGCAGAAAACATCATCACACTGACAGACATCCGCGGTCTTATGGAAGATGTCAACGACGAAGACTCCCTCATCCCCGTGGTGCATGTGGATGAAGTGGCAGATCTGGTGGAAAAAGGCATCATCAGCGGCGGCATGATTCCCAAAGTACAGAGCTGTGAAAACGCAGTTCGTGCAGGGGTGAAAAAAGCCGTTATGATCGACGGCAGAATCGAACATTCCATACTGGTGGAAATGTTCTCCGACGAAGGTATCGGCACCATGTTTTTACCATAAAAAAGAAGGAGGGAAACACATGGATTTTCAGACAGCAAAACAATATGACGATGAGTACATCATCCATTCCTATGGCAGATTCCCCGTGCTCCTGACAAAAGGCAAAGGCGCCACCGTACAGGACGACACAGGCAAAACATATATCGACTTTACCAGCGGCATCGGCGTAAACGCTTTGGGCTTTTGCGACGACAGCTGGGTACAGGCAGTAAGCGCACAGCTGCAGTCCTTGCAGCACACTTCCAACCTGTATTACACAGAGCCCTGCATTCAGGCAGCAAAACTCCTCTGTGAAAAAAGCGGCATGAAAAAAGTATTTTTCGGCAACAGCGGCGCCGAAGCCAATGAAGGCGTCATCAAAGCCGCAAGAAAATACAGCTTTTTGAAATACGGCGCAAGCAGAAACAAAATCATTGCCCTGCAGAACTCTTTCCATGGCAGAACCATGGCAGCCCTTTCCGCCACCGGACAGGACGCTTACCACAATTTCTTCTTCCCCTTCGTGGACGGCTTCGTATTTGCCAAAGCAAATGACTTTGCCGACATCCTTTCCAAAATGACTGACGATGTTTGCGCAGTCATGCTGGAAACGGTACAGGGGGAAGGCGGCGTGGTTCCTCTGGACAAAGAATATGTGCAGGCAGTAGCCAAAGCCTGCAAGGAAAAAGACATCCTGCTCATTGTGGACGAAGTACAGACAGGCATGGGCAGAACAGGCTCCCTGTTCAGCTATCAGCAGTTCGGCATCCAGCCTGACCTGGTATCCTGTGCAAAGGGTCTGGGCGGCGGCCTTCCCATCGGCGCGGTGCTGTTCGGCGAAAAGACAGAAACCGTATTCGTTCCCGGCGACCATGGCTCTACCTTCGGCGGCAACCCTGTAGTATGTGCCGGTGCGGTACATATCCTGAATACCATGGACGAAGCCTTTTTGCAGGATGTACAGAAAAAAGGCGCATATCTGAAAGAAAAAATCGAAAAAATGCCTCACGTTCAGAACGTGGCAGGCCTTGGCATGATGCTGGGCATCCAGTTGGATGTGGAAGCAAAACCCGTTATCAACGCTTTGCTGGAAGCAGGCCTTTTGGTACTTTCCGCAAAGACCAAAATCCGTCTGCTGCCTCCCCTGACCATCACACAGGAAGAACTGGACAAAGGACTTACCATTTTGGAACAGACACTGGCTTCACTTTAATCGAGAAAGGAAGATACGATAATGAAACATTTTCTGAAACTTTTAGACCTGACAACAGAAGAAATCCTGGAACTGCTGGACTTGGCAGACCAGCTGAAATTACAGAAAAAACAGGGCATTGAACACCCTATCCTGAAAGGCAAAACACTGGGCATGATTTTTGAAAAATCCTCTACCAGAACCCGTGTATCCTTTGAAACAGGCATGTATCAGCTGGGCGGTCATGCGCTGTTCATCAGCTCCAAAGACGCACAGATCGGCCGTGGCGAACCCACAGAAGACACCGCAAGAGTGCTGTCCCGTTATCTGGACGGCATCATGATCCGTACTTTTGAGCAGAAA
>OGEZ01000941.1_pt1 | contig 18176 bp, 16 predicted proteins | sample 1570831 | NCBI WGS metagenome assembly OGEZ01 (sample SAMEA2582059, study PRJEB24529) | metagenome | biome: Human gut stool | place: China | collected 2011
TCCCAGCGCTTGTCCCGGTCCATGGCGTAGTAGCGGCCCATAACAGTGGCGATCTCACCGATGCCCAGCTCCTGGATCTTGGCCTGGAGCTGTTCCACGTAGCTCTTGCCGGAGCTGGGGGGCACGTCACGGCCGTCCAGGAAGCAGTGGACATAGACCTTCTTCAGACCCTGCTCCTTGGCCATCTTCAGCAGAGCGAACAGGTGGGTGATGTGGCTGTGAACACCGCCGTCAGACAGAAGGCCCATCAGGTGCAGGGAAGAACCCCACTCACGGCAGTTGTCCATGGCCTCCAGGAAGGCGCTGTTCTTGAAGAAGTCCCCGGTCTGAATGTCCCGGGTGATGCGGGGCAGGTCCTGGAAGACCACCCGGCCAGCGCCCATGTTGGTGTGGCCGACCTCGCTGTTGCCCATCTGGCCCTCAGGCAGACCCACGTCCAGGCCGGAGGCAGACAGCTTACAGCCGGGGCAGTCCCGGAAGATGTGGTCCAGATTGGGGGTGGAGGCGTTGGCCACCGCGTTGCCAGCGTCGGGGCTGGTGAGACCAAAGCCGTCCATAATGATCAAAGTGGTAGGTGTTTTCATAAAAACAAATTCTCCTTAGCAATAGGTCCGGAGGACACCTTATTCCCCTCGGAGAGCGGAGGGGGGCACGCGGGGGGAACTGGTTCCCGCCCGCGGTGCGCGGCAGCGGACTGTCACGCTGCGGGCTGGGCGCATGGCCGGGGTGACAACTCCTCCGACTCCGGGCAGACCCGGTTCAGCCCTTGGCTGCCCCTGGGCTCTGCCCATCCGCTTCGGAGTCTGTCGCCCCTATGCGCCTGCCCTCCGCGTTTCTTGGTCACGCTGCGGCGGCTGTGCAACGCGCGGCTTCCCTACGACTCGGGCTGGTCTTGGGCCGCTGAGCGGCCCAACGCTCGCCCTCGCTCCAGTCCATCCGCGCTTCTTACTCCTGGTTAGCAGAGTTGATGATCTGCACGAAGTCAGCGGGCTTCAGGCTGGCGCCGCCGATCAGGCCGCCGTCCACGTCGGGCTGAGCCAGCAGCTCAGCGGCGTTCTTGGCGTTCATGGAACCACCGTACTGGATGGTGACAGAGCGGGCCACGTGAGCGCCGTACAGCTTGCGGATGACGGCACGGATGGCCTGGCAGACCTCGCCGGCCTGCTCGGCAGTGGCGGTCTTGCCGGTGCCGATGGCCCACAGGGGCTCGTAGGCGATGACCACGTGACGCATCTTGTCGGCGGGCACGCCGGCCAGAGCGCACTTGACCTGGTAAGCGATCAGCTCCATGGTCACGCCCAGCTCACGCTGCTCCAGGCTCTCGCCCACGCAGATGATGGGGAACAGGCCGGCGTTGATGGCGGCGTGAACCTTCTTGTTGACGGTGAAGTCGGTCTCGTTATAGTACTGGCGGCGCTCGGAGTGGCCGATGATGACGTACTTGGCTCCGGCCTCCTTGATCATCTCAGCGGTGATCTCACCGGTGTAAGCGCCGTGATCCTCATAGTGGCAGGTCTCAGCGCCGATGGCGATGTGGCAGTCCTTGAACAGGCGGACGGCGGACTGAATGTTGGTGGCGGGCACACACAGCACCACGTTGCACCACTTGCCGCGGGGCATGATGGGCTTGAGCTCCTCAGCAAAAGCCTTGGTCTGGGACAGGGTGTTGTTCATCTTCCAGTTGCCGGCGATGATAGTCTTACGGTAACGACGATTCATGTTCTTTTTCTTCCTTTCCTTTATACGGGTGCTGTGGGAGATGATATAGAACCGGACTGCCCGCCGCCCTGGCACACAGGCCGGGGCGGGGGAGTTCGGAATAATCAAACAAGACGAATGGAGAAATTAGGCGTCGAGCAAACAAGCCACGCCGGGCAGCTCCTTGCCCTCCATGAACTCCAGGCTGGCGCCGCCGCCGGTGGAGATGTGGGTCATCTTGTCGGCATAGCCCAGCTGCTGCACGGCAGCCGCGCTGTCGCCGCCGCCGATGATGGTGATGGCGTTGCTGTTGCTCAGGGCCTCGGCCACAGCCTGGGTGCCCTTAGCGAAGGCGGGGAACTCAAACACGCCCATGGGGCCGTTCCAGATCACGGTGCCGGCGTCCTTCACGGCGTTGGAATAGGCCTCAATGGCCTTGGGGCCGATATCCATGCCCAGGCAGTCGTCGGGGATGTTCATGCTGTCCACCAGGATGGGCTCGGCGTCGGCGGAGAACTCCTTGGCGCAGATGGTGTCCTCAGGCAGCAGCAGCTTTACGCCCTTCTCCTGAGCCTTCTTCATCATGTCGTTGCAGTAGTCCAGCCAATCCTCTTCCAGCAGGGACTTGCCGATGGAGCCACCCTGAGCCTTCAGGAAGGTGTAGGTCATGCCGCCGCCGATGATGATGGTGTCGGCGATCTCCAGCAGGTTATTGATGACGCCGATCTTGGAGGACACCTTGCTGCCGCCCAGGATGGCAACCAGAGGACGCTTGGGGTTGGCCAGAGCGCCGCCGATGATCTCCAGCTCCTTCTGGATCAGGAAGCCGCTGACAGCGGGCAGGTAATCGGCAACGCCGGCGGTGGAGGCGTGAGCGCGGTGCACAGCGCCGAAGGCGTCGGACACATACACCTCAGCCATGGAAGCCATGGCCTTGGCCAGCTCGGGATCGTTCTTGGTCTCACCCTTCTCAAAGCGGGTGTTCTCCAGCAACATGATCTGGCCGGGCTTCAGAGCAGCGGCCTTGGCCTGGGCGTCGGGACCCACCACGTCGTCGGCCATGATGACCTCTTTGCCCAGCAGCTCGCTCAGACGCTTGGCCACGGGCTTCAGGCTCAGGGAGGGGACGACCTCACCCTTGGGCTTGCCCATGTGGGAGCAGGCGATCACAGCGGCATTCTGATCCAGCAGGTACTGGATGGTGGGCAGAGCGGCGCGGATACGCTTGTCATCGGTGATGACGCCGCTGCCGTCCTTGGCCATGGGCACGTTAAAGTCGCAGCGCAGCAGAAACTTCTTGCCGGCGACCTCGATGTCCTTGACAGTTTTCTTGTTGTAATTCATGGGAAAACGCTCCTCTCTTCGCAAATAAATGGAACAGGGAAAAACTTTCCGAAATCACCCGCGGCTCGGGGGACCGGCGCGGTGAGACTCGTCCAATGTTCAGCGTGCCCCGGACGGGAGGGAACCATCCCGCCCTCCTGCCATCTCACCCACGCCGGACAGTTGGGGGAACCCCTGCTGGCGCAGCGCCTCGTAGGCCAGAATGGCCACGGAGTTGGACAGGTTGAGGCTGCGGGCGTCCGCCCGCATGGGAATTCGGATACAGCGGTCGTAGTGTGCCAGACGGAACTCCTCCGGCAGGCCTGCCGTCTCCTTGCCAAAAAACAGGTAGCAGTTGTCGCGGAACGTGGCTCCGGTATAGTCCCGCGGGGCCTTGGTGGTGGCCAGCCACAGGTCGGGGTCAGGGTTCTCGGCGAAGAAGTGCTCCAGGTTTCGGTATACACGCAGATCCACCATGGGCCAGTAGTCCAGCCCGGCCCGGCGCACCGCTTTTTCGCTGATATCAAAGCCCAGAGGCTCGATGAGGTGCAGGCGGCTGCGGGTGGCGGCGCAGGTACGGGCAATGTTGCCGCAATTTTGGGGAATTTCAGGTTCAACCAAGACGATATTCAGCAACTTAGACCCTCCTCGCGTGTCGGGTATCATTGTATTCCAAATGGGCGAGAAATTCAACTATAAAATGGTCGAAAAATTACAAAAAAATTAAAAAACCGGGAGAAATCGCAGGGAAGGACAATGGTTTTGTGAAATTGGGAAATTCAAGGGGGGCGGAATGGGGGAGAATCGGGCATTGTGCCGAACTTTGGGGAAAAGAAGGGAAGGGTAAAAGACGGCGAAAGGACAGAAGAGTGGAGTAAAAGGGAAAAACGCAGGGAAATAACCGGACAATGACCGGGCTGAAAAAAAGAACGCTCCAAATTTTTCGTTTGCTATGGTATAATATTCACAAAAAAGAAAGGAAGGATGGACTTATGCATCTGACATGGAATGGACACTCCTGCTTTACCCTGGAGACCCGGCAGGGCACGCTGGTGCTGGACCCCTATCGGCCCGGCTCGGTGCCCGGGCTGCCCAACCTGAAGCTGGAGGCGGACGGCGTCTACTGCAGTCATCAGCACGACGACCACGCCGGCGCGGAGTTGGTGACCCTCTCCGGACGGGGCCACACCGTCCAGGTGGAGGAGATCGAGACCTACCACGACCCGGAGCAGGGCGCTCTGCGGGGCAAGAATACCATCCGTATCTTTACCGCCGAGGGCCTGCGGGTGGCCCATCTGGGCGACCTGGGCTGTGAGCTGACCCAGGAGCAGGCGGAGCGGCTCACCGGACTGGACGCCCTTCTCTTCCCTGTGGGCGGCTTCTATACCATCGACGCCCAGCAGGCCCACAAGGTGGTGGAGCAGCTGAAGCCCCGGGTGGCCGTCCCCATGCACTACCGGGGGGAGAACTTCGGCTACGATGTCATTGGTCCACTGGAGGACTATCTGGCCCTGTGCTCTGATGTGGTGCGCTACCCCGGCAATACTCTGGAACTCACCGCAGACACCCCCGCCCAGACGGCGGTGCTTACCTGCCCGGTGAAATAAAAAGTGAAACGCGGCGGCGTGACGAAAAAACTCGTCACGCCGCCGCGTTTTTAGTCTGTCAAATGTTTTAACAAAATATCCCTCTCATTGGGAAGCGTCCCCTCCGCCACCTGATCCAGCAGGCGGTTAAGAGCGTGGCCGATGGCCGGGCCGGACAGCCCCGCATCCAAGGCGTCCCGGCCGTTGACAGCCAGATCCTTCAAAGTGAGGCAGGGGGCCTGGGCCAGAATGGTGCGGGCCAGGTCGGCGGCCTGGTCCAGCTCCGGACGGGGAGGCTGTCCGGGGAGACAGGAGGCAGCGTCCGCCTTCATAAGTTCAATGAGCTGGAAAAAGAACTCCGGTCCCAAACGCCGCAGCCACCGGCCCACACAGGCCTGGGTAGGCTGGAGCGGCAGGTGGTGGCGCTGCACCAGTGTGACCACCCGGTTTCGGGTGGTGCTGTCCAGGCGCAGCTGCTGGGCGATGTCCTCACACAACCGGGCACTCTCTTCCGCGTGGCCGTAGAAGTGTCCGGTGCCGCCCTCATCCATAAAAAAGGTGGCGGGCTTGCCCACACCGTGGAGGAGCGCCGCCAGCCGCAGGGCCGGCTCCGGCGGCACCTTTTCCACCGTTTTGACCAGATGGGTGTACACATCCCAGGCGTGGTGGGGATTTTTCTGGTTAAATCCCACCGTGGGGGCCAGCTGGGGCACAATTTCACACACGGTCTGTGGAAAGTCCAGCAGGACCCGGCCAGCACCAGGACCGCAGAGCAGGCGGAGAAACTCCCCGCCGATGCGCTCCCGGGCCACCATGGCCAGCCGCGGCGTCTCAGTCCGGATGGCTTGGGCGGTGTCCGGATGGATGGCAAAGTCCAGCTGAGCCGCCAGCCGAAGTCCCCGGAGGATGCGCAGAGCGTCCTCCTGAAAGCGGCGCTCCGGTTCCCCCACACAGCGGATGAGCCCGGCATCCAAGTCGGCCTGGCCGCCGAAGCGGTCTGCCAGCCCGTCCTCGTCCCAGGCCATGGCGTTGATGGTAAAGTCCCGCCGGGCCAAGTCCTCCGTCAGGCTGGTGGTGAAGGACACCTGGTCGGGGTGGCGGCCGTCGGAGTACGTCCCCTCCCGTCGGAAGGTGGTCACCTCCACCGGCAGTCCCTGACAAAGCACCGTCACCGTCCCGTGGCGCAGCCCGGTGGGGACACAGTGCAGGTCGGCGCAGGCGGCTATGATCTCCTCTGGTCGGGCAGAGGTGGCGGCGTCATAATCGTGGGGCTCCTTGCCCCGCAGAAAGTCCCGCACACAGCCGCCCACCAGTACAGCCTGATAGCCGGACGCCCGCAGGCGGGCGAGTACCTCCAGAGCTCTGGGGTCCCATTGGATCATCATGGACCTCCTTTAATGTACCAATCGGGCGGCCACGGGCAGCAGTACCAGCAGACCTACCACGTTGGTGGCAGTGAACCACAGGAAGTAGGGCAGCGGCTTTGCCTCCCGGGAGCGCAGATAGAACTTCATGGAAATGAGGCTGGCCAGAGAGGCCACCGGGGTTCCCAGGCCGCCCACGTCAACCCCGGCCAGCAGCCCCTTCCAGTCCTCGGTGAGGCCGGAGAGAAGTACGGCGGCGGGGACGTTGCTGATGACCTGGCTGGCGGCGGCAGAGCACAGCAGGGGGCTGCGGGAGAGCAGACTGCCCAGTCCGGCGCGCACAGCGGGCATCTGGCCCAGGTTGCCGCTGAAAATAAAGAAACACACAAAGGTGAGCAGCAGCATGTAGTCCACCTGGCCCAACAGCTGCCGCCGGGCCAGCAGCAGAGAGACGATTACAAGGACGGTGAGGATGCCGTAGGGCAGGATGCGGCACACCGACAGCAGGCACAGGCCAAACAGCACCAGGTACAGGGCCAGATGTTTGGGGCTGGTGAGGCGCACCTGCTCAGGAAAGGAGACGGAGATCCATCCCTTGCCGCCAAAGTACAGCCCTGCCGCCGCCAGGCCCACCAGACTGATGAGGGTCAGGGGCAGCAGCAGAGAGAGAAAATCGCCCATGGACAGGGAGAAATGGGCGTAGAGAAACAGGTTTTGCGGGTTGCCCACCGGGGTGGCCATGCTGCCCAGATTGGCGGCCACCGTCTGAAGGGAAATAATAGGGATAAGCAGATCCCGGCGGCCCACCATCTCCAGCACCAGAATGGCGAAGGGGACGAAGGTGATAAGGGCCACATCGTTGGTCACCAGCATGGAGCAGAAGAAGGGCAGCAGGATGAGAGTGAGAGAAATGAGCCGCACCGGCCGCTCTCCCGCCAGCAGCCGCTGGGCCAGCACCAAAAACAATCCGCACTCCTGAAGTCCCGCCACCACGGCCATCAGACAAAACAGCAGACACAGTACCCGCAGGTCGATATAGTCCACATAGGCGGCGGAGGGGGGGACAAAGAAGGCGGAGACCAGGGCACACACAAAGGAGATGGACAGCACCGGCTCACGCCGGATAAACTGCCACAGAGAATGGGTGGATGTCATACCAAGAGCCTCCCAAATGTTTTTACCACACAACACAACATATGCCCGCAATCGGGCGGGAAAATGCCCCCGAACCGCTGGGGTTCGGGGGCAGAGAAAGGTTTATTTTACGTACTGGATGCCGGAGCCCTGCTGGGCCTCCACATCACCGTACAGGCCCTCGGCCCACTCGTTGGTGGCCTCGGAAGCCAGGGCGTTCTTGGCGGTGACCTTCCAGGCGGGATCGTTCCAGCCCACGAAGTACATGATGTGCCAGCCCTGCGTGGAGCTGCCGGTGTTCTTCACCAGTCCGGTGTCACCAGGCTGGCGGCTACTGTCCAGGCACCAGTTGGTGAAATCCTCGATAAAGCCGTCATAGCGGGACACGCCGGTGTACAGACCGCCGCTGCTCTGAGAAGCGCGGTCAGCGGTGTTCTGGACCGCCATCACAGCGAAGGACTCCTCGTCGGCGCTGCCGGACTTCCAGCTGTCCAGCAGGCTCTGGGCCTTCTCCTCAGCCTGGGCGAACTGCTCGTCGGTGGGATTGGAGCCGGCGGAGACCAGGACGTGACGGACGTCGGCGGTAGCGGCCTCGTCGCGGGTGCGGCTGTCAATCTGAACCACATAGTAGTTGAAGACGTAGCTGTCGCTCTGGTCGTTCTCCACGATGGTGGTCTCACCGGCCTGGCGGGCGGCGTCATAGAGCCACTCGGCATAGCTGCTGCTGGAGAAGGAGGAGCCCATCTGGCTCTGATGCACGGTGGAGGAATAGAGCTTATCGGAGTACTCCTCAGCCAGGTCAGCGGCGTCGCTGCCGGCGGCCAGCTTGTTCTGGATCTCCTGAGCGGTAGCCTGGGCCTGAGCCTTGGCGGTATCAAAGGCGGCCTGCTTCTCCTCGTCGGTCAGGTCCACAGAGTTGCCCTCTTCGTCGGTGGTGGTAGTCTCAATGGAGGCCTGAACAGTGAAGACAGAGTAATTAAAGGTGTCCAGGTTGTTCTTGTTCTCCTGATAGTAGGCCTCCAGCTCCTCATCGGAGTAGGTCAGGTTATCCTGGTGATCCTGCTGATAGTAGGTGGCGATGGTCTGAGCGGTGAGGATCTCCTTATAGAGTTTCTCAGTCATGTAGGAGCCAAAGTTGGTGCGCAGATAGTGCTCCAGGCTGGAATAGCCGCTGGCACGTACGGACTGAGCGGTCTGCTCTATGCTGGCATCCACATAGGCCTGGCCAGCGGCGGGCAGAGTGTAGCCCTCCTTCTCGGCGGCGTGGTTGAGCATGGTGACCTGAGTCAGACTGGTCAGGCCCTGATCCAGGAAGTAGTCATACCAAGTGGTGCCGGACTCCTCGTCCTTGACCTGGTCCTTGGGGTCCACGCTGGAGTCAAAACCGGTGTTCATGCCCATCTGAGCATAGTACAGGGTCTCAGTCATGGCGTTGTGGTAATAATACTGAACGACAGCGGGAGTAAAGTCCTCGCCGTCAATGGTCACAGCGGTGGTCCGCTTCTGGAAAAAGCCGCTGTCCCACACCAGCAGGGCGATGGCCAAAACGGCGATGACAACGCCGACCACGCCATAGACCACGTGCATGCGGCTGCTTTTTTCCTCCGCTTTGTTGTTGCGCCGCTGGGCATAAGTCGAGCCCTGGCGGGTCTTCTTTTCTCTGGATGCACTCACAGTTGATTCCGTCCTCTCGTTGTTGAAAAGTCACCCGGCTCAGCCGGGCGGAAGAAGATTCCGCATTATTATATAAAAAACTTCCATGGGATTCAAGGGGCAAAAGAGACAAGAAGGGAAGGTTTTACAGAATGTTCATGGAAAAAGTGAAGGTTATTTGAAAAGAAAACGAAAAAAAGACCGCGGCATAAGCCGCGGCCCAGTTCCAAATGAGCTTTATATACCCCGCTCTGGCCGTGTGAACCCGTTTAAAACCTGCACGAAATGGCAGGTGGGTCGCCTCCACGACGCTTATCTGCTTCCAACTTCCAGCCGACCTCGATGGGGGCCGGGAGGCCTGCAAGCCACGCCGTGAGGTGGGCGTCCCGTTTAAAAAATGTGGGTTTAAAAGAGCCCATCACGCACCGAGCAGGAAAACTCACCTGAGTCTGCGATTTAATTTTCCTCTTCTTCCTCGAAGAAGCGCTCCATAAAGAGATTGTAGACGGTTTCCACCTCTTCGTCATTGTCCAGGGTGGAGAGCAGCTCTTCGCCGTTTTCCTCCACGACCTTCATAATGACCAGGCCGTACTCCTCGTCATCCGCGTCCACATCCACCGGCTCGCCGGTCTCTTCATCCTCAGCGACTGCGGGGAACAGGGCGTGGTAGGTGATGCCGTTATGTTCCAGTGTATCCACCAGTTCCAGCTCAAATTCATTGCCGTCCTCGTCGGTCACGGTGATGAAATCAGGGCCGAATTCTTCGCTCATAGGGGAGATCCCTCCTGCTTATGTACTGACCATATTGTACCCTGTGTGCGGAAAAAATGCAAGTAGGGAGCGAGGTAAATTTTTACCGGCCGTTGCGCAAAAGAAATCCTGGGATAGACAAATGGGGATAATATGGTATAATATATACTGATTTTTTGCCGTCATGCTTCTGTTTAAGGGGTGCATCGCCGAAGAAATGCGCCGGCAGAGGCGGCAGGGCAAAAGGGGCGCCGACCGCGGGAGCGGGGCGCCGGACATGCGAAACAACTGCGCCAAAGCGCATGGCAGCCTGGCACTTGTTCCGGTGCCCAAGGCGGGCCGGTGCGCTGCGCGCCTGCCAGTTCGGAGGTATTTGCTGTGTCTGAACAAAATTATTCTTCCCATTCCAGACGAGAAGGTGCTCGTTCCAGCCAGAACGGGGACCAGCCTGCGCGCCGCCGTAAAAAGAGCAAAAAGAAAAAGGGCGGCGTGATGCGGGTCATCGGCACGCTGCTGCTGATTTTCCTGACCACCAGCGCTTTCCTGGCCTGCTTTGCGGCAGTGTATATCGTCAACGTGATTCTCCCACAGGCCAACATGGATCTCTCCAGCTTCAATGTGGACGAGAACAGTGTGATGTACTATCAGGACAAGAGTACCGGAGAGTATAAAGAGCTGCGCCAGGTACTCAGCGTCACCAACTCCCAGTGGGTGGACTATGAGGATATGCCCCAGTACCTCAAGGACGCCGCCGTGGCCATCGAGGACCGCCGGTTCTGGACCCACAACGGCGTGGACTGGTGGCGTACCACCCAGGCGGTGGTGAGCATGTTTACTGGCGGCGATATCCAGGGCGGCTCCACCATCACCCAGCAGCTCATTAAAAACCTGACCGATTATAACGAGACCACCGTCAAGCGAAAGGTCACCGAGATCTTCCGTGCTCTGTATGTAGACTCCCACTATGAAAAGGATGATATCCTGGAGCTCTACCTCAATGTGATCCCTCTGGGCAGCGGCTGTGAGGGCGTGGGCGCGGCGGCCGAAAAGTACTTCGGCAAGTCGGTGTCCGATCTGACTTTGGCCGAGTGCGCCAGCCTCATCGGCATCACCAACAACCCCTCCAAGTATGGTCCCTATTCCACCGCCCAGGTGGAAAACAGCAATGGCGAGATGTGGAGTGCGGTGCAGTGGAACAAGTACCGCCAGGAGGTCATTCTGGGCCAGATGCTGGAACAGGGCAAGATATCCCAGGAGGAGTACGACGAGGCGGTGGCCCAGGAGCTGGTCTTTGTGGGCAGCAATTCCGAGTCCGGCCAGAGTACCTCGGATATCTACTCCTGGTATGAGGAGCAGGTCATCACCGATGTGATGAACGACCTGAAGGAGGAGTACGGCTACTCCAGCCAGTATGTCAGCCAGATGCTCTCCAACGGGGGCCTGCGCATCTACACCTGTGTGGACCCGCAGGTCCAGGCGGCGGCTGAGGCCATCTACTATGACCGCTCCAACCTGAACTACACCTCTTCCAAAACAGGCCAGCAGCTCCAGTCGGCCATTACCATCATTGATAACTCCACCGGCGACATTGCCGGTCTGGTGGGCCGTATCGGAGAAAAGACCATCAACCGCGGTACCAACCTGGCCACCGGCGCTCTGCGTCAGCCCGGTTCTTCCATCAAACCGTTGACCGCCTATGCCCCGGCCATGGAGATGGGTCTGCTCAGCCCCATTTCGGTGCTGCCCGACTACCCCTATCAGGTGCTGGACGGCAAAGCCTGGCCGGTGAACGTAGACGGCCGCTACCGTGGCCAGGTGACCGTAACCGAGGCGCTGCAGTGGTCCTACAACACCGTGGCCGTGCGGACCATAGCGATGGTCACCCCGGCCAAGTCCTATGAATTTGCCACCCAGCACTTCCATCTGAACCTGGAGAGCGGCCGGATGGTCAATGGACAGATGCAAAGCGACATTAACCTGGCTCCTCTGGCCATGGGCGGTCTGACCGACGGCGTCACCACCCGGCAGATGGCCAACGCCTTTGCCGTGTTCCCCGAGAACGGCATTTACCGGGAGGCCCGCACCTACACCAAGGTGGAGGACAGCGACGGCAATGTGATCCTGGACAACAGCCGGGAGGACGAGACTGCCATCAAGGAGTCCACAGCCTATTATATGAACACCATGCTGCAGAATGTGGTGCAGAACGGCGGCGGTACCGAGGCCCGTATCAGCGGCATGTCCGTTGCCGGTAAGACGGGTACCACCGACAGTAAGTTTGACCGTTGGTTCGTAGGCTACACCCCCTACTACACCGCTGCGGTGTGGGTGGGCTATGAGTACAACGAGCGTGTGCCCTCTTCGGGCAACCCGGCGGCCCAGCTGTGGAAAAAGGTCATGTCTCCCATCCATGACGGGCTGGAAAACACCGGATTCAGCAAGCCCAGCGGCCTGGTGCAGGTCACTTATTGTAAGGACTGCGGCGGCCTGGCCACCTCTGCCTGTCAGGCCGATCCCCGGGGATCCCGGGTGGCCACGGGCTATGTGATGGCTGAGGACGCGCCTTCCACATCGTGTTCCTGCCACTCTCTGGAGGAGGGCTCCAACTCTCTGGTCCGGGTCTGCGTGGATGATCCGGTGCTGGATGAGAACGGAGCGTTCACCGGCAGCTACCATCTGGCCGGTCCCTACTGTCCCGAGATCAGCATCCGCACCTATGCCTACCTCAACCTGGATCGGGAAAGCGTGGGCGGCGCCTGGGCGGAAGACAGCCAGTATTTCTACTCCAACTTGCCTAACGTAGGCGTGTGTACCGTCCACACCGGCGAGGCAGTGGTGCCTCCGGAAGGAGGAGAAACCACCGATCCCGATGATCCTTCCAACCCTGAGAACCCGGAGAACCCAGACGGCGGGGAGGAACCGACCGATCCGGAGGGCGGCTCTCAGGAGGGCGGCGGAGGAGAAACCAGCCAGCCGGAGAATGTAACCAACTCCGCAAGATAGTGATCACCACCGAGGAGAGGGCCGCCGCAGGCGGCCCTTCTCTTTGCGTCAGTGCATGGCCACACGAAAAATTGTGGAAAATGACGAATAACGGCAGGGCAGACCAGTGAAAAATTGACCGGTTGATTGACCGCCTGCCCATTGCATCCCGGACTTTGGTGTGCTAAAATAGACCACATCGCAAGTACAAATGACCATGACACACGGACAACGGGACGGAGGAACAGAAGGTGAATCAATCCGAGGGCTATTTTATCGTTCAGGCGTCTTCCATGCCGGAGATCTTCCGCAAGGTGGCTCAGGCCAAGCGGCTGCTGGAGACCGGGGAGGAGACCACAGTGAACGGCGCGGCGCATGCCGTAGGCATCAGCCGCAGCGCCTTTTACAAATACAAAGACGCGGTACGGCCATTTCAGGATATGCTCCATGGACGGATCGTCACGTTCCAGACCATGCTGCGGGATGAGCCGGGAGTACTCTCAGGACTGCTCAACGTACTGGCCGGCACAGGGATGAATATTCTGACCATCAATCAGAATATCCCCGTCAACGGCTGTGCTGTGGTGACCATTACGGCTGAGACCTCTCAGATGCACCTGAGCCTGGAGGATATGCTCCAGGCCGCCGCGGACAGCACCGGCGTGATCCGCTGTGAGGTTCTGGCCGGTTAAGAAAGAAACTCTGTGTTTTTTATGAGGTGAGTTGGAATGACAAAGGTAGCGATTCTAGGCTTCGGCACCGTCGGTTCCGGCGTGGCCGAGGTGCTCAGTAAGAACAGCCAGGGCATTGCCCGGCGCTCCGGCGGCGAGATCCAGGTCAAATACATCCTGGACGTGCGGGATTTCCCCGACAGCCCCTTTAAGGACTGCTTCGTGAAGGACTTTTCTATCATTGAGAACGACCCCGAGGTGGACGTGGTGGTGGAGACCATCGGCGGAGCCAAGGTGGCTCTGGAGTTCACCACCCGCGCCCTGAAGGCGGGCAAGAGCGTGGTCTCCTCCAACAAGGAGCTGGTGGCCACCCACGGCTACGAGCTGCTGCAGCTGGCCAAGGCCAACGGAGTCAGCTATCTCTTTGAGGCCAGCGTGGGCGGCGGTATCCCCATCCTGCGCCCCCTGACCAACTGCCTGGCTGCCAACGAGGTGGAGCAGATCACCGGCATCCTCAACGGCACCACCAACTATATCCTCACCCGCATGATCAAGGCGGGTCTCACCTTTGAGCAGGCGCTCAAGGAGGCTCAGGACAACGGCTACGCCGAGAAGGACCCCACCGCCGACGTGGACGGTCATGACGCCTGCCGTAAGATCTGCATCCTGTCCGCTCTGGCCTGCGGCCAGCACGTCTACCCCCAGCAGGTACCCACCCAGGGCATCCGGGAGGTGACCCTGGCTGACGTAGCTTACGCTGATTCCTGCGGCTATAAGATCAAGCTCCTGGGCCGCTGCCTGCGGGAACCTGAGGGCAAGGTGTGCGCCTTTGTGGCCCCCCACCTGGTCTCCTGTGAGAATCCTCTGGCCGGCGTGGAGGACGTGTTCAACGCCATCGCCGTCACCGGCAACGCCGTGGGCGACGTGATGTTCTACGGCCGCGGCGCCGGCAAGCTGCCCACCGCCTCCGCTGTGGTGGCCGACGTCATCGACATTGCCCGGGACCCCAAGCGGGACCGCGGCAACCAGTGGGGTCCCGGCAGCGAGGACCTGGTGGTCTCCAGCGATTCGCTGACCTCCCGGTGGTATGTCCGGGCCAACCTCTCCATGGACCAGGCCCGTCTGGCCTGCGGAGAGATCCTGCCCCTGGCCCGCAGCGGCGCCCCCGCTCAGGAAGCCGCGTTCCTCACCCAGCCCATGACCTATCCTCAGCTCATGGATCGTCTGGCGGGGGTGGAGACCTGCTCGGTGTTCCGCGTACTGTAAGCGTGCGCATAGAATACAGGGCAGTCCTGTGATTTCATCAACCTTGGAGGGATAGAATATATGGCACTGATTGTACAAAAATTTGGCGGCAGCTCCGTCGCCAACGCGGACCGGGTGCGCAACGTCGCCCGGATCATCACCGAGACCTACCGCAAGGGCCACAGCGTAGTGGTGGTGCTCTCTGCCCAGGGCGACACCACCGACGATCTCATCGAGAAGGCCCAGGAGATCAACCGTCACCCGTCCAAGCGGGAGATGGATATGCTCCTGTCCTCCGGCGAGCAGATTTCCATCGCTCTGTGCGCCATGGCCATCGAGGCCATGGGATACCAGGTCATCTCTCTCACCGGCTGGCAGGCCGGTGTGAACACCGACTCGGCTTACAGCAGCGCCCGGATCAAGCGCATCCAGACCGAGCGCATCCAGAATGAGCTGGACAAGAAGAAGATCGTTCTGGTGGCTGGATTCCAGGGCATCAACAAGTACGGCGACATCACCACTCTGGGCCGCGGCGGTTCGGATACCTCCGCTGTGGCGCTGGCCGCCGCCCTCCATGCTGACCTGTGCCAGATTTACACCGACGTGGACGGCGTGTACACCGCCGATCCCCGCCTGGTCAAGGGCGCCAAGAAGCTGGAGGAGATCACCTTTGATGAGATGCTGGAGCTGGCCAGCCTGGGCGCCCAGGTGCTTCACAACCGCTCTGTGGAGATGGCCAAGCGCTATAACGTCAATCTGGAGGTTCTCTCCAGTCTCACGGGAAATCCCGGTACAAAAGTCAAGGAGGTTGTCAAAACCATGGAAAAGACTCACGTCAGCGGCGTTGCGAAGGATAAGAATGTAGCCCGCCTGGCCCTCATCGGCCTGGCTGACGAGCCCGGCATCGCCTTTAAGATTTTCTCTCTGCTGGCTAAGAAGAACATCAACGTAGACATCATTCTCCAGTCCATCGGCCGGGATGAGAGCAAGGACATCAGCTTCACCGTGGCTCGCGGCGACAGCGAGGAGGCCCAGAAGATCCTGGAGGAGAACAACGACAAATTTGACTTCAAGGTCTACTGGGGCTGCGATCTCCAGACCGAGCATGAGCGCTACCTCACCGAGCAGGTGTTCAAGCGCCCTGTGTTCGTCACCGACTATCCCAAGGAGATCAAGGCGTTCTACATGCGCATGAACGACGACGGCAAGACCGTTGCCGCTGCCGACTGCCTGGTGCCCGGCATCGGCGAGCTCATCGGCGGCAGCCAGCGTGAAGAGCGCCTGGAGCTGCTTGAGGGCCGCATCAACGAGCTGGGCATGGACCCCAAGGATTACTGGTGGTACTGCGATCTGCGCCGCTACGGCTCCTGCCGCCACGCCGGCTACGGCCTGGGCTTCGAGCGTATGGTGATGTACCTCACCGGCGTGAACAACATCCGCGACGTGGAGCTGCATCCCAGAACTTGGGGCAACGCCGAATTCTAATAAAACATATCAAGGCCCCTGGCGTGCTGCTGCTTCTTGCAGCTCCACGCCGGGGGCTTTTTTATGTGTATTATATTTTGCATCATCAATAAAAACCCCGGAAATCAATCGATTTCCGGGATTTTTGGCACGCCAGAAGGGAATCGAACCCCCAGCCTCGCCCTTAGGAGTTTGGCGTTTCTTTTGGTACGATATACCCATCATAACTTCCCATTATTTTTGATTCGTTATGACATTGTGTGGTTACTGGTCAATCTGCACAAAAATCCGTAAAATGCCGCCTCGTTACGGCCTGTTCAGAATGTCAAATTAGCAAATTCTTAGCACGGATAATGGCAGAAAGTCCCTTTGCCACAAGGAAAATCAGATAGGCATAGTCAAAATGCCTACGAAAAATGGGAGGCAAAATTATGAGTACATCGCAGGAAAAGAAGTTGCCGAGCAACAGAACCTATACCGTGGATGATATTGCCGCAATCCTTGGTATTGCAAAATCCACCGCATACCGCTTGGTGAACTCTGGAGAGTTTAAAACAATTCGCATTGGTTATGCGATCCGCATTTCCAGGAAGTCGTTTGAGGACTGGCTGGCTATGGAGGAACCGGAGGAAAAAACTGAATAGTCTATATCAAGAGATAGGAGGCACCCATGAGCGATGCCTCCTATCTCTTATTACAAGTTAAATCTGTCACACCATCCAATCAAAGCTTCAATATAGTTTATAACCCAGCTATATTTTTGCTTGACCTTTAGATTAGACTCCTGGTGATTCATCTCTAAGTAATAGCTGTGTAGCTCTTCGCAAATTTTTCTTAGTGAATCTTTATTAAAATACGAAAGATAATTGATATACTTTTCGCCATCAAAATCGGTGTATATCTCCTCTATGCCGTATGGCATTTTAAAGTCATCAAGATTCAGAGAAGCAATAATGGACTTGTCAATGATAACTCTAGGATAATTGGCAATTTGGCTTTCTAAATTGTATGCAGCGATTATACCTTTCCCCATAGTAAAAACATCGTCAATATATAGTTTCCCAACAGAGATTCCACCACGCAAAAGCCAACCATTCTGTATAAGTGCATCTCCTTGCAATATCTTAGTAATACGAAAAACCTTTTTAAATGCAGCAGTAAAATCATCCTTGATTTCAGCTGCAATAATAATATTGTCAGAAAAAATTTTGATTTTTACATTATCTAATTTAAAAAAGTCCTTGTTGGCCGGATCAACATAGCATAGCAACCTATTATACAATAGGTTCATTCTATTAAGGGAAACACCATCATCGTGTTGAAGAACATCTTTTACGCCCAACAAATCTATATAAGAAACGACATAATTACTATATTCGATTTCCTCGCTTCCAATTTTTTCAAATGCTTGGTTGTATCTTTCTAATACAGTCACCTTAACATTCCTCCTCTTTATATCATGATCATGTATATAGCACAAGACAGTCAATTTGTTTCGTTCGGTTTTATTATATCATCACGCACAAAAGGCGACAATGGAGATAATCTTAGCCGCTTTCAACCTCAAGTTTTTTAGCACCATTGGCTTCATACCTATGGTGCTTTTCTGTTCAGATGTATTGCAAACCTTGGCCAGCCATATGAGTTCATACACTTGAAGGCACATCTGATTTCCCATCAAAACTGCCCCAAAAAGAGTCGAGAACCCCATGTCCCTTCTTCCACAATTGGCTGGACGTCCGCCGCCCATAGGTTTTCCACTCCGGGGTGTCCGAGCGGCGTAGAGGCCGTATTTTCCCCGAAAACAAACACTTTTCCTAACCGTCGAAAGGAGGTGATATGATGGCGGTATTTCGCATTGAGAAAACCCGCGACTACACGGTGATGTCCAACCACCATCTGCGCAACGCAGGGCTATCCCTGAAATCCAAAGGGCTGCTCTCCATGATGCTGTCCTTGCCGGAGGACTGGAACTACACCACCAGGGGCCTGGCGAAAATCTGCAAGGAGGGCACGGACAGCATTGGCTCCGCCCTGAAGGAGCTGGAGCGGGCCGGGTACATAGTCCGCAATCGTCTCCGGGACAGCAAGGGCAAAATCGTGGATGTGGAGTATGTCATCTACGAGACGCCCCATCCCCCGGACACGGGCCAGCCGTGTGAGGACGAGCCGGATACGGCCTGTCCAGATACGGAAAACCCGGATATGGATAACCCATGTCTGGAAAACCGGCCGCAATTAAATAAAGAGAAAAGAAATCCTGAAGAACAAAATACTGATTCATCAAGTACGGAAGGATCAAATCG
>OGEZ01000942.1_pt1 | contig 18160 bp, 18 predicted proteins | sample 1570831 | NCBI WGS metagenome assembly OGEZ01 (sample SAMEA2582059, study PRJEB24529) | metagenome | biome: Human gut stool | place: China | collected 2011
TTATTTGAAACTTTTTTAGAAAGATTTCCGGGCTGCAAAGAGGCTTTTATCTTTGTTTTGGCATGTCAGATTTTAATACGCCTGCACCGGCTTTGCGCATCCGAAGCACTTGTGTACGGAGCACGACACACACTTACTGTTGGAGCCTGAGGATGTCATCGAAGTTCAATCCGCCATCTGTGTTTCTCACAGTTTGGATAGCCCACTTGCGCAGGTGCTCCAGTTCAGAGATTGTGAGACTCTCGTCCATCGCCAGCAGGCGCATCATCATGGACTCCTCCACCGCCATTTTGAACAGCAGTTTTCCAATGCGATCACCCAGCGCGCCCAATCGTGTTTCCAGCGCACCGGAGATCGCGCCGGTGAGGTAGCGTTCGTTGCAATCGGTTTTGCGGTAGCCAGTATAAAAGCGGATTGCTTTTTCGATATACTCATTCTGCGTGGAGCAGCCATCAGCTTTATATTCCCCGCCGACCATGTTCCACGCCTCGTCCGTCAGCCACACGGTGTGGCGGTTCTTACCGTTCTCAATCATATGGAATTCCTCCTCCATTTTCCAAAAAGCGTCAAGTGAAAGCCTTGCGGCACTAAGGGGCAGGCCGGATTTGGGGCAAAAAAGGGGGCACGGCGCTTTGAAAATTCCAGGAACGACGCCTAAGAAAAACCCGTGAAATGCCCGCACTGCGGGCATTTGTGGGCGGACAGGCGGCAGAACGACGCCGGTCCTTTCTGCCTGCTTTTTTTCGTCCGCACCTTCACCCCCAAAAATCCGGCCCAAATTTGCCCTGAAAACCCTCGGTGGGGCAGGGACTTTGCCCTGTCCCTAAGGAGGGCACACAGCCCCTCACAGGCCGTTACACGGGGGAATCTGGCGGCTGGTCTCCCCGCTTTTAGCTTTGGAAAAGACAGCGGCGAAATCTTCCGGGCCAGATACCAGATGAAGGCTGTACATGACCTGGTACAGAATGAGTTCAAATACGCTAAGAGAAAAACTGCTGTGTACTTCTGCTTTCTTCTCTTTCGCAAAGGCCCGCTGCTCCTCAGTGAGATTGCCGCGTTGTTCATCACAGAGAAACAGCATCACTGCACTTTCATCCATAGTATCATTATGACTTTCATTGTATCGATTGATGATGTACCACTTTGTTTTTACTGTGCGCCGGGCGGCGAGCACAGGCGTATGCTCGATCAGGCTGTTAAGAATTCTCATCAACATAGTTTGCACCTTCCTTTCTCTCCAGCGCATCCATGCGCTGCTTTGCCTTCTGCTGTTCCAATGCCAGGTCAGCCATATCCATCTGACGCTGGTAGTACTGATTAATGGACATCTGAATCGGTAAGATGTAGTAACGCAGACGGCCATTTTGCTTGCGGCCATCCTTGTTGGTGACAGTGGTGCGCTCCGTGCGGATGAGTGACCGCTCTTCCAACTCCGCAACATATTTTCGCACTGTTGTCACGCACATCCCTACACTTTCTCCGATCTCTCGATAACTGAGCAGACACTGATAGGTCTTGCGGTCCTCCCGGCGAAGCAGATAACTGTAAACAGCAATGGCACCGTGGGACAACTTCAAATCATAGATTTCGTTAGGCAGCGGGAAATAGTTTTTGATGGGATCTCGCTTGGTCCAGATTTGCTTTCTCATTTCGCACCTCCGGACTGTTCTTCTGCCCACTGAATGAACTTCTCTTTCGATACCACCATGCGGCTGCCCACACGAAGTGTCGGGAAGCTGGGTTCGTGCATTACCTCGTAGGCAGTAGAGATGGACACGCCCAGCACCTGTGCCACCAGATTTGCGTTGAGAAACAGCGGCAGGTCGTCGTAGCTTTTACAGACTGACATTTTCATTTCAATACCTCCGATCATTTTCAAGTACAGAGAAAAATTGTTCTTGCGTTTCGGAGGTCTCTCTGATAGACTGAACACAGATAGGGCTGTGTTTTCCGAAACGCAGCGGGCCGTTGAACTGTTGCAGCAGTTCAGCGGTCTTTTTTTACGATGACTGTCTTTTGCTTATGCCTGGCCATCACCATACCCGTTCCTGCCCTGCGGCCTTGTTTGACACGCACGACGTTTGCGTTCACCTTGGTACACTCGGCTGTTTCTCCGACGACAGCGTCATGGCAATACTTCTCCGATGAGTATCATCTCTGGTGATGGGTATTCTGTTTTCAAGGTGCAGTTGCCCTTCCGGATAAGTTTAGTGTAAAATAAAAAAGTAAGAATGCCCGTCTGGCTCGGAGCGACTATCTGGACGGAAAGCCGACTGCGGAGTAATTTCTTCAGAAGATCGATACCATGCACGATCTGAAAGAGTGCACTGTGGGTGAAGCACAGACTTTGCCCGTGGAGACAGCTTGGCAAAGGATGGTGTCAAACAATATTGGCTTTAATCCAGAAATACATTACTCAGAAGGGTTTATGCTGTTGGATTTAAGAGCTGACGATCCCAAATGGCAGACCTTTTCAGCAGATGATTTGCGGCGAAAATATCAGGAGGGGTATCAGAGTCTAAGAGAAAAATACGGCAGGAAATGACAAGCAAAATATCCCCTCACTTGACAACGGACATATTTTTTACATTTGATCGGGTGATTTAACAAAAATTTGCAAAAATACAAAAGAAAAATCACAGGGTCAATAAGATTTGTGTTCAGAAAATTTTCTTGTATTTATCGTTGGGTATTTTTTTCGCTTTTTCCGACATGAAATTTAAAATAATTTTGAAGATCACAAATAAGGCCGGCAGGCACTTCAACTGAAGTGCCTGCCGGCCTTATTCTTTGTATAGGCAATGTAGATTGTGTGCTACTTACAGGTTTCCACCGTTCTCATGGCTCTGTCTCATAGGGCCAGGAATTGATGCCGCCGAATTCGTAGATGTTGGTGTAGCCCAAGTCAGCCAGAGTAGAGGATGCAGTCTTGCTGCGGTTTCCACTGCGGCAGTAGACCAGAACCGTGGAGTCCGTTTCCGGAATCACCTCGGCGGCAGTATCTTCGTCAATCGAACCTACCGGCAGAAGAACGGCACCTAGAATGTGGCCGCTGTCATACTCGTCCTGCTCCCGCACATCCAGAATAATGACCTCCTGGGTATCCATCATCTCTTTGGCTTTTTCCTGAGTGATCTGCTGGTAGGAGCCATCTGCGTCATTTCCACCGCATCCGGTCAGCAGTAAAAGGGCCAGCAGCAAAGGGATCATTCGTTTCATTTCAGTTCCTCCAGAAGTCTGGCGGCAAAGGCTTTGTGCCCCTGCTCCGTGAAGTGTACGCCGTCGTAGGCCAAGGGGATGTCCCACTTCCCGGCGTCAGCAAAACGAATACCCATTCGTTCCGCAAGGATCTGACAGAGTCGGGCAAAGGTGCGGGAGTCATCAATGAGCTTCACACTGGGCACCCATGCTCCCAGAGTAACTGGCGGCGGCGCGATCAGCAGGATCTTGCTTCGGTCCACGGGGATGCCTGAGAGGAACCGCTCTAATCTCTCATCGGCCTGCTCAGGACTACACCCCTGGAGCAGATCATTGGTCCCCAGCATGATGATCAGCAGATCTATGTCAGCAGGAAAGGCGGGAGCTGCAGACGGAATCTCACGGCCGTTCTGTCCCATGTTATGGACTGTCCATCCAGTCGCCGTAGCCAGGATGTCTACCCATCGGCTGTCTGCGGCATAGCGCCCGCCGAAATAACCTCGGGGATCATAACCGTAGGTGTTGGAGTCGCCGAAGCAGATGATCTTCATACCGATTTTCTGTTCTAAAATTATTTTTCCCATATTTTCACTGCATAATCAGCTAATAGTTTTTGCCGTGCGATGATTTGCTCCTTATCCCATGTGTCGCATTTTGCTACAAGATTATTGGGCTCAATTTTAGAAAGCCTATAGGATTCCTTCTTAGAATCAAAAGGACCATTTGATATTGAGATGTTGAGTGGACCACTTAGTAGCATTAGATTTCCAAGCCGCCACAAATACTCTTCATGAATATCTGAATCAATGTCCCAATTTTGAGGGTTTACTGGCATAATGTGTTCGATATGAACTTCACTGGAATCCAGATTGATTTCCAGATTCTTGTCAATAAAGCAATGGATTTTACTCAAAATATACCGTACGATTTCTTTTTGCGACTTGGCGGCTGTCCATACAGTAAAGGAATTCATAAATTCTTCGTCGGAAACCATTTGTCCCTTGATGCATGCACAAATATCTGATACAGTATCGAGTTTTCCATCGTAAATATCTTTTGCCGTTGCAGCAAAGAAACGTTCGCTTTGGTTAGCCACTTTACCGCAGATTGTGAAATTCCTCAGCATATATGTTTCAATTGTAGAAGCGACTATAGCAATGTCTTTGTCTTCAAATGTAATATCTGCTTGCTTCATAGCCAAGATAACAGGGTAAAAGGAGCGGGCCTTAAGTGTGCGGAGCGATTTTAAACTATTAATTAGCTTATCGTTTTGAAAGATCATGTCATCTTCAGGAAAAGCCATTGCATGGTAATAGGGAGCACAAGACTCAAGGTCATTTAACAAGTCTCTGCTGCTTTTGGGTGTCGCGATTTCTTTACTGATAGTACGATATAATGTTTTATCACGAGTAAAATCATGCCGAGAGTTCCAAAAATGGCGAATATATTTTGTCGGATCTACTTTATCCAAAATTCCAACCATAGAATTCCACTTTTTCTGGGCTAATGTAATATCTTTTGACTGACTAAAGATATAGTTCTTTAACAAGTCTGCAGTTTCTAAATCTTTACCACGGGCATTTAATGTTTCGAATATAACGAAGGCTTCTTCTAATCGAGTGGCTTCCATATACAGCACTTCAAATCGGTTGGAAAAGGTTTCAAAATAACTGTCAAGAAGTTCTATTCTATCATCAATTTCGTTTGGTGAATAATCGGAAAGTGCTGCCTCAATTTTTTCGTAAAAGAAAACATAAGCTTTCCGCATTCTTTCATGAGATCTCTTTTTCTCCTTGTTTTTTGGATTCGGCCGACCAAGTTGAATATTGTCCCTGAAATAATCACTATCCATTGCATTTAAGTTCAGATGTAGTTTGTTTCCTTTCGATGTGTAGCGGCCAATATACATGCTGGTGATATCAGTTCTTCGTTCATCTGCATCTGGATTCTGTGTTGCAAGGTAGATATCTTCGTAAAAAAGCTGCAGAGCTCGCAAAAAAATAACCGACGTGATGGTTCTTTGCTGCCCGTCAATAATGTACTTGGCTTTTTCATCATGATGTACGACGATCTGTCCAAAGAAATGAGGGGCTTGATCGCTGTCTTGTCGAGTTGTTTCCAGATCATCCCAGAAATCTCCTAACTCATCCGCTTCCCAGGAGTATTCTCTCTGATAATCAGGAATGTGATAAGTATTCCCGAGAAATGTTTGCATATTCCAAATGGAACAATTCTGTAAAGCCATGGAAATATCTCCTTTTTATTTTTAAATACGTGTGTATATTCAGAAATAAATGCAGGAGTTAGACTGCTTTGGAAAGTCTAGCATAGTACTGATCCAACTTCTGGTTGCAGATTCGCTCAATGTCCTGCTTTTCATCCCGAGTCAGTTTCTTCCAGACAGACTCATCCACCTGAATCACGCCCAGAGTCTTGGTGTGGTGGAGCATCTGCATGTCCTCAAAACGCTTAAAGGGGTTGGACAGGATATTCCGCTGGGCCTGGGAGTCGGTATAGCCACCCTTGGCGTAGATGCTGTTGGACTTTTCCACCACCAGCCCAGCCGCCCGGCGAGCCTCGTAGAACTCACGGGATTAGGGGACGATGTCGTTGAGCTTCACCCGGCCTTTGTCGTCGGCAAACAGCAGCACGGCTTTGAGCAGTACCGGCTTGTAGGAGTAGCTCATGTCCATCTGCCGCACCATATCCAGAAACAGATCCTTGCGGTTGGAGTCGTCGATGAGCGTCCAGCCATACTGCTCCGCATATTTCTGGAGGGTTTCCTCTTTGAAATACTTGAAGGTCCGGTGCTCGCTCATGGGCACCACCAGATCGGGCACCAGCAGGCCGTCCCGGACATACCGCTCGATGGTCTCCGTCTGCACATCCACCCGGCGGACGAACTCCATCTGGGAGATCATGCCGGCGGCTTCCTCCTGCCAGTTGAAGATGTCCACCAGCTCGTAGTCCAGGGCGTCCACCGGCCAGTCGATCAGGGCATCCGGGCGTTCGCCCTTGTCATAAAGCCCCTGTTCGGCGGTTTTCTGCTGTTTGGTGCCCAACACCAGAGCGCCCGGCTTGTACTCCTTCAGCCGGAACAGACGGTGCATGGAGTAGGGCATGTTGTACTGGCTGGCATTGTCCACGAAATCAAGCACCATCAGGCTCTCCTTGCCAGGGGATAGCCGCATCCCGCGGCCAAGCTGCTGGGTATAGAGTACCTTGGACATGGTGGGTCGGGCCATAAACAGCACTTCGGTGGCGGGGCAGTCCCAGCCCTCGTTGAGCAGGTCGCAGGCGCACAGTACCTTGGTTTCGCCCTTCTCAAACCGGGCCAGCACCTCCCGGCGGTCGCTGGCCTTGACTTCTCCAGACACGGACTCAGCGGCCACACCGGCGTCGTGGAGCCGACCAGCAATCTCCTGAGCGTGCTTGACGGAGGCGCAGAAGATGACCGTCCGCTTGTCCTTCACATACTGGAGCCAAGTGTCCACGATGAGCTGGTTCCGCTCCGGCACATAGATCTTGCTCTCCAGATCCCGGATGTTGTACTGGACGCTGTTGAACCGTACCTTGGTCAGATCGATATTGGTGTGGATGCGGATGCACCGCACCGGCACCAGCTCGCCGATCTCCACGGCGGTCTGGATGTCCAGCTTGTGGGCGGTATTCTTGAATATATCCAGGATGTTCTTGTCGTCGGCCCGCTCCGGCGTGGCTGTCAGGCCCAAAGTAAATTCCGGCGTGAAGTAGGACAGAACCTTCTGGTATGTATCCGCGGAGGCGTGGTGGGCCTCGTCCACTATGATGTAGCCGAAATCATCCGGCTTGAAGCGCTCCAGGTTCAGGACTACACTCTGGATGCTGCCGCAGACCACAAAGGCGTTGCCCTGCTTCATACTCTCCACATAGCGGCCAACCGTGGCCCGGGGCCACAGCTCCCGGAAGGTCTTGGTGGCTTGATCCACCAGCTCCACCGTATGGGCCAGGAACAGCGTGCGCTTGCCGAACCGCTTGGCGTCCATGACAGCGGTCGCTGTTTTGCCGGTGCCGGTGGCGTGGTAGAGCAGAGCGATGGTCTCGAAGTTGCAGCGCATCTCCTCCAGCGCCGCCAGGGCCTGCTTCTGGTGCTCCTTCAGCTCCAACTGGGAGCCATCCAGGGACTTGCCCCGCTGGGTGGGGAGGTAGTCCTCAATTTCCTTGAAACTGGGGTGTTGGCCCAGGAATACCCGCAGCTCGTCCTTGACGGTCTCCGGCTGCTGCTGTATCTGCCGTACCGCCCAGCGGTACACATCCCAGCCCAGGTAGATCATACTGTTCTGCTTGAGCAGATCATCGTAGAACTTGTTCTGGGAGATCAGCTTTGGGCTGTGGGACGCCTCGTCGTCGATCTCAATGGCCACCTTTCGCCCGCCGTTTTCAATGAGAAAGTCGGCAAACCGGCTGTTCTGGTAAATGTCGGAGAAGGGGTACTGGGAGTAGAGATAGCCGGCCTTTTCGGCGCCGAAGGTATCGGAGAAGAGTTCGATGAACAGATCCTCGGCACTGCTGCCAGAGGCGGAAGAATAACTAGACATGGAAGTCACCTCACTTTTTTTCAATCCCACCAAGCGCCCACAGGAGAAAATCCAGCTTTTTGGCTATAGACATAGTGCGGTTTGGAATAATTCGATCAAATGCAGCAAGCGGTTCTACCATTTCTGAAGCTGCTTCCAAACACCGATAAACAAAAGAAATCTGTTTTAAGATTTCTTCATCCTGCCGGATTTTTGCATCAATGTTTGGCAGATAAGTTCGATGAATTTGCAGCGCTTGATCTACTTGGCTATCATAGATCGGGCGGCTGGGATCAATGGTGTGCAACATCTTTGAAATAAAGGAAAACTCATGCCGCCCATCTACTTGGGAAAGCTGTCTCGCAACATCAACGAAAGATATATCTGGGCCATTTTTAATGGCTTCAAATAGCGAGAAAAAACTGTCACGATACTGTTGTGATACAAAGCGCATCCGATAATATCCAGCGAACTTTCTCTTATATTCTGCATCACTGGAAACATTTCTTAAGTACAAGTTGTCCTGCAGCCAATAGTATGTATTTAACATTTGAGGGGGTATCTTTTCAATAATTGCCTTCTGGTTATTTTGAATTTTGAGAGCAAGATCTTGGTAGTCAGAAAGTGTGTAAACCTCTTTCAAAAGAATCTTCTTTTCAAATCCGCCTCGTTTAGCGGCCTTATTTGCTCGCACCTGCTCCAATTCTTCCAGCGTCCAACCACGGGCTTTCACGACAGTCTGCATAACCTCCAAAAGGTCAGCCAACTCCTCTAGAGATTTGCTCTCCTGATATTCGGCTAGTTCTTCGTTCAATTTCTGATCCAAAAGATATATATAGTCCTCGTCAGAAAGTGTTTCGCAGACGCAGATTTTTCCATCTGCATTGATAATCTCCGGAATATGGTCTCGGATAAGCTTGTGATAGGTTTTAGTAGGCATCTTTTATCCTCCTCAAGATCTCCACATCTGCCGGACAAAACGCATACTGATCAATCTCGTTCACTGTGATCCAACGGATGTCGTTGTGTTCTAGTTTCTGAGGGATACCTTCCCGGATGGCGGCATGGAATAGAGTCAGATGGACAGTTAGATCTGGGTATTTATGGATCACATTCATGAATATCTCCCCCACATCCAGCGTGATGGCTAGTTCCTCTTGACATTCCCGGATGAGCGCCTGCTCCTTTGTTTCGCCGGGTTCTACCTTGCCCCCCACGAACTCCCATAATAGCCCTCTTGCCTTATTGGCAGGACGTTGGCAAATCATAAACTTGTCCTGATCCCAGATCAGGGCAGCAACTACTTCAACGGCCATATCTTCCCACCCAATCTAAGTAATTTAATAACACAAACTAGGTGCTAAATTTTATCTCTCCAGTTTGTGGGTCAGGAGCTGCTTTAAATCTGCAATGTGGATAATTGATGCATCCCCAAAATGTCCCAAACGGACCTGCTCGCTCGACTAGTTTTCCACCACAATTGGGACAATAGCCTTTTGCGAAAGCCCTATTTTTGCTTTCAGTGATTTCTTTGTTGCTCTTATCTATTCGCTCATTTTCTGGGGTACGAAGATCCGCTACCGTAGCAACACGCCGTCTCCCAGAGCAGAGCATACCACCCTCAAATTGATATGAAATACAATACTTGCAACCATTGCAATCGTCAATAAAATTTGCATATGGCTTTCCATGCCAAGTTCGTACTTTGATAGGGCAATTATCAACATGGAATGCAAAACTGCGGGAAATGACATCTCTTTGATCTGCAGCCGCATAAAAATATCCTAAGTATTTGTTTGCTATCGAGTTATACACCCACTTCTTTTCTTCGCTATTATCGAGCAGAATGCTTCGCAACTCTTCTAGAGAAATCGAATGTTCCTTTTTGCTCAAATCAATCTCAATTGTGGAAATATCAGCTTGCTTTAATTTTTTTAACTTTATATCATCAATAGTGTGAGTAACATACACTTCAAGAAATAGTTGTTTCCCGCTAGCATATATGACCACATCTGGAATTACATCTTGAAAGCGCTTTTCTAACTCGACTCTTTCGATCGAAATCTCTTTGGATTCACAATAGAACTCTGGAGCTTTTGGCGAATTAGGAAATTGGATATACACTGCGGGCAACATAATTCGATTTGCCGTTGATAAAATCTCCTTTGCTGCTAGGTGGAGTGATGTTTCATATCCATACTCACAGTTGTGGCCAGAGTAGTGGGAAAAATGATGCATCCGTTTGCTCCCCTTTTTCGCAACCAGCGGTTCACCGCAGGAGGGACATATACAACCACACTTCAATCCGCTTTCGACATTTTCAATACTCGTTGCCACTCCATCTTTCAAGGCATAAATCAGTTGATTTCTTTTCGTCATCTATCCTACCACCAATTTATCTGTCATCTTCAAAAGCTTCGCCGGAGTCGGGCTGTCTAACTCCCATAACATATTTATGAGCTTATTCTCGTCGCGTTCCTCATAGTTTCCTGTTCCCAAGAAGGTATAGGGCATTGTGCCACCGGTATCCTATGCATCAAATAGATATTCTTCCAAGCATTCTGCTAAGTGCAATGGTAGAGGAAGGACAAGCGACTGATTATATTGGATTGGAATATGGCGCAATGCGTTTGTATAGAAAACCCAATTTTCCGCTTTATCACCGGGCTGAAGTTGCAGAGGATACAATTCAATCATGTCTTTTTCAGCAAACCGCTGCTTAGGATGATCAGTTCTCGAAGCCTTGAAGCTACTTGTGTATTGGGGGTCATTGGGCTTCGCATGGATACCCCAATATACATCACCGTATTGGAATATGCCGGAGGAAGAAGTTAATTGCAGTCGTTCCTCAGTGGATTTTTTACTAAGATCTGTGTAATAGTCGGGGACTTCCTGATTGCTTCGAATTCGTATGATCCTCACTCCGGAATCCAGTAGAGACATTTTATACGGGCTTTTCGGCATTCCAACATTGATTTCCGTGGGGCAGTATGACTCTATCACATCATAGCATCCAATTTCTTTATCAGAAATTCCGCTCCACACCGCACGTGTAGTCCCATTGGATTGCACAACCAACAAAACGCTGTCCTCTTTGCTATAAAAATGATTTTTTAGTTCAATCAGCTTTTGCTTTGCAGGTACACGACTTGCTTCAACGCAACGTTGTTCCAGATTACTGTTCCAAAAAAGTTTGGCCATTTCCAGACAGGCTTCTCTATAAGAAACACCTCTTTTAGAAAAAGCATCACAATAAACTCTTGTTTTCCCTTCCGGGATATTCACGGTGACATACAGAGGGAGAAACCGTGCTTTATTGGCAATACCATGAACCTGTGTGCAAAGATGCATCCCAACACAAGGGGTATTGGCCAGCGGTGGGAGCTCCTTGCTCGGATCCAGCAAAGTAACAACCCCCAGCTGACGATAGAGGTCATATATGGCATTTTGAATTTTGCTGTACCCTTCATTTTCTTCTGGAGTTATAAATTGTACCACACGGCCTGTTTGGGCAAACGCATTCCGAAGCACCTGCTTGGGATCCCCTCCTTTGGAATACTGAGCCCGCCCCGGCAGGACAAAAATGCACGCAGTTACGGCATCGGTTTTACCAATCTTATCTACAATTTCATCGCAATATTGGATTTTCGTTTTTGTGCTATCATCCGCCATGGCGTCGGTCAAACTTCCAACTTCTTTGCATATACAGCGGATTTGCAGGCAGGATGTCGGAGGATTGGGGCCAAAGTCCTGTTCAATCTTGTCTTGGATTTGACGCAACAGCTCTTGCTGCACAGGATCTTGCCACATGCCATAAATTTCAAAATTGATTTCGTCTGTCTCAACGCACTTCTTCACCCACTGACGAAATTCTTCTGAACTCGAATATTCCTGTGGATTACGAAGACATGAAAAATTTTGCCCCCTACGGGAGATACGCGTTGCCTCGGGCTGCTCCAATACCATATCGCAATCTTGCAGCAAGCCAAAGATCGATTGGTTCAAAGAAGCCTTATCCACCACCGAAACGCCGGTTCCAATTTTGGATTCCTTCATTCCCCACATACCATTTTTATAAGGGAGGAGAATATGGGCGGCATATGCAGGTGGATCCATCATAACATCTTCGGCAGACGGCAACGGCTCATATCCCCAAATGTTATAACATTCCTTATCCTGTCCCTTCCAGTCTACCTTTTTAGAGGCGTAGTTGTACGCAATCTGAACCTGACAGCATTTGTCTTCTCCAACTTTAATATGAGCATTGATATTTTCTTTCAAAATTGGTGCACGATCTTTTTTCAAAGCATCAGGAACCCATCGCCGAATACTCATTTGGCATAAAAGTAGAGCCTTTCTCTGCGGAGGAGTGGTTTGCACAGAAAAATCGAACACAAAAGAATATTGATGCTGACTATTCGGATCGGACAGCGGACGGCTGATCAGTTGATTTTTAGTAACGTAGCAAAGCTGAAGTGTTTGCCCATGCAGAATAATCTCCTTTCCCAACAAGTGATTGATCGCCAAAAGCGGAACCGCCTGATACGCCGCTTCACTTACAGTTCCATTTTCAAAAGTGAGGCATACCGTAGAGCTGGCTTGAAGCGCAAAAAATGCTTCTGGATTGACTTCCTTGCAAAAATCAGAAGCCAATTTTTTGACCAGAGGAGAAACCCGGGGCAACGTCACATACGTCCCCTTTACCCAAACCTTAATCAGTTCACAAAGAACTCGAATATCATCATCAGAATAGGGATAGCAGGAAGTGAGCCACTGGTCATCAATACTACCTTTTTTCAAAGGTGCCAAGGCAATAACGCCCTCCATCCAGCTTTCTACCAGTTTTTTTAACGCATTTGTAGGAAGGCCATATTCATCCTTGAAACGCGGGTTATTTTTGCGCGCTATCTCCAGCAACACCTCTTTCCATCGCTCTGGAAACCCAAGGTAATGGAGGGTACAGCTTTGACCTGGAGCAAGTGTATATGCCAAAGGATAAATTTTATTGTTCATAGGATATATCCTTTCTGTAAGCTTGATAGAAGGGGGCGTAAAGTGTTTTAGCAATTTCTGCACTTTCTTTTTGTGTCATCAGTTCTTCCAGGTACTGACCCAGTTCAGAAAGGCAGTCAAAATCCTCTGTTTTTTCAGGGCGGCGGCGAAATGCACCGTCAATAAAGTAGACATGCGGCGCAGGTCTGCTTACATCCGTAACGCGTGCCAATCGACCGAAAATCTGTAAAATCAGTACGAAAAGGGTAGCGACTACATCTTTTCTCTCGTCCTCACTCAGTTCTGCAATGCCAAATGCCTTGGTCTTACTCATTTTGTTCCATTGCCGTGCAGCAAACTGGCGAATTCGTGCATTATATGCAAACAGAGATTCTTGAGGTCCTCGTTTACAATGGGATTCTACGAGTCCATTCAGTTTACTGCCCTTCTGCTGAATATCGTCCGGAACAGCCATGGGCCGAACCATGAAAAACACGGCCGAAAGCGCAGAATGTCCATATTCATCTACAATGTTGTGTCCACGCTCAATTGCCATTGCAGGCGCAATTAAGATATCTGCATTCATCTGCGCAAAGCGACTGACCTCTCCACGCCGGACGGTGTCTTCGCCGCTGGGAGCATTAATGGCATCGGCAATCATACGACAAGTGCGTGCCGAACAGTTTGCTTTTCGTAAAGCGGTTTCCAGTGCCTGCTGTACTTCCAACGCCTGTGCATAACTATTGACAACCAGCAAAATTTTCCCGGCTTTGCGTTCATATTCGCTGATAATCAAGTCAACTGCCTTTTGCGTAGCAGCACGCAATTGTGCCGCTCTCTGATCATCTCCAGCACCGGAGATGCGCTCAAGGAAACCGGACTCAAAGAAGCGCGTTTTTTCCAGGAACACTCTTTTTTCGGCATCTGCTTCTAAAATGTAGTTCACAGGCCGATTGACATGGTACTCATAAGAACCTTCTGCCCAGCTGGAACCGGACAAGAGGATTACATGGGGACCGGCAGGATTTCCATGTTGATCTGTCCTTAAATAGGGCAAGTCCTTCATCAGGCTTCTTCCAAAGGCAAATTGGCGGAACAAAATGATATCTTCCTCATCCGTTTTCTTCAGCCCAAACAAGTTGCCGCATAACGCAGAGGGAAGAAAATGCTGTTGCTGCCGGAAACGAGTCTGTAAAAAACCAAACAGCTCATTCTGCCCATAAGAAGTCTCATGACTGGCCTCATACGCATCACTCAGCCCACGAATAAAGTGGTCGAAGTAAATTAGTCGCAAAATCAGTTTGATGCGAGCGTCCTGGATCTTCCTCGCTTTATTTTTCTCAGGTCGTGGGAAAGTCTCTCCGAGTTCCGCCAACCACAATTGATACATCCGATCAAAGAAAAACTCATCAGTACTCTTGCAGGAACTGTCCAGTACCGCCCACAAGGTGCTTTGCCGAATTCTCTCCTCGTCCTGCATATCAATCAAGTTATAAATTGCCTGATAAACGGCATGCGGAATCTTAAATTCCGTTTCTGTCTGATATAGATCATCCAACAAAGTGAGGGCAGAGAACGGATCACCATACGTAATTTTTCTCCATGTTCCCAGTTCATGATGCAAGGACTTTACAATACAGCTTAGTACCGTAACACTTTGGCGTTGCATCTCATCATATCGCTGTGCAGCTAAATTCTCTTCCCGATGCTTACTACTTAATTTCATGTATGCACTGCAGTCTTCGGCGCACTCGCGAATATAGTTATTAAAGCTGGTTTCCGGCATGAAGAAATGATCTAGTGTTTTCTGAACCCGGTCACTTTCGTCAAATACAACCAAGTCAAAATCACGCATTGCCAATTCCAGAAAAGTTTCCCGTGCAGTACCGACCCGCGACGCTGCAAAGCCTGCAACTGTTGTGACTACCACCGAAGCCGTATAACAGTCTCGAAGCATTTTTGTTCCTGAACACTGCTCAAAATATGGGCAAAGATAATGCTGATTGCCTTTTTTGAGCGAATAGCATGGCTCTTTACCAAAGACAATCGCTGCATCATGTTGTTCATCCATTCCATCAATCAGACAAGCAGGCGTTAAGTATTGAGAATATGAAGCAGACAAACAAATTTCATCTGGTTGTGAGACTTGGTTGATATATTTCATCCTCTCGCTGCGGCCAATCAGAGGACTTGCCGCAACTCCGAGGGAGGATAAATATTTTTGCAAGCTTAACGTCTCAGCAACCGTGTCGACAATCACAGCCATACGCAGACCATGTTGATGGAACCAGAAGGACAACACCTTGATCAATGTTGATTTACCTGCACCCACCATACCTACCATGTTGACCACTTCACGGATTGTAAGTTCCGAACATGGTTGAACGGTGGAGCCGTTAACTTCCTTCAGAATATTTGTCTTAAGGATTGTGAAGCAAGGATCTCCTGGGCATATTTCAGCCATCTTTTCCGCAGTACTCAACAGCTCTTTAATGGAAATCGTGATAGGGGGTCGGCAATTTTTTTCAACTGGCATCGACCACGCAGTATCTACTCCTGCACAATTCAGTTTGACACGAACAGTTTCGGAATCCCCGCTTTCCAAACTGTACATATAGCGGTAGGTTCCACTTTCCGCATAAGTGGGCGCCTTTAAATCTTCAACGCGCTCCGGCCAAAAGCGTACCCATTCCTTTGCTCGTTCTTCATACGGATATGGATATGGCCCGATTGCTTTCGAAAAAGATCGCTTCTCATCCACTTGTTGAATGGAAAATGCGCGAACTGCATCGTAACGCTTCTTTCGATATTCTCGCAAGTCATCCTGCCAATACTTTTGAGAGCGATAATATCCGAGTTTGAATCGAGCCTGCTGCAGCGTGTGTTCTATGTTAGAACATTGAGTTGTGCCAATCAGTTGATACTGCGTAAATAAAAGATATGCTTTTGTCGGATCGGCATCCGGTGCGGTTAAACTCAGTAAATATAAAACTGCCTCAATAGCCGCAAAGCGAGACAGTGGCATGGCTTCTTCGATGAGCTGAAACTGAGCAGAAAGAGGTGCATACCAGGTATTCCGATCATTATTCTTCATGGCACGCAGCCTCCTTTTTACTGATTTCAGACTTTAAGGCCCTCAATGTCACACACATTACATTTTCCTGGTTCTTCAAAGCGCGGTTGATAATCGTAGTGTAGTTTTTCTGATTTGCCGTGTATTCATTGGGAATTACATAATATCCTCTCGCATAATCCCCTGTAGGGAAGCCATTGTCGTTCAGAATTTTTGTTCGCAGCGCAATTGGATTTCGATACGCTTTCGCATCAATTACCCACACCTCTCCATCAGAAAATTGAATCTCTACATCATATCGATCCAGTTGAGGCCACAGCACCCAGTGAATGTTTTTCTTTTGGCAGAACGCAACGATATCAAGTTCCAGTTTGCCAGGCGCTGCAAAGTACCGCATGATACCTTTTTTCAAACGATAAAGCCCGCCACCAGAAGCATCCAGTTTCATATCATCGGTCAGATTGGGAATTGTGTCCACACAGTGAGACGAATGACAGATATATCCGTACTTCCCACACGTCATGGTCCATCCACAGCAAGGGCACCGGTAACTATTCTCCCTAATTTCTTCATATGCAAATTGAAATGCCTCTCTGGCATCTGGATTATCAGCCAATTCCAGTGACATTGCTCGTCTCTCATCGATCGAAATGATTGGATGTTCAATGATGTATCTTCTGATCCGGCAATAAGTTTCTTGTCCTAAAACAATAATCTTTTCATAAAGGACACGTTCATCGGTCCCGTCCATAATATCATTGTCCTGGGACTCTAAATACTCATAGCACTCAGAACTGGGACTATACAAATTTCCACTCCGTTGATACGCGAACGCCCCATAACTATAAAATGGCTCTTCTTTTAAGTTTAAAGAATCGATTCCATTGGGATCCCATTTATCAAACCATTCAAAAACAGGCTTGGTAATAAAAAATTTCAGGAACGCAGCCTCGTCCGCATATTGTGTTATATCCTGCATGCCACCAATTTGATGGCTTGCAGCTAAAAACATATTTATGCCATGCTGTAATGCTTTACTGTAAGGATACCGTGTAGGTTCTTTTTGTAAAAGCTGCTCCTTCTCTACTAATCCCTTTGCAATTAACGCAAATGTTTTTCGCAAAAATGTCGCATCCATACAAAAAGCCTCCTGTCACAGAAAAAATAAAACGGTTCTCTTGAATGTACAAGAGAACCGTTAAACGTTACAATACTTCTGCCAATACATATACTTGACCCTTAAGGTACGATATGTATTGGGATTTGCTGTTTTAACTTTTCTCGTGTACAAATTCAGTATATATCCAAAATCTGGACCATGTCAAGCTCAATTTTTATTATAGTATGCATTTCTGAAGCAATATTTATTTGCTACAATACCCCGCAAACGAAAACCCTTCCTATAACATTGCAGACAACATCCCGGCGCTGTAAAATAAGAGGGCAGAATCGAAATATTTGTAAATCTGATAAATAGAAAGCACGTGATAACAGATATGCACACCTTTATAACGAATGGCAAGACTGTCACTATCTTCTCATGCACTGAATCAGAATCTCCAATTATTTATCTCAATACTTTCTCCGGTGAGGGACAGGAGGTATTTGAGACGGTACAGGCCACTGGCTGTCTACCGTTCACACTGGTGACCATCAGTTATCTGGACTGGAACCACGATATGGTGCCCTGGGACGGTCCGCCTGCTTTTAAAAATGCTGAGCCCTGCAACGGCGGCGCGGACGACTATCTGCGGCTTCTGACTGAGGAGATCATCCCAACAGCAGAGAAGGGAATTGCCGGAGTTCCTTGTTGGCGTGGGATCGCCGGGTATTCCCTGGCCGGACTGTTTGCCTTGTATGCCATCTACCAGACAGATCTATTTTCCCATGTAGGGAGCATGTCCGGCTCTCTCTGGTATCCCGGCATGAAAGAGTACATCTTTTCTCACGAGCCAAAGCGTCGACCGGACTGCATATATTTCTCACTGGGGAACAAGGAGAGCAAAACCAGAAACCCAGTTCTGCGGAGCGTCAGGCAGAATACGGAAGAGATTCAGGCCTTCTATCAGGTCAAGGGAATCAACACAGTGTTTCAGTTGAATCCCGGAAATCACTACGACCATGCGGTGGAGCGCACCGCCGCTGGCCTTTGCTGGCTCCTGAGCAGGTGAGGCGCCCCCTCTTCCTGCCAGGCTGTATTCTTTGTATAAGCGTGCTAAAAATTGATACGCCTGACCTGAAAAAAACCTTGCATCTCGACCCTGGTAGAGGTACAATACCCCAAACCTGAATATGAAAAAGAGCCCTTCTGGACAGGCGGCGGCAGCGGATGCCGCGCCTG
>OGEZ01000943.1_pt1 | contig 18148 bp, 12 predicted proteins | sample 1570831 | NCBI WGS metagenome assembly OGEZ01 (sample SAMEA2582059, study PRJEB24529) | metagenome | biome: Human gut stool | place: China | collected 2011
TGGCTAAAGACTTAATGCAGATTATTTATCAAATTGCTGTCGCAACTAAAGTTGCTGTCGATTTGTAATATGACGTCCCTTTCAATAATCATGCCTGTATATAACAGTGAAAAATATCTACAGGCAGCATTGGATAGTCTGCTTCGTAATTGGGAAACAAATTACGAATTGATTGCAGTGATTGATGGGAGTCGAGATAGTTCACTTCAAATACTATTGAAATACGCATCAAAAATAAAAAATTTAAACATTATAGAGTTAAAAAAAAATCAAGGTTACGGAAATGCCTGCAACTGCGGAATAGAAAAAGCGAAAGGCAAATATATAGCTTTTTTTGAACCTGACGACCTAATAGAGGATAATTTTTATAAAGAATTATTAACAGAAAATGACGATGCCGATATAGTGAAGTATAACGGAATGTATCAATTTTACGACCAAGATCAAAAAACTAAAATTCGACTATTTAGGTACAAAAACATACCTCGAAAAAAACTAAATTATAGAGAATATCCACGTATATGGAGGTCTCACCCTAGTGTTGTAAATTGTATTTATAAAAAAGAATTTCTAAATGTAAATGAAATACGATTTTGCACGGGAATGGGGGCAAGTTATCAAGATGTACAATTTAATGTTCGACTATTCTACTCAAAGCCGACCATTAAATTAATAGATAACTGCAAATATTTATATCGCCGACACTCAAGTCAGTCCACCAAAAATATATCTAGCGATAGGATCTCTGCTGTTATTTTTAATTGGGAAATGGAGGAGAAATTTGAAGCATCAAAGATTCAAGACTGGGATTATTTTAATCTACAATGGTATAGGCACTGGTTCAGTTTGATAAAATCATGCCAGAAGAAAGAAAGAAAGGTGATTTTGAAATACTTATTAAATAACTCAAAAAATAAAAAAATTTCGAAATTATTCTTTAAGTTCATAAATATCGATAAAAAATGCATAATTAAATATTATATTTTGCGGAGCATATCATGTCTACTGAATATTATTTAATTGGAGCTGGATTGTTTAATGCTGTTTTAGCAAACCTGTTGGCCAAATCAGGGAAAAGCGTATTTATGTTTGAATCACGCGATCACGTTGGCGGGAATTGCTATGACGAAATTGATGAAACAACAGGAATTCGGTATCACAAATATGGACCGCATATCATTCATTTGCAAAACAACAAATGGTTTTCTTTTTTAAACGAATTTGGGACACTTGAACCATTTCATCATAACGTTAAAAGTGCATATAGAGGCAGGTTGTACACTATTCCAATTAATTTGGAAACAATTAATGATTTTTATGGTGTCAATTTACATCCCTACGAAGTGAAAGAATTTTTAAAATCGAAGGTTTTAAATATAGACAATCCCCAGAATATGGAAGAAAAACTATTATCACTTATTGGTAAAGATCTATACGAGGCATTCTTCCGTAGCTATACCATTAAACAATGGGAAAAAGATCCAACGAACCTTCCGGAATCGACTATACAAAGAATTCCAGTAAGATTAAATTTCAATTCGTCATATTATACTAAAAAATTCAGCTATATACCAAAAGAAGGCTTTACAAACCTTATATGCAACCTTCTCAATCACCGCAACATTTCTGTTTCGCTTAATACAAATATAGGCCTGAAAGAAATTGAGAATTTTGCCAGAAGAGGGACTGTAATTTATTCCGGAGAAGTCGATAGACTGTTTGGCTACAGATTTGGAGAATTAGAATATCGCAGTTTATATTTTGTGAAAGAGTATAAAGATGTCTCTGACTATCAAGGGATTAGTGTAGTCAACTACCCAGAACTAAACGTTAAGTGGACTCGGATTTGTGAACCAGTACACTTCCCTCACACTGAAAACGAATACAAAGAAAGAAACAAAACTCTTCTTATTAAAGAATTTTCATGTAGAAGAACAGGTAATATGGAAGCCTATTACCCAATTTCAAACACCGAAAACTTAAATCTCTACAACTTATATGTCGAAGAGGCAAAAAAAATAAGAAATTTGAGATTAGCTGGAAGACTTGGGATGTATAAATATACTGATATGGAAAATACAATAGAAAACGCATTTAGGATGTTTGAAAATGTTTAAAATTGAAGAACCTTTAGTGTCAGTTGTTCTCCCCTGCTATAACGTAGAAGAGTATGTTGAAAAAGCAATTTCATCTATAGCTTTGCAAACATACAAAAATATTGAGATCATAGCGATAAATGACGGCTCGACAGATGGAACACTGAATAAATTAGAAGAAATTAGTTCCAGAATAAGAAATCTACAAATAATTGACTCACAAAACAAAGGATATGGTTCTGCCGTACAAAAAGGAATTGATACAGCAAAAGGGAAATATGTTTGTATACTTGAACCAGACGACTGGTGGGATAATTTTTATTTAGAGCCTTTGGTTAATGAGGCCGAAGGCAGTTCAGCTGATGCTGTGTTTTATAACAGCTATCACGAAGTCAGAAATAACTTCAAAAAAACTTTAATAAATCAATATTTTCACGGGAGATTTGTTAGAGACTTTACTTTAAGTCTTTCAGAAATGAAAGAAAGATTACTATCGGGAGCTGTAGGGATATGCTTTGGCATATATAATAAACAGTTTCTTGAACTAAAAGATATTAAGCTAGATAAAGAATCAAAGGCTTATGAAGATGTCCCCTTTATTGCTCAAATCTATGCAAAGTCGAGACACATAAATCTCATCTGCGGCAATGGTTATAACTATCGAAGAGATATTCCAAATCAATCAGTAACAAATTTTAAGCGATTTGAATCAATCTTAAAGGTCGTCGATAACTTTTATCATAACATAACTGTATCGCCCGACATTTCAGATGCAATAAATGGGTATTTTATAAATCACTTAGTAACTTACTATTGGAAGGCAAATAATTATGAACTTAAGGAGCTTCAGAAGTTAATTATTAGAAAGATAGAAGAAATTGCCACTCGAGGCGATATTCTGACTTCAAAGGCTATTGAGGGCTTCATCAAAAGTCGGGTTGATATAAAAAATTTACAAATTAAAACAATTGATATAAAAGTCAAGTATGCGAATATTCCAAGTCTGGCTGAGAGCATCAAAACAAATAGATTGACCTCCTTTTTTTCATTTGCAAAGTGGAAGTTATCTAGCTATTTGCATACTAATGCTCCAATTAACTCAATTCTTTATGATATATATCCTCTAATTGCGACTCCGGGCGTGGACAGACTGGAGTTCTACAAATCATTTTTAAAAGAATTGTTCAGTCGTAATGATTTTATACAGCTTAATAAATCAAATCAAAAGATATTTTTTAAACTTTTATGCGACGCACATCAATTGAAAATATGTTGTGCTCCGTCTACATATTTTAATGATGTAAAAATATTGACGGAAGCAGATGAAGTTCCATTTGCATATGATTGGTTAAAAGAAACAGATAACTCCATTCTTAAAGCGATTGCCAAATGCTATAGATCACTTACAGAAACAAATGTAGACAAGCTTAATAATTATTTAAATAATAAATCTGTAGCAATTGTCGGCAATTCACCATGCGAGCTTAACCTAGGTAAAGGAAAAGAAATAGATAATCATGACATAATAATTAGATTTAACAATTTCGAAGTTAGCGATAAGTTCGCAGCAGACTATGGCAATAAAACAAATATATGGTGTATTACTCCAACACTAGAATCAATACATCAGAGAATAGATGTCGCAACATTTGATTTTGTCCTGATGCCACTTTCAAACAGATATATAGCGCATAATAGATTTGAGTGGTTACAAAACATACAAATGGCAGGGGTTAATATAGCTTTAGTGCCTGTAACGGAAATATTAAAAATATATGATATGAGAGTTGTGTCACTTGGACTTCTAATGATTCTTTATATTTTAAATCAGACAAAAGCAAAACAAATTGATATTTATGGATTCAGTTTGTCTGATCAAATCAAGGGGGTTAAACATTATTTCTCTGGTGACCCTAGTGCTGGAAAATTACTAAAATTCCACGATTGGATGAAGGAAGCTTTGTTTCTCAACAAAATGATCAACGACGGATACTTAAATCATGAATAAGCATTACATATATTGTCACCAGGCTTTTGATCTAAATAAAGGAGGCACAGTCGGATACAAAATCCCCGAACCTTAAATAAATTTCACATCAACCCTTTATGAAAGTTATTTAAGGTTCGGGGATTTTGTAACAAAAAACCGAAACCAGATAAATTTTTTATTTCCAAATATAGACAAGACAGAAAGAGTAAGGAATTTCTTGCTTAGCGACTTTACTGATGAAAGATTTCGTTATATAGAAAGCTTTACAAATCCAAGTGGTTTGCAAAATTTAATTAATGAAAGAAAAAGATGGTTTAAAGAAATTATTCCTCCTTCTGAAATTGCAAAAATAGATAAAGAACGAATCAAATCCATTCATGTTCACGGGGCTTATAATTTTTTGCCAGTTTTTAATTTTTTAAAAAGTCAAAATTTACATGAGAAAACACTGAAAATTCTTACTACACATAATCCATATAAGCCCGAATTCGAAGATATTGAGCTGATCTCAAGAGGGCGAGAATGGAGCGATCCTGACAAGCGTACACTTAAATATTTTTTTCAAGAAAGAGATAAATGGGCTTTTTACCTTTCGGATATTTTGATATTCCCATCTGAATATAGTATGGAAGGGTATTACAAAACATGGCCTGAATTTAAAGAAATTGTTAAAAACAAAAAAGTATATTTTTGTACTACAGGTGGACAAAAGAAAAAATCAACGATTTCTCCTATGGCGCTAAGACAATCGTTACAGATTCCAGAAAATGCTATTGTTTTACTGTATCTAGGTCGCTTCGTAAATGTTCGTGGGTATGATATATTAATCAAAGCAGCAAAAGAACTTTTAAAACAGAAAGATCTTAACGTTTATTTTATTGTTGTAGGCGAAAGCTTTAAAACTCCTGAAATTACGGACAGACGATGGATTCAAATACCATTTTCGAATTCTCCTGGAGATTATTTAGAAATGGCGGATGCTGCACTCTGTCCAAATCGAGGAAGCCTTTTCGATTTAAGTATGATAGAAATTCTGGCCTCTGCTACGCCACTTATTTGCTCGAATGTTGGGGGTTATAAATATCTTCGAGATAGAACTCAAGGTGTAATTTATGCAGAACCTGAATGTGTAAATAGTTTGGTTAGTGCAATCAATAGTTTTATCTGCATGCCCCATAGTAAACATATAGCCATGGGTCAAGAAAATTATAGACTGTACACAAAAGAACTCTCTTTAAAATCTTTTTGGAAAAATTATTCAAGTTGTATTGATCAAATATATAGCGATTTTAATGTAATTGACAAGTCTAATAATGCCAATGTTCAAGAAATTCCTTTTACCGAACAATTTAAGAACATTTACAAGTCAAATTTTATTATAAACACACAAACAAAACAAACAATTAGCCAAACTTTAAAAGTAAATAAGAATCCTCTCAGTCCCAAAAATACAAACACTAATGTTTCTAACAAAGAAGCATTGACAAATCATCTAGTCATTCCTAAAAATCCAAACTTGTCTTCGACTCAGCGCAAATTGAGAAAGTTAATCAGAAATCCAAAATTGTACTTTTCAGATTTTTTTAAAAAACACTTTTTTTAAAGATTGTTATATGGATAATATTAAAATTAACAACTCGTCAAGTTCAAACATTATACATTTAAACGACAACTTTCCAAATAAAGGCGGAATTTCTGTAAACATTAAAGGCAATCACAATTTAGTGGAATTGATAGGTAATTGCCAAATACAGGGGAATTTAACCATAAACATCATTGCAAATCACTCTGTTGTTAGCCTAAATTCTATTTCAGTGACAAAAAATTTAACCATTTCTATCCTACCTGCTGGTGGTGGCTTACCTTCAAGCTATTGCTCTGTTACGGTTGGAGAAGGCACCATCTTTAATGGCAATACAAATTTTGTTTTAGCTGAAACTAACAATGATTGTCATGTAGGAAAGGGTTGTTTATTTGCTAATAATATAACACTAAAGACGAGTGATAGTCACTTTATTTACGATGTTAATTCAAATACAAGGCTTAACATTGCGCGTAGCATAAACATTTCCGACAATGTTTGGATATGTGAAAATGTGTCTATTTTAAAGGGCGCAAGTATAGGTAAAGACTCCGTCATCGGATGCAACTCAGTTGTTTCTAGGCATTTTGATGCTTCGAATGTTATTATTGCAGGAAATCCTGCGAAAATTGTAAAAGAAAATATTTATTGGAAAGTGGCACCGAATAGATGATTCTCTCTGATTGCAAGATCAATGTGTCGGCATGTTATATGCTCGCCTATAGTTTAATGTAAATTTGATATATGGATTTTCATAATGCCGATGGTAACCCATGGTGTCAGCTAGGCTTTATGTTGTTTATTAGACGAGTTTGCTGTTTATAATAGGGTTTGGATTAACTTTTTTTGATCCTGCGGTACCAGTTTAGTCGTAGACTACGTATTGGCCCTAATAATTAAATTATTGGTATGATCATGTAAACAATATATTTTCGTATTTTGGTGCTTATAAATACGTGCTATGAAAATTTGCTATTGTTCTCATAATAACCGGTTTATTTGCTTAAACATTTAGAATAAATACTGACCATATTAACGATCACTTGAACGGTTTATACAGATTCTTGCAGTCTTATTAAAAAACAAATTAAATTATGCAAAATGTGAGATAATGCCTGCTTGTTGAATTTTAAGGAGATATCATGTGCGGCATTGTTGCCGGCGTTGCCGGCAGGAACGTTGTTCCCGTTTTTCTGCAAGGGCTAAAGCGCCTTGAGTACCGTGGCTACGACAGCTGTGGCGTCGCAGTCGTGCGCGACGGTGAAATTGACCGCGCCCGCAGTGTGGCGCGTGTCAAGGATTTGGCCGAGCAGGTGCGGGCCGAAGGCATGCACGGCACCGTCGGCATTGCGCATACACGCTGGGCCACGCATGGGGGGCCCGTCGTAGCCAATGCACACCCGCATATTGCGGGCAACCGCATTGCATTGGTGCACAACGGCATCATCGAAAACTTCGCTCAACTGAGAGCCGAGCTCGAAGCCACAGGTGTCACCATGCAAAGCCAAACGGACACCGAAGTGCTCGCACATCTGGTCAATTTCTATCTTGAGGATGACCTTCTGGAGGCGCTCAAAAAGGCGCTTTCCCGTGTGACGGGTGCCTATGCGGTGGCAGTTTTCGACAAACGTCACCCCGAGCGTATCGTGGGTGCGCGTCAAGGTTCTCCCATGGTCGTTGGTTTGGGCGAGGGCGAAAACTTTATCGCCAGCGACGCCATGGCGCTCGTCGGAGTCACGGACAAGATTGTGTATCTTGACGACGGCGATATTGTGTCGATGACCAAGGACGAGTGTCAGATTTATGGACGTACGGGCAACGACTCCTGGCAACCTGTCGAGCGCAAAGCCGTGATCGTGCAGGCGTATGCAGGCGCTGCCGAACTCGGACCTTATCGCCACTACATGCAAAAGGAAATCTTCGAGCAGCCGCGCGCAATTGCCGATACGCTCGAAGGCGTCGAAGGCATTACGCCGACTTTGTTTGGGAAAAAAGCTGAGGAAGTGTTTCGCAGCACCCGCCGCATTCTGATGCTTGCCTGCGGCACGAGTTTTTACGCGGCGCTCACGTCCAAATATTGGCTTGAGGCGATCGCGGGCATTCCGGTGGATGTGGAGATTGCAAGCGAATACCGTTATCGCACCACAATTCCGGATCCGGAAACGCTGGTGGTCACAATTTCTCAATCGGGCGAAACGGCAGATACGCTGGCTGCATTAAAGCATGCGGTGTCGATGGGAATGACCAAGACGCTGGCGATATGCAATGTGGCGCAAAGCGCGTTGGTCCATGAGTGTGAACTGGCATACATCACACGAGCGGGCGTGGAAATCGGAGTGGCAAGCACCAAGGCGTTTACCACGCAACTGGTGGCGCTTTATCTTCTGACGCTTGTTTTTGCCAAACTGCACGGACGGTTGAATTCGACAGAAGAAGCGCATGCTTTATCGAGCTTGCGTCACATTCCGGCGGCGATGGCAGGCTGTTTGGCGCTGGAGCCGTCCATTATTGCTTGGGCCGAGCGGTTCGCTTCCAAGAACGAGGCGCTTTTCTTGGGGCGTGGCATGCATTACCCGATCGCACTCGAGGGGGCGCTTAAACTCAAGGAAATCAGCTACATCCACGCTGAAGCGTATCCGGCGGGCGAACTCAAGCACGGACCGTTGGCGCTCGTTGACGCCAATATGCCGGTGGTGACGATCGCTCCCAACGACGAACTTCTTGAGAAACTCAAGAGCAATATGCAGGAAGTGCGAGCTCGCGGCGGCGAACTCTATGTCTTTGCCGACGGCGACAGTGTGATTGAAGACACCGAAGACATGCACGTGATTCGCTTGGCGGAGAACTATGGTGACTTGTCGCCGATTTTGCACATCGTGCCGTTGCAGCTGTTGGCATATCACACGGCGCTGGCATGTGGAACGGATGTTGACAAACCCAGAAATTTAGCAAAAAGCGTCACTGTAGAGTAATCCTCTTTTAGCTAAATTTATGTACTAATCTAGACTAAATATTGTAGGAACAAAGAAAATGAATATTTTTTTAACAGGCGGCATGGGTTATATCGGCTCTCACACAGCTGTTGTCCTATTGCAATTAGGCTACAATGTCACGATTTTTGATAACCTTTCGAACTCAAACAAAAGTGTTTTAAATCGCATTGAACAAATTACTGGTAAATGTCCAGATTTTATTGAAGGGGATATTCGAGATAAAAGTTCCCTGGTAAGATCATTGAAACTTAGTCAAGCAGATACAGTCATACATTTCGCAGGACTAAAATCAGTTGGTGAGTCTGTTGTAAAGCCAATTGAGTACTATGACAACAATGTCGTGGGCACAATTCAGCTTCTCAAGGCTATGAAAGACGCGGATGTTTGCAACTTAATTTTTTCTTCTTCTGCGACTGTCTACGGCATTCCACAGGCATTGCCAATTTCTGAAGATTGCCCAACCCAGAATGCCACCAATCCTTATGGTCGTTCTAAGTTACAAATTGAAGAGATATTGTATGACTATTCAATTGCAAACAAAGATATTTCTGTGGTGTGCCTCAGATATTTCAATCCAATTGGAGCTCATCCATCAGGTCTTATTGGTGAAGAACCAAATGGTATTCCCAATAATCTCTTACCCTACGTTGCACGTGTAGCTAGTGGTAGACTCCCTATACTAAAGATTTTCGGCAATGATTACGACACTCCTGACGGAACTGGCGTTCGGGATTTTATCCATGTAATGGATCTAGCGGAGGGCCATGCAAAAGCCATTCCTTATGTAAAAGAAAACAAAGGGTGGATAGCTATTAATTTAGGCTGTGGCAGGGGCTATAGTGTGCTTGAAATTGTCCATGCTTTTGAGAAGTCTAGCGGAAAATTGATTCCTTACATTATTGAGCCTCGACGTCCTGGAGATGTTCCTGCCTGTTGGAGTGACCCTTCACGTGCCCATCAACTACTAGGTTGGGTTGCTCATTACGACATTGATGACATGTGCCGAGACATTTGGAATTTTGAACAACACCAAACAAATCGGTAGACAGTAAGTAGCGCTCCAAGCATAACTTTTGTTGATCCCAGTAAACAACCGCAAAATTTCAGCACGCGACAAAGCGGGGGCACCTACGTCAGCAGGCGTCTCATATTTGTAGTGTTTTTTGGGGGCACATTCCGATTTGTTTGTCAAGAGTTAATCGCAGAACGAAGCCAACTCTAACGCCTACGAAAACGTCATTTTGAGTACAAAAATTTCTGGAATGGCAACCGATAGGCGCAACGCGTTTTACCCCGAAACTCATATCCGATTTCAGACTTGGAAACGGACGTGAGTTTCTCGGCATAGAGACTTTTTGAGAGTTTGCTGACTGCTGGAAATCACCAAAGAAAAAGGGCCACGCAACCGAAGCTACGTAGCCCAACCAGGTCTCATAAAATTTCCATTTTTTTTGCGCTAACAGAAAGGGGACCTGAGCGTGCATCTTACAGCAAATATTTCTATCCCGCAGAAGAATTTCATTGCCATCGACTTGCATAGTGACAACGCAGTCATCTGCGTGCGTCGAAATGCGCTCAACAAAGCCGGTGAGCTTGTCGGAAAAAATATCAGGTGCGGTCGGGTCAGCATCCGTGACGGACTCGACAATTTCATCAAAGTGCTTGTGCCGCACTGTCAGGATTTCGATCACGTTGCCGTGGTCGAATCCACCTACAACTGGTATTGCCTGGCAGATGCCTTTGAAGAGCGAGGCTGGTTGCTTCGCGTCGCGGATCCGAGCACCGTCAGTCAAGCCAACCTCAAATCCTCCGATGACCGTACCGACGCTCAATATCTTGCCGAGCGACTGCGAGTCGGTTCTCTTAAGCACTACTTGCCGCTGAACTACTCAAGTCGAGCACTTCGGGATCTGTGTCGGTATCGTATGGCGATGGTTCAGGACTGCGCTGGGATTTTGCGCGCATAGAAACCACGTTTTACGCTGATTGAAACAGGCCTTTTGCACACATAGAAACAGGGGGTCAAAAATCGGCATTTACGCTTATTGAAACACTTCAGGGCAGGATGGATCCCCATCATCAAGTTTTCCTGTAACACCTACATGGAGGATTTGATGAAAAAACTTTCATCTCACCAAATCAGGCAAATTCTTGCCTGCGTTACCCAGAACCGTTCTTACCGAGAGCTTGAAGATCAATTGGGCGTCTCCAAAGACGTCCATTAGCCGCATTTTCAACGCCTCTGTGCGCGGGGTGTCAAGCTCACAGACAATGAGCTTGAAGAGTTTTTCTACCCAACTTCGGGTTCAAAATTTGTCGAGCCGGATTGGCCGCAGATTCACAGTCAGCTTCAGCGCCGGGGTGTCACGCTTCAGATGCTCTATGAGAAATTCAAAGCTCAAACCTCTCGTCCCGTTTATACCTACACATCCTTCAGCCGCGGCTATGCCCGCTGGAAAGCTGACAATGGAGTGCGGCAGAGCGGCGGCAATATTGAAAGAATTTCCGGTGAGCGCATGGAAATTGATTTTGCCGGCGACAAGATCAAGTGGATTGATCCTGATGGCGTACTTCACGAGTCCAAGCTGTTCGTCGCAACGTTGCCCTACAGTTGCATGCTTTTCACCGAAGCATTCAACGACGAAACTCAACCCAGCTGGATCTATGGCATTGTTGATGCACTGGAGTACTTTGGCGGCGTGCCTCGGGTTCTTGTGATGGATAACGCTGCGCCGCTGGTTCGAGTGCCAAACTGGCAGGAAGCCGAAATTCAATACGCCATTCAATCGTTATGCACTTACTACGGCATGCAGCCATGGGCCTGTAAACCAAGAACCCCAAAGCAAAAAAATCGAGTTGTGTTGGGCGAACTCTTAAAGTACCCCCAAAATGAACCAACCCCCTAATTTGCGACAGTTTCCAGATTCATTTTTTTGAAAAAGTTTGTGGGGGATAGATATCCAAGTCCTTCCTGGATTCGTTCTTCGTTATACCACTGAATGTAGTCGTTGATGATTGTCATGAGTTCTTTTCGTGTTGAGCCGTATCGCTGATGGAATGGCATCTGGTAGATGGTCTCTGATTTTAAGTGTCCATAAAAATTTTCCATGCTTGCGTTGTCGTGGCAGTTACCCTTTCTTGAATAACTCAAGGTAATGCCGAGTTTCTCTGCTTCATCGCGAAGCAGGGCTAGTGTAGGTACCCCCTTGGTCACTATGCAATAGGCTTCCGCCATAAAAGCGAATTTGTTTCAGTGTTCTCAGCGCTAGTTCGATTGTCGCTCCAGTATCAAAATCCCACGCGACGATTTCTTTGGTACACAGATCCTTAATGGTGCCCAGTATCAACCATCCTTCTCTGGTATGGAAAAACGTCATATCGGATAGAAACTTCGTTCTAGGGGCCTTTGCTTTGAAGTTGCGCTTCAGCAGATTGGTGGTCGGACGATCATCAGCCAAACAGCTGTTACGCCCACGAGGAAAGCTCTTCTTTTCTCTTCGGATTCTCGCATTTAGACCGTAGGCTCGCATCAACCGCGCAACTCGTTTGTGATTGATTGCTACATTGAATTGCCGGCTCATTTCTACCGCCATACGCTTAGCACCGTAACTGAATCGATGCTGGACTTGGAACGTCCTGATTGCATCTACGAGACTGTTGGGAGTTATGGATTCAAGACGCTTTTTAATGCGGTAATAGGTACTTCTGTGAATTTGGAACTAGTCGTACGCCTCCAGTGCGGTGACACCTTTTGCTCGTAATTCGTCGATGCGCTTGACTATTTCTATCTTCGAAAGTTTTTGTTGCTGTAGTTCTCTCTTAACCCACCGGCGTACAGCATTTTGTTTGCACAGCCGATGCAAATCCTTGCTGTTTTCCATGGTGCGCATTCCAGTCTTGATCAAACTGGAATCAATGGTACGACGGAACTCGCTATCGAAGCTGTATTTCCGTAACCATCTTTGAACCGTCCTGATGCAGACTCCGGCAGTAGTAGCCGCCGCTGAGGTAGACATTGCACCTTTCCGAATCTGCTCAATCAGTAAAGCAACAAGAGAGTGTTCCAAACAAAGGTTTTAAATTTTTGGACGATGCGATATGAAGGCGAAATCGATGGAACCGCCATATTTTCTTACCTTCTTAACCCGTCCCTTGAAAGTGTTGTGGGACAGGTTGTGTCGGGCTGCGTAGGCTTTGATTCCGTACTTCTGTTGACTAAAAAAATCGACCAAAATTTCTTTGCGCTCTTGAATTGAAAATTTTTGATGATCGCTAAAAACCCAATCTTCATGTCCATGTTTGTAGCGTCTCCGCCAGTCTTGAATCTGATCTAACGACACGTTCAACATGGAAGCAATTTCTTGTGATGATTTCCGTTGTGCAAAGTAGTCAACAATTTGTTTGCGGACACGGTAACTGATAGTCATAAACACACCTCGCGAGAGTCTCAGTGTGTCGCATTTGTGGGGGTACTTTAAGAGTTCGTCCAACAGGCGGAGACATCCCCGCCTTACGACGTAGTACTTTGTAGGCATCGGCAAGGATTTCCCTAAGTATCAAGCCTCCGCTTCACGTCCTACCCGCCTGATCTGCATGACGACTATCGGTTTCAGTGTAGGATTAATTGATTTCCGCCAGCTCTCCTAGTCGCCCTGCCTCAAATCAGATTTCTGTACGTTGGCCTGACGCTTTACCATCGGCTTCAGTCATCAGTGTGTTACCTTCCAGACTCTTCCGGGTCGCTTGATCTTCCACTGAACGAGCGAGTAGTGGACTTTCACCTCACGGATACACGTGCGTTGCTGAGAGTACAGAAATAAGGCGACTAGCCAAATAAGCTAGTCGCCAACATCTGAATATGTCTTTCAGTATAGATAATTAGTCAAGAGAATGTTTGCAAATAAATATTTTATTTCCAAATCTATTTATAAGTTTAGCTATAAAAAGGTTTATAGGAGATTTTGTATCATAAAAAAATTGAAAAGTGTCAGTTTTGTACTTCAAATAGAATTTCTTTTGTGCAAATGCTTTTATTAGAACTCCGTAGCAATTAATTATTCCCTTTTGAAAGTCGGTTGGCTCAACCTCGTTATGTGAGACTACATTGGGCTGTTGCGCAATGGCAACTACCATTTTGCCTGTAGCATTATTTACCTTAAGAATATTTGTGCAATTTGTATTAATTCTGGATGAATTTAATCTATCAGATTCGCTTTTTTTTGTGTCATTTTTAGCACTACTTAATATTTGCGGGATAAGCTTAGAATTAGAATAAAAAGGTAAAATCTCAAGAGAATATAAATTCTCAAGAACAAAATCTTTTAGCAAATATCGGGATTCAGATGAATTTGGGTCTAAAAACTTACTTAGTGCACGATCAAAACGTATTTTAGAAGCATCGAAATATTCTATACCTAATTGTTTTAATTTTCTCTCTTTAGCTGTTAATTTTTCAACAAAGTTTAAAGCCTCCATATGAATTATTTTTAATCTATTCCATTGTTCCGCCTCATAATCAGATGAGGTCAAAGATAATTTAAATGAGCCATTATAGAACTTCAATTCTTCAAAAGAACCATGTGTGGCGCTTAATAGAAATTCGAGATACCCCAACCTACGACACAACTCAGGCAATTCAATATCCGTTGGCGAAAATTTATTGGATAAAAAACCATTAGAAAGATCTGATAGCTCATGACTAAATGAAATTTCTTTTCTGGTGGCAATATAAAACCCTCTTGGTGCTTCAAAGCCAATCTCTTTAAAAAGATTGGATAAAGAATTTTGCATTGATCCAAAATATCCAATATCCACAACACCAACCTTCTCGTTTTTCCAATTGATTGGAAGGATCTCACATTGTAGGTACTTGAGATAATCTCGCCTTAATTCATTGCTTTTATCTATTATGATATTTCTAATTTTTTGACATAGCAATAATACGCGTGATTTATCAGCTGGTAGCTGTATTAAATCTTCGAATGAATTAAAACCTGTTCCGCGCAAAACTGAATTATCAAGCTCACTTTCTTTAATACTTAATCTTTTTTCTAAAAAATAACTTAGAGGAGCTCTTGAAAGTCTTGTATCAACAATTTCTTTAATGTTCGAGAAGTCATATGATAAATTTATAATATTCATTGCTCGGCGTGAGCAATAAACATACTTCGATGTTATTGTATCTTCATTTTTAAGGCTATAATGTTCGAATGCCTTTTTTAGCAGAGATCCATCTCTCGAAAGGAATAATAAATGGGTAATATTGTGTCGCTTAGCCAGTTTATATAGCCATGAAGTGAATGAGAAAATAAAGGGCCCCAATAGCGAATATCCAATATCTCCTTCTTGTAAAGGTAGGCTATTATTTTTATCTATTTTAAAGGGGTCATCAAAGCGCTTACTTATTATCTCAGATAAGCACAACCCCATTTCTATATTGTAATTGATTAATGGCTGCTTATTGAAAAGATATTCCAAATATGCAAACGATTTAGTACTATTTTTTTGTGTATCGAGAATAGAAGGAAAATGCGAAGCATTAATACCATTTTCAATGGCAGTCTGAAGGTCAATTTTGAAATTGTCACCTATATGAAGGATTTTTGCATTTGTAAATTTGTTCTTTATATATTGATATGTAGAGCCTTTTTTCTTGCTTTTAAAGAGATCGGCTGATATAAAAAACTCTACATCTTTTAAATCATATCCTAAACCTACAAGACACTCTTGTATGAAACCATCACCAATAAAATAATCACTCGTAACGCAAATTTTCTTCTTCGCTTCTTTAGCGAAGTCAAACAACTTTTTCCCTGAGTTCCGTACTACAATCAAAGATTTTGTAGTATTAATTTCAAGCTGCTTGATTTTTTCAATAACTGCAGCTGGTAATCCTGTCAAAAGCAGATATTGAGCATAGATTTCCTTCAAGGTCACTTCATCACGGAGGCTATACTCTCTGACTATTTCTTCGGCTTTGACACGATATGTGTAATGATCAAATTTACTAGAGTTAACGATTTCGCATACTTTAATGCAAACTAATTTATGAAGATCCGTTGGATTAATAACCTCATATCTTGCTAAGGTATCAAAAAAGTCAAAGGAGATTATGTCGTAATCTAATAATCCTTTACAAAGACCTTCCAGTGATGTGCAACACAAACGCATTCCATGTTGCACGTTACTATCAATTAAATTTTGCTTAAAGTCAAATAATTCTAGATATTCCGGATATAGCATTTTAGCGATGGATTTGTTCTTATGGATCTCCTCGTCTGTTAATTTTTCAACGCTTGTTACATTGATTTGGTATTTCTTTAATTCTTTCAAGAAGCTGCGTCGTTCCCAACCTTTGTCGAAATAGGAATTTATCCATAATTTGTCCAAATTTCTATTTGTAAAATCTATCGTTAATTCTTTATTATCTAGTATAGACTTACCGCATTTATAAATATTCACTTCATATTCCAGCGCCTCAATTAGACATGTTGAGTTAATACCTATTACGCTATTGCAATTCTTAATTGCTTGTTCAAAAGAATCAAAAGATATTGATACTCTGTTCGATGCAAATTTTAGATATCGATCTGAATTATTGTCTAGAGGATGAGGCTTAATAATTATGTTATATTCCTCAGGGACACAAGAAATGACATACTTTATGAATTCTTCATTTGAATTAAAGTAAGGGTTGTCAATAATGAAATTCATATCCGTTTCTAATTGCAAAATTAGAAGGACATTATTGTTTTTGAAGTCTCGATAAGTGCCAGTCTTCTGAGATATCCCGACAAACTCTTCATAGGATTTTGAATGTATACTAGATTTCGCATTTGTACCAATTTCATCAATATAAAAATTATATTTTTGAGGTAACCATCCCAACTCGCTGAACAAAATAGGAATTTGATACCTTATATTTATTTCGCGCAATATTTTTTGATATGCAGGATGATTGCCTGAGTGGACTAATATCACGTCCGGAGCGAATGATTCAATGTGTTTAAATAATTCTTTTGTTTCTTTTATCCAATTAAATGTTATATATTCGTCTTTATTTATCGATTTGAAGGATTCTTCTGCTAGCGACTTGTCCCAAAGGGTAAATTGATTGGGAGCTTTGGTGCAAATGTAACGATATTCGAACCCGAGCCTTTTGACTAATGGGTGCCACAATTCTTGAATGTGTTCATTTGATATTGTTAGGCCTAATATTCTTTTGGTTTTACTTTTAACTTTTTCGTTGATGGTGACAAATTGGTTTTTAAATTTCATATCTTTTTTTGACATTTCAAATCGAACTGGTAAATTGGCTACAGTTTTCGTTTGCGAATAACTCTTTCTTAAGAAATCAGCGAATTTGTATACTCTTTTTGTTTGGATTTCGATTGTATTCCTGTCCACTCTTGGCAATGCCATAATCTCATTAAGTACCAATTCGAACAGTTTCGATTGTTCATTCCAGTCAGGCCAATTTTTTGCAGTAAGCAATGCATTATGTTTTAGTGAACGCAGAAATAATGGATTAGCTTTTAGTAAATTGACATTTCTTATAACTTGTTCAAAATCCCAAATATTATTTACAAGCGCATTCTTACCATCAACAATATATTCATCGTATCCAGTTACATTAGAAACAATGCATGTCCCCCCACAATGAAACATTTCTAATGGAGGTCCAAACATTCCTTCAACTGCACTTTGCTTTACAAGTACATCACAAGACCGCATTATCATTGGAACATCAGTAGGATCAATGTTCGAAAATACACGGTCGCAGTTAGGATAATCGTTTATTTCAGATGATGTTAGAAGCCAAATTTCATCTACATTACTTTTATTTAAAGCATCAATGGTTTCCTTAACAGCTTTAAACGGAACGTTAATTGGGCCCTCTACCAAGCATCTAATTTTGTTTTTTTGGGGCAGATCTATAACTGGACCATAGGGCTTGTATCGATGCTTAAGTATCCCATTTTTAACAAGAAAAACATTATCAATATATTTACTTTCCAAGTCCTCTTTAATCCAGGTGGCTTCAGTTATTATTGGCAGTCCTAAAAAATACGATTGATGAGCTATATATTGATTAGCAAGATTTTCTCTTTTGAAAAAATATGCCTCAATTGACTGAACAAAGTAAGCATATTGCTTTGATCTTATTTTCCACAATAAATATGGAGATTCCCACCAGGTTGCAATTGTTAAGTCTAATTCTGTATTAAATTCATCTATACAGCTAAAACTCAACACTTTAAAGGCTTCATGCCAGCTGTATTTATAGATGTCCTTATTTTTGCTTGCTAACAATATGTATACTTCATGTCCTCGGCTTTTTAAATAGATGGCATGTTGAAAAATAACATAAGATCCACCGCTAATTTTTGGTGAGCCAAAAACAAAACCTATTCGCATTTTTATAAATCCACTGCAACTTTAGTTGCGACAGCAATTTGATAAATAATCTGCATTAAGTCTTTAGCCA
>OGEZ01000945.1_pt1 | contig 18137 bp, 10 predicted proteins | sample 1570831 | NCBI WGS metagenome assembly OGEZ01 (sample SAMEA2582059, study PRJEB24529) | metagenome | biome: Human gut stool | place: China | collected 2011
TTGAAGTCCTGAAAGCATTTCGCCATCAACATCGAATCTTTTCCACCGGAAATGCAGACCGCAATTTTATCTCCCGGTTTTACCAATTCATACTGCGTAACCGCTTTCGTAAACTTCGACCAGATATTTTTCCGGAATTTTTTATGAAGACTCCGCTCCACTTCTTTCGCCTTGTCAACGGCAGCATCTTGTTCTTCCATTTGACGAAAACGTGCCAAAAGCCACGAAGTGTAACCGCCCTGAAGGCTCACGGCATCGAACCCTTCTTCACAAAGTTTTTCCGCAACACCTACACTGGTCTCGCCTCTGCTGCAGCAAATAACAAGTTTTTTTGTCTTATCCACCTCAGGACTTGCCGAAATTTCATCTTTATCTAAATGCAACGCTCCATCTATGGCACCTCTAGCCACTTCCTGCTCACCGCGAATATCAACAATCTGATAAGTTTCCGGGTTCATTGCAAATAATTCATCTACTGTAATACTCATATTAACGCCGCTCACTTTCCGTCTGACACAAGTCTTTAACCACCTCACCGGCAATAATAAGCCCCGCAGCCGAAGGTACAAATGCTGTACTTCCCGGAATATCCCGGCGCTCCGTGCACTTATGCTTTGCCCCCGGCGGACAGATGCAGTTTGTCCGCCAGCTGATTGCCATGTCCTCAATCGGGCGTTTTGGCTGTTCTTCCGAATACACCACCTTGAGTTTCTTCACACCGCGTTTCTTCAACTCGCGCCGCATTACTTTTGCCAGCGGACACACTTTTGTTTTATAAATATCCGCAACACGGAAACCGCTCGCATCTAACTTATTACCGGCACCCATACTGCTGATAATCGGTGTATTTGTCTCCTTCGCACGCAGGATTAACTCAATCTTTGCCGTCACCGTATCAACCGCATCAATCACGTAGTCATATTCCTCAAACGGAAATTCTGCTGCATTTTCCGGCAAAAAGAAGCACTTATGAACATTTACGACAGCATCCGGGTTGATATCTAAAATTCGTTCTTTCATGACATCCACCTTGTACTGTCCAACTGTTTTCCTCGTAGCAATAATCTGCCGGTTCAGATTCGTCAGACAGACTTTATCATCATCAATCAAATCAAATGTAAACACGCCGCTGCGAACAAGCGCTTCACATACATAGCCACCGACACCGCCAACTCCGAAAACTGCCACTCTGGCATTTTTCAAGCGTTCCATACCTTCTTTTCCCAACAATAATTCCGTTCTTGAAAACTGTGTCAACATCTTAGTTTCATCCTTTTCTTATCGCAACTGTTTCCGCATTTGTAAATACATTATATACCGGGTTAATTCGTACAAAATACTCCGAAAGTCCCAGTTTCTTTCCAATATTTGTTTTTAAATCTTCCTTGTTCTGATCTGTGAGATTATTATAGGTAATCGGGTAAACCGATCCAGGCCCGCTGTTTTTCCATGCAATGCACTGAATTGCGCGTCCCATGCCGCTGAGTGTGTTATTTTTAATCGAAACATTGACACCACCGCTCACCAAAATACCACGGGTATCACTTTTTCCTTTTTGTTTTACATTGGAAATAACATTGTTCTCCAACACAGAATCTGACCAGTTCATCACGCGTACCGGCGAATCCCAGAGCATATTTTCAATGCGGTTATTTCGCAAAACAATGTTCTTATGATAAATCTGCTCTTCACCATTCGCACTATATTTATGAGTTCCAATCGCACGTCCCAGATTCGAGAATTTGCAGTTTGCAATTGTCACATTCTGATTCGGTGTCTTGTCATACGTGGACCAGTCATTGTGGAATCCCTGCGTTTCGCGGTCAGGCGTATCCAGATTGATTGCCTCTTTTACATAATCTGAATTTTTCTTCACATTTTTAAAAGTACATCCGGTAACCGAAACATTTGCAGATGCATCCATTTCAATAAAATGTCCTACATTTACATTTTTAAAATTAATTTTTTCAATTGTCACGCCATCATTATGTGCCACATCAAAAGCAATGCCGTATTTCATGTATTTCATGTCAATTGAAACACCGCCTTTGCCGACAAAGTGAATGTTTTTCTCACCATTATAGGCACTGTAAACACCTTTCTTTTTCGCATTTGATGGGCGAATCAACTGGAACAGCGTAATCGCTGCCGGCATCTTTTTCTTATTCGTCTTCGTTCCTTTTACAATTTTAACGCCCTTTTCAAAAATAATCGTAACATTCGATGGCACATGAATGGTATTGGTAATGGTATACGTTCCCTTTTTCAAAATAAGTGTTCCTTTTCCTTTTTTCTGGAATTTCTCCATATAGGAACGAATGGTAAAATACATCCTTGTTTTTTTATTATATAAGGAAGATTTTGTAAACTTCGATGCTTTCAATGGCTTGCTTTTTGCTGTGATTTTATACACCTTTCCCTGTTTATAATCTTTCGCTTCCGTTTTTACTGCGCAGACGCTCATGGCAAGTACAAAAAAAAGTGCTGCCGTCAGCATATGAAGTCCCATCTTTTTCCCTTTTTGATTTCTCATGTAGTTCATCCTCTCTTTTTGACTTTTTATACAAAATCTGCTATCGTGTAAGATAGTTGCTTAATGTTTTTACGGTTGACAAGGAGATAACAATGTCAAATTTACGCTCACATCTTACCAAAAGCGATTTTATATTAATTTTATTTTTATTATTCATCGGCATCGGCATTACCGTCTGGATTTATTATCCAAAATCCACACCTGCCTCAACCGTTGAAGTTCGTGAAAATGGAAAATTGATTCTATCCTTACCCCTGTCAGAAAACACAAAACAAACGATTCGCTGTACAGACGGAGGAAGCAATCAATTCCTTATTCAGGATGGCGCCGTTACTATGACGGATGCAGACTGTGGTGACAAAACCTGTGTCAAAACCGGCTCAATTAAAGAAGCCGGACAGTCGATTGTCTGTCTGCCGCACCGTCTTGTCATAACCATTACGGATTCTTCTTCGGATTCTGCACCGGATGCTATTGTACGATAATACCAAACAGGAGGCTTATATGAAACCGCACATCCACACAATCACTGAACTTGCTATTTTTACCGCCATCGCTTTCATATTCAGTTATATTGAAAGTCTTTTTCCGCTTCCTATCCCATTTCCGGGAATCAAACTGGGGCTTGCTAATCTGGTTATTGTACTTGTTTTGTACAAAAACGGCTTCTACCAGGCGCTTACCGTAAGCATTGTACGAGGACTGTTAAACGCTTTTACCTTTGGCAGTCTGTTCGGATTTCTATACAGCCTCGCCGGAAGCATACTTAGTCTTATTATTATGAATTTGTTGAAAAATAAAACCCACTTACACATTTCCACTTTCGGAGTTAGTGTTGCAGGCGGAATTACACATAACATCGGGCAGTTTGCCGTAGCCGCATGGCTTGTGGGGCCTTCTGCCATCCTTCCTTATTTTCCTTTTTTGTATTTCTCCGGCTTAATTGCCGGCGGTCTGATTGGTGCCTTTGTTCTGCTTTGCCGACAAAGAATCCCTCTCTTTAACAGTACGAATTAAACAGCATACCGCTAAATGCAGATGCCTGATAAGCAGTTCCAATGTCGCTCTGATATAAATGTGCATAACTATAAACTTTCTTATCCACATACTCCATCGGATTCATACTCATCTGTTCTGCTTTCGATGCCAAATCCGTAATAAATTTCTCCGGTACTTTTATCTCTGCCTCATCTGAAAATGACAAGAAGCCATCAGAATCAATCGCAATTCCGGATTCAAACAATTCTGCCGTGTGTCCTTCTACGAGATAGCGCAGCTCACCACCCGGTCTCGACGGCTTATGATTTTCCTCGCCATACTCGTCACTGCGTTTGAGCAGACCATTGTACAACGACAAGACGCGGTTCATGTTATCCTCCACGTCCTCACTTCGCCCATTAAGCACATCCTGCGAAGCTTCCGAAAGTTCCATCGACATTTCCTTCACATTCAGCGCATACGCCTGCGTGTCCGCAGAAAGTTTCACCATAACAAGCGGATTTGCATTATTCAGGCTGACAATGCTTTTATATTTATTTTTTAATTCTCTTTTGTTGTGAATACTGTTTTTTGGTGACACTTCCGGCAGGAAGCCCCCAAGATATAAATTATATGCCGCTATCATAATCATCACGCCTTCCGTGGCTGTTCATATTTCTCCTCTTATGTGTAATCATAAGTCTAATGATTCATTATCATTGTAAATCATTTTTCTGCAAAATGCAAACAAAATCTCCTTTTGTCCAAAAGCAGAAAAAGACACCGTGTCAGACCACGATGTCTTTTTTTCCATATATTACACGATATTTGCTTTTTTGCCAAGTCCCTTTCCCTGAAACAATTTCCGGTATTTTTTTAGTTTTTTCTTTGGAACCTGAATTTTTAATTTGACATTTGTTTTTTTGAATGCCTGCTTACCGACCTTTGTTATCTTTGATGACAAAACCTTTATTTTCTTTAATTTTGACATTTTGTAAAACGCTTTTTTGCAAATTCCAGTTACGGCATATTGATACCCTTTATAAGAAACTGTCTTGGCTATCGTAATACTTTTCTTTGTCTTGTTTACCACTCCGAGAACGGATACCGTCTTTACCTTTGCGGAAGACGTTGTAATTACATATTTCACTCCACCTTTTTTGATTATGGTTCCTTTTTTCGGAAGTTTTGTCTTTGCGGCAGGTGTACCGGCAACCGGCTGACTGACACCTGGTTCTTCTGTCTGTTTTGGTGCTTCTGTCTGTTTCGGTGCTTCTGTTGGGGCAGCGGTTGGTGTTGCTGTCGGAAGCGGTGTTGGTGTTGCATCCGGCACTGACTTTTCAACAAGTGACGTTTGTGCTGTTATAAGGTCAACCGTACATTTTTGAACCTGTTCCCCAGTTACCGCCGGCGTAATTATCGCTTTTTCACCTGCCAAAATTGCATTTTTTAATGCAGTTGCCGATGACTCTTCATACTTGGCTGCATCAATTTTTTTCGCCTTGTCTAATTCATCCTTTAGAAAACCAACCAACTCGTCTATTGTCACAAATTCTCCTGTCATAACGGCATTTTCCGCATGCATAACAAATGAAGAACCATCCAGTGCTTCCGGCTTTCCATTTACCGTAAAGGAACCTATTTTCAAATAGTATCCTTCATCTGCCTTTACACTTACCTTTACAATGTCACCAGCATGATATGTGGATTTTTCTCCACTTATTTGACCATGCTTCGTATTTGTATCCATGGAAACTTCATACGCTGTAATCATTTTATTATACACAACATCTGCCCAGCGTTTTCCGTGTTCAATCAAACCAAGTTTGCTCAGATGAAGATTATCCGTGTGTCGGTACTCACCCTGTAAATCATCGGTCGTTGGTCCTACAAAAATATTTTCATTGTTGCAGGCCGCACGCTGGGTCTCTTTCATGGATTCCATTTTCTTCGTATTATTGTAATTGCTCCATGCATAGGAAACCTGCGCAATGCACCAATTCAAATTATATCCGGCATCTTCTCTTGTCTGTGCAATTAACTGCTGTAAAGAAGCCAGATATTTTTCGCGCTTTGTTCCATCCGTATCAGCCTCTCCCTGGTGAAGCAAAAAAGCACGATACCCATATGGCTTCAAGTCATTAATTGCATTTTTAATTGCAAAATAATGTTTTGTACGAAGTTCCTCAATTTTAGCAGAACCAACACCCGTTGATACAAAGCCAACCGGAACACCAGTCTTCTGTGTCAGGGCGTCTCCCATGGAAGGCCATGCGGAGCCACCGCCATTACCGGTATTATATCCACTTTCACTCGGCTGACTGTCCTCACAATGCTGCCACGTGTTAGTATTCGGATTATATGCTGATACCAAATCTGATTGAGCAGTTGTTTTTTCGCCTCCAAAGTTACAGGAATTTGACTGTCCACCGGTAATAAAAACTTCACCGACTCCGACTTTTTCTACTGTTTTACTCTCACTTCCCGCATTTACAATCAATGTATACCAGCCACCTCCGGGTACATTTGCAATACTTCCTTCATATGTATTACCTTCCCCTTTGGTTAAAACCGCCGTTTTTCCTAATTCTTTATCTCCGTCATAAAGTTTTGCCGACACCTCCCCGGTTCCACTGTACTCAATAGAAACCTTTACGTTGGCATAATTGTTATTGTCCCTTTGATAAATTGCGCGCTCGGTAGGAATTTTAACATCTAATTTTTCTGCCGCTTTTCCTGACTGCGGTGCAAGACAAATACCAGCCATCATTGCCATCGTAATCACCGACCATTTCATGATTTTTTTAATTCTCATTAATACTCTCGCTTTCCTTTGATAACGAAAAAGACCTGCAAAAAGAGCAGGTCTCTTTCATCACAAATACTATTTTACAAATGTTATCTTAGTAATCGTTACGGATCCTGTGTACCCTTTCTTTCCGGCATTGATTACAACAAACGGTTCTGTACCCTTTTCTTGTTTCACCTTGGAAAGATTTACATCAAAATGTCCTTCTGATGTAACACCATACTGAGGATCTGTTACATCTTTACCATTCACTTTATGACCAACAATTCCGTGGAATTCGAAAGCCGGATCGGATGCTGTAAATTCAATCTGGCATTTTGAATATTGATTGAAATCAATATCACTCGGAAGCATAACTTTTGCTGTTGGAGCCCACTGTGCCAGTCCGCTTTCCACATAACTTACAGCCTGTGGAAGTTCCGACACAAGACTATCTTCTCCTGCTGTTACCGACAGATACGTAAATGTTCCTTTAAATCCGGCAGTTGCTGTGCCTACATGAACATAAACCTTATCATCCGCACCGATTTTCTTCATGTCATCAGCAGTCAATGTTAGATTTGCCTCGCCGCCTGTCTTGCCCCAGTAATTGTTAATTGTCGGAGAATTCCATTTGTCACCGGTCTTTAATCCAATGTTAAATCCCTGTGTATCTTTTACGTCAGTATCTCCTTCCATTGCTGTATACTTTATCGAAATAGTTGTCCCTTCACTCAATTTCGACTTATCAATCTCAAAGATTCCCATGGAAGAATACGCAGCAAATCCATTAGGTACATACGTATAAGATGCACCTGCTCCTAAATCATCACCTTCTAAAACAAGGTCAGAAGCGACTACCGTAACATCATATTTGCCATATGTAACAATGCCGGTATCGGTTGTAATTGTTGCTTTAATCGTTGCCGTTCCTTCTCCAACCGCCGTTACTGTTGCTGATGTGCCACTTGCACTAACCGTTGCTACCTCTTCATTGGAGCTTGTCCAAGCAATATCACCGGTCACCGCACATCCAGTAGTGCTTACACTGGCATTTAAATCAAGAGTATCTCCCTCTTCCAAATCAAGTCCTGCCGCACTTCCTGTCGCTGTTACCACAACCGCAGCACTTCCGCTTGCCACACCAGGTGTTGGTGTTGGTTCTGCTGTTGGTGTTGCTGTTGGCTCTGGCACATCATCTTTTCCCATAAGAATAATGGAATAAATATTAAAATTGCAATTTGGTAAATCTTCACCATCCGTATGATAAGCATTGTATTTCAAGCGAATACCATAAGCAAGTGTTCCCTCTGCCAATGCAGCTGCCAAATCATCGCTAATCTGGAATTCAAACACTTGTGCTTTACCGGCTTCTGTAATAGCACTGTACTCACTGTAGCCATCAAATACGTCAATTCCACCACCCCATACATTTGCCGGATTGCTCTTCAGCAATTCACAAACAACAGGTGTATTTGCTGTATCTGATGACGCTACAATACGAATGGATTTGTATTTGGATAAATCAATTCCGGACTTGTCCGCATTGGTCCAGTATGCTACACCACCACCGCTTGCTTGTCCGGTCGATGTATAGCTTACCCCATTTCCTTCATAATAAGTAATGGTATCTTCCAATACTGAATTCTGCCCGTATTCGTTTTCTTTTGTCAGGTCAACTTTAACGTCGTTTTTACCAAGATCCGGAAGCGGCATTGGTGTTGGTGTCGCTGTTGGCTCTGCCGATGGTTCTTCTGTCGGCGTTGCTGTTGGCGTTACCGACGGTTCTGTTGTTGATGTTGCAGTCGGTGTCGCTGTTGGCTCTTTTACCGGTTCTTTTGTTGGACCATTCGTTGGACCGTTTGTCGGTTTGTTTGTAGTCTTAGCCGGTTCTGCGGTAACAACAACTTTTTTTGCACTGCTTACTTTCACCGTAAGCGTCTTTTTCACTTTTTTCTTTCCATTCTTCATTTGAACGGAAATTTTTGCAGTTCCTTTTTTTAAGCCTTTAATTGTTGCTCCCTTTTTGGATTTCTTTGTGAGTTTAACAATTTTGGCTGCTTTTTTTGTTACTTTCCAAGTAACTTTTTTTGCATTTTTTACTGTCACCTTTTTTGTTTTCCCCACTGTAACGGAAACCTTTGTTCTACTCAATTTTGGTTTTTTTGCTTTTGCATCAGCAGATACGCCCGACATCTGCGGCACAAGCAGGGCAGCTGTTAATAACAGTGCAAGCCCCTTTGCACGAAATACATTTTTTCTCATGCTCTGATTCCTCCTTTTTGACTTTTCCATCAAAACCCCAAAAAAGCAAAATACTGCCACTGTTTTCACAATGACAGTATTTTTAGTTATAAGAGTTTGTTTTGAGGGAAAGTAAATATTGATTTACTTGAGTATTAGTATAACTCACTTCCTGCAGCAAATCCATGATATATCTTGAACGAAAATTGATTTATCATGCACACTTTACGGCCGAACCAAATGTTCTTTACGATAATGGCTTGGAGAACATCCTTCATGCTTTTTAAATTGGCGGCAAAAATGCTCTACATTGCGATATCCACACTGCATACTAATTTCACCAACATCAAAGGCACTTCGAAGTAAAAGCATCTTTGCCCGAATCATCCGACTCTCAATCACTTCTGAAATACATGAAACATTTGCAAAATTTTTATACACTTTCTGAAGCGAGCGTGGACTTAGATTTATCCGCTCTGCCATCATTTCCAACGTCCAGTCATATTCCGGATGTGCATAAATATCCCCGCGCAGTTTTTCTAAGAGCGGCTGATACCTGGAGCCTTGCTTAGGAAATGCATAATCATGAAACCAGTGGAAAATAATATGCATCAAATTCGAAATAATATATTCTTCGCTTTTACTATGCCAATAATTCTCACAGGCAACCATATGCCAATAAACAAGAAAATAGTCATAATTTGAACAGAAAATAGGAACCCCAAATGGCACATAGCCTTCCGCAAACAATGGTTCATCACAATCAAATCGTATCCATGTGTATGTTAATCTTCCCTCTTTCGCATGATAATGAACTCTCTGTCCGGGCTTATAAATAATCCCGGTATGTGCCGGGTATGGACGCATTTCGCCATCCACTTCAATCATCGTATCGTTTTCAAACAACATCATCTCATACTCACCTTCAGCAAATACAAGATTATCCTCAAACCCCTCCGGCTTACATTCACGTTCGACTGCATATATAATTCGAAACATGTATTAAACACCTCCTCAACTATTAGTGCTATTATAACATGTCATTTTGAATTATAGCAACACAAAAAAGAACAACACACCACAATCTTCTATGGTATGCTGTCCTTTTATACATCTACAAAACAATACTATTACTTTTTAAAGCTCCAAGAATCCATACGAACATCCAGTGTATCAAACTCAAAATAAATGGTATGCTTTCCTGTCAGCTTTTTACCGAGTTTCTTTGTAACCGTCTGGTAAGAATCCGATGTGGAATCACCAAGTTTCATGGTAATTTCAGATGCTCCATCCGTTCCAAAATCAACATCCGCTACACCAATATAAGCACCAATCTTTCCATTGTATACGGAATAATTTACGGCCCAGTCTTCATTGGACGCTTTTTCATTATTAATAACAGTTCCTACCGTATCTGCCATCGCAAATGTTTCTGCCTCAACCGTCTCATAAGGATTGATTGTACCAATCGATGATACACCGGTCTTTGTCATCTTTGTATCGGCAATTGTTCCATCCGCATTTGTAAAATCTCCATTGTCACCAAGATTTAACTCATTTACATAAGTCGTACGGTAATCCTGTTTCGTACCGACTGCTATTGTGTCTTTCTTCGTATGATAAAATGCATACAGTTTACCATTAAACTGTGTAAAACAGTGATGGTTATTACCGGTTACTCCAAAATATGTACCCGGATTTTTCAAAACACAGCCAACATATTTAAAGTCACCCATTGGGCTGTCACTTACCATTACCGCAATGTTTGCCGTCGGGCAGTCTGCACGGTCAATGGTAACACCGTCAATGCTTCCGGTCCAGTTTGTGCAGTAACTGTAATAATACTTATCTCCGATTTTGTTAATACCGGAATCTTCAAACATGAATGGTGCATCAATCGTTTTTGCATCCCCATCTACACTAGTCATATCGTCACTAAGTTTTACAACTCGTGCACATTTAGGATTGCGGATAAAGTCTTCTTTCTTTCCATCGGTATTACCAATACCACCAAAATAAAGGTAGCCGGTTCCATCATCGTCAACCAAAACTGCCGGGTCAAAGAGCCATCCAATTTCAGATTCTGCACAGCCGGTAATAGAGCGGTCAATAATTGGTTTTCCAATCGGATCCGTCCAAGGACCGGTTGGGCTGTCTGCCGTCAATACACCAATACTGCTTGCGTTGTTCGCAAAATACAGGAAGAATTTCTCTTTGCCGTTAATCTTCTTATGACATACTGCAGGTGCCCATGAATTTGCCGACCATTTCGCAGCTCCTTTACTTCCGGATACTGCAATCGTTCCATGATCTGTCCAGTTCACCATATCGGCAGAAGAATAGCAGTTCAATGATTTAATTTTGCTGTAGTTATTATCTGCATTAGCTGCTGCCTCGTACTGCTGAGAATCATTTGTTCCATAAACATACACTCTTCCGTTGTATTCCATAGCCCACGGATCCGCTGTCAAACGGGAGGTCATAATCGGATTACCGATTTTCCCTTTAACAAGTCCTGTACTAAGATCCGGAACGCCTGCATCTTTATCCGCTGTTTTTGCAACTCCTGTCATGGTTACCTCATCCAGGTAAAAGTCCATATCATTATTGGATTGGTACACAGACTGCCAGTAAATCAAGATCGTTCCCGTGTGCTCCGGCACCTTCATAGTTGCCTCACATTTTGTCCATGTAGAATCCGAAAGTTCAACGGACGTAATTGAATCGTAATGAGTGGACTCATCATCCCCAACATACTGCATGGAAAGATCCAGTTTCTGATCCTCTCCTGTTTCCTGCTTTGCATAAAAAGAAATCGCATATTCATTGTCTGTTTCAACCAAAGAAGAAACATCAATTGAAGCACCATGCCAGTCTGCTGTACGTCCTGTTACTTTAGCACTTTTCTTTGTGTTATTTGCTCCATCATCAACGACTGAAATAGAAGCTGAACCACGAGAAGCGATTGGCTCATATTCGCCCTTTTCCATGTCCGCATTAACAAGCACTGCCGGTGTTGGTTCCGGTGTAGCATCTGCTGATTTTGTCGGTTCCGGTGTCGGCATATGTCCAAATCCGTCTGCCTCTGCAACCAAATTAGAATCCTTAATTTCGTCCGTATACACTTTTACCGATGTGCCTTTTACAACAGGTGTCGGTGTTGCTTTTGCCGGATTTGGCTTTTCTGTTGCTTTCGCTGTAGCCTTTGCCGTAGGTTTTGTCGTATTTACTACGTTTTTATCCGGTCCTTTTTTCCTCGTCACTGTTACCTTAACAGTTCCAAGTTTTCTCGTTTTTCCGTTCTTTTTAACTTCTTTTACCGTAATCTTGGCTGTCCCCTTCTTCTGACCGGTCACAACACCCTTTTTCGATACTTTGGCAACCTTTTTCTTGTTACTCTTAAATGTGTACTTGCAGGATTTTTTCTTGTTTGCAATTTTAATTGTTTTCTTCTTTCCTACCGTAACACTAATCTTTTTTGTCTTTAATTTTGCTTTTTTCGCTTTTGCCCCTGCATCCGGCGCTGTCATCCCGCCAAGTGTCATTGACAAAGCTAAAATCCCCGATAAAACAACTCCACTAACTCGTTTCCATTGTTTCATGGCAGTTCCTCCTTTACATTATATAGTTTTTATATTTTGTTTATAATAACACAAAAAGAAGTTCCCTGCCATGATGATAAACGTATTGTTTTTGATATATTCGGCACACTTATTTAAGCAGCAACATCGGATTTACCGTGGTTTTATTCTCCTTCACTTGAAAATAAAGGTTTGTTCCTTCTTCTTTATAATACTTTGTCGGCTCTGCAATTTTCCCGAGGACCTGTCCTTCCGAAACCATATCACCTTTACTTACAGAAACATCTTTTAACTGTCCATAAACAACTGTAAAACCATCACCAATTGATATCGAAACCGTACGACCGGTTTCTTCAGAAGTTTCCACCGATTCCACGATACCATCCGCACTCGCTTTTACATCCATTCCTTCTTTGGCTTCTATAAGAAGTGCCGGATTTGTGCGGTACTGTGCCAGTGTCTTAAAATATACCACTTTGTCTGCGCTGTACTCCATCAGCACATCGCCTTTTATTGGCCAGGAAAGGCCCTCTTCCTGATTAAACGATAATTGCTTTTTCGCAGGTTTTGCATTGGTCTGTACAGATTTTTTCTTACGTTTTTTTGTTTTCTTTTCTTTTACCTCGGAATTTGCATGATTGCTGGACGCTTCTTTCGTCTCCGGTGTTGCCGCCGCGGTCGCCTGCGGGGGATTACTCGCCGAAGCCACCGGCTCCTTTTGTTCACTGCGGTTCATATTGATGCATAACGCCGCAAAGGCGCCAATTGCAGCAATGCCACAGGCTAATGATATATAGAATCCTTTTTGTTTAAAAAACATACTATCACCTCACAAAAATTGTTTGATGATAGTATGTTCGATTTTAAAATAATTTATTCAATTTTATTACAAAGTAACTTTCTCCAAATGCCAAATCTCTTTCGCATATTCTTCGATGGTGCGGTCGGAAGAGAATTTACCGCATTTAGCAGTCTGGAGCATTGCCATCTTCGCCCATCGCTCCTCATCGCGGTATGCTTCTTCTACTTTCTTTTGTGCCGCCTCATAAGAACGGAAGTCTTTCAAAATAAAGTACTGGTCCGCACGCTCATAGCCGTTTGTCTCAAGCAGAGAATTGTAAATCTCACGGAACAAATCAAGATTTTCAGGGGAATATGTTCCATCAATCAACTGGGTAAGCACGGCACGGATATCCGAATCCATGTTGTAAATTTCTTTCGGATCATACTGGTTATTATGCTCGAAATCAATTACTTCCTGTGAGGAAAGGCCGAAGATGAAAGCATTTTCCTCGCCTACTTCTTCTACGATTTCAACATTGGCACCATCCATTGTTCCGAGGGTAGGTGCACCATTTAGCATAAATTTCATATTACCGGTACCGGATGCCTCTTTACTTGCAGTTGAAATCTGCTCTGATACATCAGCAGCAGCAAAAATGATTTCTGCATTGGACACACGGTAGTTTTCAATAAATACAACTTTGATTTTTCCTTCAATTGAAGCGTCATTGTTTACTACATCAGCAACACTGTTAATCAGTTTGATAATTGCCTTTGCACGGCGGTATCCGGCTGAAGCTTTCGCACCAAAAATGAAAGTACGAGGATACATATCCATACCCGGATTTTTCTTCAACTGATTATACAAATACATAACATGCAAAATGTTAAGCAGCTGGCGTTTGTACTCATGCAGACGTTTTACCTGTACATCGAAAATCGAATGAGGGTCTACTTCAACACCATTGTGCTCCTTAATATACTTCGCAAGACGAACTTTATTCTGGAACTTGATATTCATAAATTCCTGCTGCGCTTTTTTATCATCCACAAAAACAGAAAGTTTATCAATTTTAGACAAGTCTGTAATCCACTCATCACCGATTTTGTCTGTTACCCATGCAGCAAGTTTCGGATTTCCATGAAGCAGGAAACGACGCTGTGTAATACCATTTGTCTTGTTATTAAATTTCTCCGGCATCATTTCATAGAAATCTTTTAATTCCTGATGTTTCAAAATTTCCGTATGAAGCCTTGCCACACCATTTACCGAAAATCCGGCAGCGATAGCAAGATGTGCCATCTTGACCTGACCATCATAAATAATTGCCATACTTTTTACTTTATCCTGATTATCCGGATACTTTGCCTGAATCTCATTCTGGAAACGACGGTTAATTTCCTCGGTAATCTGATAAATTCTAGGAAGCAGACGGGAGAATAACTCAAGCGGCCATTTCTCCAATGCTTCCGCCATAATTGTATGGTTTGTATAAGCACAGGTACGGGTTGTGATATCCCACGCATCATCCCACTCAAGACCATATTCATCTAACAAAATACGCATCAATTCCGGTACTGTTACCGTTGGATGGGTATCATTTAACTGGAAACATACTTTTTCCGGAAGACCATGAATATCATTGTGGTTTTCCATATACTTCATAATCGCACGCTGCACGCTTGCCGATACAAAGAAATACTGCTGTTTCAAGCGAAGCTCTTTTCCTGCCATATGGTTGTCATTTGGATACAGTACTTCACAGATGGTACGGGCAAGGTTCTGCTGCTCAACTGCCTTCTGATAATCACCTTTATCAAAGGAATCCAGATTGAACGTATCAATTGCCTCAGCATCCCAGATACGAAGTGTGTTTACAATGTGGTTTCCGTAACCGACAACCGGCAAATCATAAGGCACTGCCATTACAGACTGATAATTTTCCTGTACAAAACGATCCCTTCCGGTCTTTTCGTCTTTTCTTACCGTTACATAACCGCCAAAACGTACTTCAACGGCATATTCCGGACGCTTCATCTCAAATGGATTACCATCTTTTAACCAGTCATCCGGTGCTTCAATCTGGAAACCATTTTCGATTTTCTGCTTGAACATACCATATTTGTAGCGGATACCACAGCCATAAGCCGGATACCCAAGTGTAGATAAGGAATCCAAAAAGCAGGCTGCCAGACGTCCAAGACCACCATTACCAAGAGCTGCATCCGGCTCTTCATCCTCAAGCAAGTCTAAGTTTACACCCATCTCGTCAAGTACCTCGCGTACAACTTTGTCCTCTTTGAGGTTGATAATCATGTTACCAAGTGCACGACCCATCAAAAACTCCATGGACAAATAGTAAACTGTCTTCACATCCTTTTTCTCATAGGCTTTGTGCGTTGCCATCCAGTCATCAACTACGATATCTTTGATTGCATAAGAAACTGCCTGAAACAACTGCTGTGGAGTTGCCTCTTCAACCGAACGGCGGAACAACAATTTCATGTAGTTCGAAATGTTATTCTTCAATTCCTTTTTCTTTTCCTTTTCCGTTACAAATGCCATAAATTACCTCTCTTTCTGTAACAAACTCTTCGTTACGCTTCCACTTTTGTAACACCCAGTGTAACGGCCTCACCGTTAATTTTCCAATCTGCGGTGTAACCTTCTACTTTATCCAAAATAACCTCATCTGCCAAAACATCGGCTTTAATCTGAGATTCATTTGCTTTGATGATTTCTTTAATCTTATCATTTCCCTGTTCGTAAACACGAATATGGTCAACCACTTCAAAACCGGCATCTTTACGCATGGTCTGAATTTTACTGATAACCTCACGCACAAATCCTTCCTCGATTAACTCCGGTGTCAGGTTTGTATCCAATACAACGGTAATACCGTGATCTTCCTCGCTCACATAGCCATCCATCTGTGCTGTTTCTACCAGCAAATCCTCTGTTGCCAGCACTTCATCTACGCCACCAACCGTAACAGTCACTTCACCGGAAGCATTCAACGCATCCATCGTAGCATTGCCATCTAATCCGGCAAGCACTTCTTTCAATTCGTTCAAACGGCTTCCGAAACGGCGTCCGAGAGTACGAAGCTGCGGCTTAAACTGATATGTCGTAAATTCTTTTGTATCATTGGTAAATACAACTTCTTTTACATTCAGCTCATCTGCAATGATTTCTTTATAGAAATCGGACAATTCGCCTTCTGCCTTTACATACATTTTGCCAATTGGCTGGCGGTTTTTGATATTTGCTGTATTACGGCATGCACGGCCAAGAACAACAATGTCCAAAAGTTGTTTCATCTGTGTCTCAAGTTCTTTGTCAATCCATTCTTCCTTAACTTTCGGGAAGTCACACAAATGAATACTTTCCGGCGCTTTTGAATCCAGATTGCACACGAGATTCTGATAAATGCTCTCGGTCATAAATGGAATCATCGGAGCTGCTGCCTTACTGATTGTTACAAGTGCTGTATACAAAGTCATGTAGGCATTCATTTTATCCTGCTCCATGCCTTTTGCCCAGAAACGATCACGACAGCGGCGCACATACCAGTTACTCATATCTTCCACAAAACTCTGCAGTGCTTTTGCGGTCTCCGGAATTTTGTAGTTGTCAAGGTCCTCATCAACTTCTTTAACCGTCGAATACAGACGGGACAAAAGCCAGCGGTCCATAATCGAAAGTTTATCATATTCTAATGTATGCTCGGTTGGATTAAACTGGTCAATCTCCGCATACAACACATAAAAGGCATATGTGTTCCACAGTGTACCCATGAATTTACGCTGTCCTTCGGTAACTGCTTTTCCATGGAAACGGTTCGGCAGCCATGGCGCACTGTTTACATAGAAATACCAGCGGATTGCGTCTGCTCCATAATTTTCCAGAGCATCAAACGGATCTACGGCATTTCCCTTACTCTTACTCATCTTCTGTCCATTTTCATCCTGCACATGTCCAAGAACGATTACATTTTCATATGGTGCTTTGTTGAAAAGTAAAGTAGATTCTGCCATCAGCGAATGGAACCATCCACGTGTCTGGTCAACCGCCTCGGAGATAAACTGGGCCGGAAACTGTTTCTCAAACACGTCTTTATTTTCAAATGGATAGTGATACTGTGCAAATGGCATCGCACCGGAGTCAAACCAACAGTCGATTACTTCCGGTACACGGTGCATAACTTTTCCACAATCCGGACAGGTAAAGGTTACTTCATCAATGTATGGACGGTGGAGTTCTACCTCAGCGGCTTTTGGATCTCCGGCACGCTCTGCCAGTTCTTTTCTTCCGCCGATACATTCCTGATGTCCACATCCTTCACACTCCCAGATGTTTAATGGAGTTCCCCAATAACGGTTACGGGAAATTGCCCAGTCCTGAATATTCTCTAACCAGTTTCCAAAACGTCCTTTTCCAATTGACTCCGGAATCCAGTTTACAGTGTTATTATTTTTAATCAAATCGTCTTTTACTGCTGTTTCACGGATATACCAGGATTCTCTTGCATAGTAAATCAACGGTGTATCACAGCGCCAGCAGTGTGGATATTCATGCTCAAACTTCGGTGCATCAAACAACTGTCCTCTGGCATCTAAGTCTTTTAATACCTCAGGGTCCGCTTTCTTTACGAAAATACCTGCAAATGGAGTCTCTTCTGTCAACTCACCTTTTTCATTTACAAACTGCACAAAAGGAAGGTCATAGTTTCTTCCCACATTGGCATCATCTTCACCAAATGCTGGTGCGATATGAACAATACCGGTACCATCGGTCATCGTAACGTAAGTATCACAGGTTACGAAAAATCCTTTTTTGTTCTGCTTATCAGCACACTCTTTCGCGCAGGCAAACAATGGCTCATATTCTTTATGCTCTAATGCGGTTCCCGGGAAACTCTCTAACACTTCATAAGCCGGCTCATCATCTTTTGCCAGTTTACCAAGTACCGTATCCAAAAGATCCTGCGCCATATAATAAGTATAGCCATCTGCTGCTTTTACTTTACAGTAAGTATCATTCGGGTTTACACAAAGAGCCACGTTACTTGGCAGGGTCCAAGGTGTTGTCGTCCATGCAAGGAAATAGGCATCCTCACCTGTCACCTTAAAGCGGACAATAGCAGAACGCTCTTTTACGGTTTTGTATCCCTGCGCAACCTCCTGTGCGGACAACGGTGTACCACAGCGAGGGCAGTAGGGAACGATC
>OGEZ01000954.1_pt1 | contig 17941 bp, 17 predicted proteins | sample 1570831 | NCBI WGS metagenome assembly OGEZ01 (sample SAMEA2582059, study PRJEB24529) | metagenome | biome: Human gut stool | place: China | collected 2011
CAGAATCTATCAAGCAGTATTTGAAGAGGTAGAAAAGGAGGTATAGGAAAATAAAGTAACAAAAGTAATAGAAAAAGGGGGATAAAAATGAAAAAGCATAGCTATATAAAGTATATGATGTGGATAGGGAAAAGGGCAAATGAGTGGGGGTAAGCATGGAGTATATAAAAATAATTAGTGGAGTTTTAGCAATATTTATAGGGTATCACAAATTTATACTCTCTCTGCTAGATAGAAAGATAGATAAAGAGATCTGGGAGAGGGAGAAAAAACTTTTAGATAGATTGGAGGAGGAGAATAGAAGGAATATGTTAGATGGAATAAAGAGAATAGAGGAGAGGATGGTGAGGATAGAGGAAAAATTAATGAGATAAAATTTGAAAAAGTACAAAAAATATAGTATATATTGATTAAGGCATATTTTATTATAAAATTAAAAGGGGGCTATTCTATGGTAAATATACAAAATCCAACTGAACTTTATATTTTAAAAAGATTAAAGGAACTTTCTGAAGAAGACCAATTATTGGCAGAAGAGATGGTAAGAAGTTTAGGTGAGTGGTGTAGAGTAGAGGAAGTAGCTAGCTATCTAAAGAAAAGTACTAGGTCCATATACCAAAGGATAGCTAATGATGAGATAATAAGTAGGCATTATGGAAATAGTGTAATTATTTTTACTAGAAGTTTAATCTTTATTTTAGAAAAAAGAGAAAATTGGAAGCGATCTAAATAAAAAAATTAAATCACTTCCGTAGATAAAGGATAGATTATGTAAAATTTGAAAGGTGCATAATCTATCTTTTTTTATTTTTTGTAAAAGTACATATTTTACTGAAAAAGCGTACTTTAAGTATATGTAATCAATTTATTTTACCCTTTTTTCTATTTTATGTCAATAGCCTTAACCTAAATAAGTAGAACTTTTTTTAAAAAATTATAATTTTTAAAACAAATTTTTAATACGTAAATTCGCTTTTTCAGTATAAAAAGAACTCAAAAAAGGAGGAGTTTTTTTGGCTAACTATATAGTTCAATTTCCTTTGAAAGTAGAGAAGTATCAAGAGGATGTCCTTGAAAAAAGATTTAGGATAGGTAGGGATATATACAACTCTCTTTTGGGAAAGATGATGAAAAAATATGATGAGATGAGAAAGCAAAGAGTATATAGAGAGCTACTTCATGAGATAGCTAATACTGAGAAGAAAAAACCACTGTATAAAAAGCTAGAAACAATTAGAAAAGAGAGTGGATTTACAGAGTATGCTTTTCATAAAGAAGTAAAGGATATGCAGAAATTTTTTAAGCAGAATATAGATTCCTTTACAGCTCAAAAGATAGCTTCACAGGTGTGGAGAGCTTTTGAAAAGATGATGTATGGAAGTGGGCAGAAAGTACATTTTAAACAGGAAGATGATTTTAAATCCCTAGAGGGAAAATCCAATGGAACAGGGATTAGATATATAGATGGATATATAGATTGGAAAGGACTTAGATTAAAAGTTCTAATTGATGAGGAAAACTACTATGAGAAAGAGGCTCTTAAAAGTGAGATAGCCTATTGTAGACTTATTAGAAAAAATATTCGTGGGAAACTCAAATATTATACACAGATAGTTTTTAAAGGTATGCCACCTAGAGAGGTAGATAAAAAAACTGGAGAGTATAGAAAAAGAGTAGGTAGTGGAGAGGTAAAGGTAAAGATAGGTAAGGAGTACCTTGTCTATGAAAAAGATGGGGAGTCTAAAGAGATAGAGCTAGCTGATAAAATCTACTCACTAGAGGTAAGAAGAAGAGAGCTCATAGAGAAGATAAAAAGAAGAAAAAGAGAGGGGCTATCAACACTCAGTGTAAGACATAGAAAACTAGTAGAGGAGTTAAAAGAGGTATATAGAAAACAGACTGATGTGAGAAAGTACCAACATGAGTGCTTGAGTAATGAGATACTAAGCCTTGGAGATAGGGTAGAGATAGAGGAACTAGAGAGTGTGCAAGAGGAGATTTACTCTAAGGGAAAAGAGAGAAGAGTGAAGATAACTAGGAGTGGTAAGAGAGGGAATAGGGCTCCTAAGATGCTTGTGGAAATTTTAAATAGAAAGCTAAAGAAAAGTGAAACTTAAGAATTATTTCATATTCCAAAAAGTTGATTAATTATGCTTATCTCATTAAAAACACAAAACTCACTTCGTTCAAACAGTTGTGTTTTTTAGCATTCGATTTCGCTGTATTAATCTAACTTTTTTACATAATTTACATAATTCTTTAAAGTTTCACACTAATCATTCTATTTAAAATAGGTTTTGATGCGAACCTAACTAGTAATAGTGAAAACTTCAAATGAAAAAGATTGGGCTATCACTCTTTAGAGAGGGATAGAAAGTCTTAAGTAATGAGGAGTAAGAAGTGTCAGTACTTTTCATTTGTTTAAAAAAATATTTAACAGATAAATGAGGAATTGGAGAGAATTTTTTATGAAAAGACAGGTAGTAAAAGTTGTAATGATAATAATGCAGTTCATTTTCTATTTTGTAGTGAATGAACTGTTTGATGTGCCAGATAGGATAATGTATAATACATTTTTTATTTATCTGGCTTTAAATTTAACCAAAAATATGTATTCTTTTAAAACTATTCTAATATGGGAAGAATTGAGAAAACTCCTATTAGTTCATGCTGAGTATCTGATAATTATGCTTATTAATGACTTGGCTTTCTGGGGTATGAAATTTATTCCTGTACACCTTTTTGTAGGACTTACTTTTACATTCTTTAATATTTTCATAATTAGATTTATAAGAACAGTATTTAGAAAAAATCTTGAGAAGAGCTTATTGATAATAGGGATAGGAAATACTGCTAATCAGATAACAAGGATAATAAGAGATAATAATACCTTTACTATGTATAAACTACTAGGGTATATCTCAGCTAATAGTATAGAAGGGGTAAACCAAGAGGTACATGTAGAAAAAGATAGAGTGATAGGTACCTATGAGGATTTGGATAAAATCTTAGATGAGAATAAGGTAAATGAGGTACTTATAGCTTTACCACTAGCAGATAATGAGCAGATGGAAGAGATAATTAATAAGCTAGATGGAAGAGTAGATAAGATTAAGTTTATTCCAAGACTAAATGGTACATATACACTTAACTCAACAGTAGAGGACTATGATGGAATGATGGTGTTATCTACTTACAATGGAATGAATAAGAAAAGGTATAAGATACTGAAAAGATGTTTTGATATCCTAGCTGGTAGTGTAGGTTGTATAGTGTTAGGACTACTTTACCTAATCTTTGCTCCTAAGATAAAAAAAGATGGTGGAAAAGCAATATTTACTCAAAATAGAATAGGTAAAGATGTAAAACCATTTAAGATGTATAAGTTTAGAAGTATGTATGTAGATGCAGAGGAGAGATTACAAGAGTTGTTAGAAAAAGATGAGAAGATAAGAGAAGAGTTCTATAGAACCTTTAAATTGAAAGATGACCCAAGAATTACAAAGGTAGGGGAGTTTTTAAGAAAAACTTCATTAGATGAGTTTCCACAGTTCTTGAATGTGATAAAGGGAGAGATGTCCTTTGTAGGACCTAGACCAGTGGTACAAAAGGAAGTGGATATGTATTATGGTAAAGAAAATGCTAGAAAGATATTTATGGTAAAACCAGGGATAACTGGAATGTGGCAAGCTAATGGAAGGTCAGATGTAGAGGATTATGATTCAAGAATAGCTTTAGACTTATACTACATACGTAACTGGTCATTGTGGCTAGATGTGATAATAACTGTTAAGACAATAAAGAATGTTATATATAGGAAGGGTGCATATTGATGGAACTAGAAAAATTAAAAGTAGCTGTAGTTCACGATTGGTTAGTAAATTATGGTGGAGCGGAGAGAGTAGTAGAAACAATCCTAGAGATATTTCCTCAAGCTGATATATATACATTAGTTTATGATGAGAAAAAAATGGGAAAAAGTTTTCCAAAAGAAAAAGTAAAAACTACTTTTATTCAAAAAATTCCTAAAGCAACAAAATTATATACTAAATTATTACCTTTAATGCCATTAGCTTTTGAAGAGTTAGATTTAACAAATTATGATTTGGTAATCTCAAGTAGTAGTTGCTGTGCTAAGGGAGTTATTACCTCTCCAAATACTTTACATATATCATATGTACACTCTCCAATGAGATATATTTGGGATTTATACTATGATTATAAGAAAAAAAGTAATTTTTTAGTAAAAGCTTTTATGACAATTTTTTCTAAAAGCCTAAGAATTTGGGATGTGACAAGTAGTAGAAGAATAGATGTAGTTATAGCAAATTCTGACTATATAAAAAAGAGAATAAAAAAATGTTGGGGAATAGATTCAAAAGTGATTTATCCACCAGTAGAAATAGAAAAATATTATCCAAATGGAAAAGAAGCAGAAGATTTTTATGTAGTTTTTTCAAGATTTGTAGCTTATAAAAGGATTGATTTAGCAATAGAAGTTTGTAAAGAATTAAATAGAAAGCTAGTTGTTATTGGAGATGGAGAAGAGAGAGAAAATCTGAAAAGACTAGCAGATAACAATAAAAATATAATATTTACTGGAAGAATTTCAGATGAAGAGGTTAGAGACTATCTTCAAAGATGTAAGGCAATGATATTTTGTGCTGAAGAGGATTTTGGAATAATTCCAGTGGAAGCTCAAGCTTGTGGAAGACCAGTAATTGCTTATGGAAAAGGAGGAGCTTTAGAAACAGTAGTGAATGGAGTAACTGGAGTATTCTTTGACAGACAAGAAAAAGAGAGTGTAAAGAAAGCTATTTTAGAGTTTGAAAATAAAAAGTTTAAAGCAGAGGATATTTTAGAAAATTCTAGAAAGTTTTCTAAAGAGAAGTTTAAGAATAAGTTAATAGAGGTAATAAATGAAAAAAATAGCAATAGATTGTAGAATGATTAATAATTCAGGAATAGGGACTTATCTTCGTGAAATATTACCATATTTATTGGAAACACAGAATCAATTTTTATTAATAGGAAATAGAGAAAAATTGAAAGAGTTTTTAGAGTATAAAAATGTAGAATTATTAGAGTGTGATATTAAAATTTTTTCTCTTGAAGAATTGTTTTTCTTTCCTGTAAAACCTATAAATCAATGTGATATATATTATTCTCCTAATTTTAATATAGCTTTAGGAATAAAAATACCAATTTATTTAACAATTCACGATGTGATATTTTTGGATATGCCAGAATTAACTTCAAAATTAGGATATATAGTTAGAAAGTTCTATTATAAATTAGCATATAAAAAGGCAAAAAAAATATTTACAGTATCTAATTTTTCTAAGAAAAGAATAGAAGAACATCTAGGAAGAGAAAAAAAGATAGTAGTGACTTATAATGGGGTTTCTAAATATATTTTAGAGAAAAGTGATGAAAAATATATAAAGAAGGATTATATAATTTTTGTTGGAAATATAAAAAAACATAAGGGACTAAAAATATTATTAGAAGCTTTTAAATTAGTAAAGAAAGAAGATAAAAAATTAAAATTAGTAATTGTAGGAAATCAAAATAATTTTAGAACAAAAGATAAAGAAGTAATAAAGTTATTAGAAGATAAAAAATTAAATAAAGATATTGTCTTTACTGGTTATGTTGGTAATAAAGAACTGAAAAAATTAATAGCTGAAGCAAGAATATTAGTTCAACCATCTTTATATGAAGGTTTCGGAATACCACCACTAGAAGCTTTGGCATTAGGAACTAATGTAATAGTTTCAGATATAGAAACTTTTAGAGAAATTTATATAAAAAGGCAAGTTATCTTTTTTAAACTAAATGATAAGAATAATTTAAGCAAAAAAATATTAAATAATTACTTAGTAGAACAGAATAAATTAAAAAATAAAAAAATAATAGAGAAATATTCTTATTTTAATGTAAGTCAGATAATACAAGGAGAGTTATTATGAAGTTAGGTTGGAAGAAAATAATAAAAAATTTAAATGAAATAGTTGGAGATAACTTTTCTAAATATTTAGAGTTTGGTACAGGTGGTATGAGAGGAATAATGGGTATTGGTACTAATCGTATGAATGAATATATGATTGGTAAGGCTACCCAAGGATTAGCCAATTACCTTATTAAATCTAGTGGAGAGACAGCAAAATCCAAAGGTGTAGTAATAGGTTATGACAGTAGAATTAATTCTGTTGAGTTTGCTGAAAGAACAGCTTTAGTATTATGTGCTAATGGAATAAAGACTTATCTATTTGATAGTATAAAAAGTACTCCAGAACTATCTTTTGCAGTAAGAGAATTAAAATGTCAAGCTGGGGTAATGATTACAGCTTCTCATAATCCCAAAGAATATAATGGATATAAAGTATATTGGGAAGATGGTGGACAATTAGTAGAGCCACAAGCTAGTGGAATAATTGAAGAGGTAAATAATACCGATGAGTTTGAGGATGTAAAAGCTATTACTAAAGATGAAGCATTAGGAAGTGGATTACTTACAATATTATCAGATGAGTTAGATAGTAAATATTTAGAGAGTGTAAAAAAAGAATCTATTTTAAATAATTTATCTAAAGATATAAAAATAGTATACTCTCCGCTACATGGCACAGGTGGTAGACCAGTAAAAAGATTATTAGAAGATTTAGGCTATACAAATATCTATGTAGTAGATGAGCAATTTGAACCTAATGGAGAGTTTCCTACTTGTCATTACGCAAATCCAGAAGAGGAATCAGTATTTGATTTAGCTATTAAGTTAGCTGAGAAAAAGAGAGCAAATATATGTATAGCCAACGACCCAGATGCTGATAGAACAGGAATGATGGTAAAAGAAGATGGAGAGTGGGTATACTTTAATGGAAATCAAATAGGAGCTTTATTATTATCATATATTTTAAAAAATAGTAAAAATATAAAAGAGAATAGTGCAGTAGTTTCAACTATTGTTACTACTCCAATGTTAGATTTATTAGCTAAGGATTATAACTTAAAAGTTTTTAGAACTCTTACAGGATTTAAGTATATAGGAGAGAAAATTAGAGAGGTTGAAGAAGGAAAATATGATAACTCTTTCCTATTTGGAATGGAAGAATCGATTGGTTATCTTAAAGGAGATTATGTAAGAGATAAAGACGGAATACTTGGAGTAATGTTAATAGTAGAGATGTGCTCTTACTTTGAAAGTATAGGTACTACTCCTTTAAAAGAATTAAATAAACTATACGATAAATATGGTTGGTATAGTGAAATAACTTATCCAGTAACTAGAGCTGGAGAAAAAGGACAGGAAGAAATCTCTACAATGATGTCAGAGTTAAGAAAACAAGATTCTAAAGAGTTTTTAGGAGAAAAAGTAGTTACCAGATATGACTACAAATATGATGAGTTAGGATTACCTAAATCAAATGTAATTCAATATATATTAGAGGATGGAAGCTATATAACTATTAGACCATCTGGAACAGAACCAAAGATAAAATACTATATCTATACTAAAGATATTTCTAAAGAGAAAGCAGATAAAAAGTTACAAGATTTATTAGAAAAATTAAAAGAGTATATGGAATCACTATTAGATTAGGAGGAAATTATGTTAACAGCAATTATCATGGCTGGTGGGAGTGGAGAGAGATTTTGGCCACTATCTACACCAGAGAGACCAAAACAACTATTAAAAATATTTTCAGATAAAACAATGATAAGAGAAACAGTTGATAGAATTCTTCCTATCATAAAACCAGAAAATATATTTGTAGCTACTAATATTATTCAAGCTAAAGAGATAGAAAAAGAGTTATCAGATATTCCAAAGGAAAATATAGTGATAGAACCAGCTTTTAAAGATACAGCGGCAGCTATTGGATATACTTCTTTGATAATAGAGAATAGATTTAAAGATAAATTAAAAGTTGGAGAGAAGATAGAAACAATAGTTCTTGCTTCAGACCATCTTATTAAAAAAGAAGCTGAATTTAGAAAAGCTATACTTAAAGGAGCAGAAGAAGCAAGAGAGCATGGAGTAATAGTAACACTTGGAATAAAACCATCTAAACCAGAAACAGGATATGGATATATAGAGGTAAAAGATGAAATGATGGAACTTAACTCTATATGTAAAGTAAGAAGATTCAGAGAGAAACCAAGTCTTGAAGTAGCAGAAAGTTATTTAGCTAGTGGAAAATATCTATGGAATAGTGGAATGTTCATCTTCACAACTGAAACTATATTTAAAAATTTTGAAGTACTTATGGAAGAACATACAGAGATATTTAATGAGATAAGAAAAGAGCTAAAAGAAAATCTGTATGGAGAAGAGTTAAGTCAAATAGTGAAACCGTACTTTGAAAAGTTTGAAAAGATATCAGTAGATTTTGGAATAATGGAATATTCTAAAAATATTAGAGTAATCCCAGTAGATATAGATTGGAATGATATTGGAAGTTTTAATGCCTTTGATGAGATATTTCCAAAAGATGAAAATGGAAATGTAGTGAGAGGACAAAAGATAAGAAACTTAGATTCAAAAAATAATATAGTAATATCTGATGATATAGAAGTATCACTACTTGGAGTGAATAATTTAGTAGTGGTTCAAAAAGGAAAACACTTTTTGATAATGGATAAGTTAAAAAATCAGAAAATAAAGGAGATGTTAAGGAATGAGATTAGGAAATCCTAGCTTTACTTTATTTTTAACCTTATTTTTGAGTTTTTTTATGTGGCTATTTCCAGATTTTTCAATTTTAAGAAGTGGATTTAGACAAAAAGCTGAATTATTATCAATAGAAGGGATAATATTGATAATTATATATATTTTTTTTATTTTAATTGTAAATTTAGGGTTTAAAATTAATATTAAATATAAAAATAAATTTAATGATAAAGATAGGCTAGATAATAATAGAATATATTATATTTTTATTTTAATATCAATAATAGGAGTAATGACTACTTATTACGAGCTATTGTCAAAAATAGATTTTTTTTTGATAAAAGAATGGTTGTTTAGAGGAGTTGCAAATAATTTAAGATATATATTATATGAAGATTATAGTTTTGGATTAATAAGTTTAAGATATGTAATAGGAGAAACATTTTCTTTAATGTTAATTAGAAGATATATTTATAAGAAAAAAAGTTATTTTGATATTCTGGTGTTGCTTGAGATGATATCAATTGTAATTATTTCAAATAGATTACTTCTAATTTTTTCTATTTTATCATTTTGTATATATTGGAGTTTTAATAAAAAAATAAAAATAACTTTAAAAACTATTGTTTTAATATTTATGTGTATATTTATTATATTTTTATTAACTTACTCTAGAACTAAAAATTATTATTTATATAATTATAATCTTGGATTTATAGGGGCAGGAATTTCAGAAATAAAAACATATTTAGGAAGTCCTTTTCAAGGAGCATTAACAACAATTTCAATGTTAATAAATAAAGAAACTATAACTTTAGAAAGATTTTATTTTGTATCTACAATTCAAAAGAATTTAACTACAAATTCAGCTATTTATGATTTAGTTTTTAATAAAGGGATTTATTCGACTCTAAATTTAATTTTAATTTTAAGTATATTTTTTGTAGTACTCTCATTTGTAATAAGATTTTTATTTTTATCTAGAAAAACAGCATTATTTTTTTCATATGCGACATTAATGTATAGTATAGCAGAATTTTGGAGATTATTTATATTTTTTAATGGAGTAATTATAGTATTATTTATAATACCAATTTTTGTATATTATTTGAATAAAATTTTTAAATAGAGGTGAGAGAAATAAGTAAATTAATAGTAGCAACAGCATATTCACTATATCAAGAAGAAGAATTAAAAAAAATTTTAGAAAGTTACTATTTTAAAGGAAAATATAATTATATAATTTTAGTAAAAAAAGAAAGTAAATTTATAGTTACTAAAGATATACAAAAAATATATTTTAAAAATTATAAATTAATAGAAGTATTTAAGTATAAGCAAGTAATGAAATATTTATTAAGGGAGCTTTCAAAATATAAACCAAATGAAGTTGAGATAATGATAGCTGATGTTTATCAATATTTAAATAATTATTTATATGGATACGCATGTAAAAAAAATATAAAAATTACTAATTACCCAGATGGATTATTAAATTTAGTCAACTATAAAGTTGATTATTCTAAGAAAATAAAAATAATTATAAAAAAGTTTTTATGTAAAATTTTGAGATGGGATTATTATTTTTATAATTATCCATCAGGAATTGATAAAAGTCAAAAAATATATACATATAATAAAAGTATAATAAAAAAAGAAACTTATTTAAAAAAAAATGTAGAAATAATTGAGTTATCTTCTAAAAAAAAGGCATTAATGAAATATAGTAACGCTTTAATAATAGGACAAGATAATTTGATTAATGTTTTAGGAGAAAAAAAATATTACAATTATATTTTAGAACAAGTAAAAGTATTAAGAAAAGATAATAATATAGAAAAAATATACTATAAGTCCCATCCAAAATATTTAAATCAAATTTTTCAAACAAAAATAAGAAAATATTGTTTATTGATTGAAGATGATGAGTTAGTAGAAAAACTGATAGAAAAATATAAAATAATAAAGGCGAGCTCATTTTATAGTACAGCATTAATAAATTTAAAAAATCAGTATGATGATATAGAGTGTATAGCCTTTAAATTGGAAAAAGTTTTATCAGTAACTAAAGAAGCTGATATAAATAAGTTAAAAAAAATATTTATTAATTATGGAATTGAAATAATTGAATAAAAACTGAAAATATAAATTAAATTTTTATATTTAAGAAAGGAATACTATTAAATAATGAATAATGGAATAAAAAAAATAGTTAACAATATAGGGTGGCTTATATTTGATAAGGTATTTATACTACTATTGCAATTTTTTGTAGGAGTTAAAATAGCTAACTATTATGGAGCTACCTTGTTTGGCCAATATAGTTATGCAATCTCTCTAGTGGCATTTTCAAATATCTTTTTTGAGTTAATAAATAGTAGAGTATTAAAAAAATATTATACTAAAGAGAATTTTAATATTTTAGTATTTAATACTAATTTTTTTAAAAATAGTATAGCTATCATTTTATTTTTTATTCCAATTATATATAAATTTTTTTATAAAATAGATAATACTTTATTTTATTTATTGATACTTTTGTGTTTAGATAATATTTTAATGACAGCGACTTCAGGTATAGAAAACTTTTTTGAATATAAATTAGAAGCTAAGAGAATAGTTATATCCAATAATATTGTAAAAATAATTTCATATTTTTTACAATATATTTGTATGATTTTAAATAAAGGAATAATCTTTATAGCAATTGTAAGATGTATTGGGAGTTTAATAAGGGTTATTATTTTAAAATATCAATATAATAGCTCTTATTTAGGAAAATTAGAAAATAAAAGTGTAAAATTAGATATTAAGTTAATAGTAAAAATTATAGATGAGAGCAAATATTTATGGTTTAGTTTTGTTTCATTTTTAATTTATACCCAGACTGATAGATTAATGATAAACCATTATTTAGGGGTAGAAGAGGTAGGAGTATATACAATAGGAATGCAATTATCAAATATTTTAGCAATCTTGATAGGACCAATACAAAATTCTCTTTTTCCTAAATTTTTAGAATTGTATAGAAATGATTACCAAAAATATTATAACTTTTATAAATTAACTAATACCATAATAACTCAATTTTATTTAATAATTACATTAATTTCGATAATTGTTGTTAAATATACTTTTAAATATGTATATAGTAGCCAATATGATGGAGCTATTTTAATATATTCGATTTTGGCTTTTTCAGTTTTTATAAAAGCAAATGGGTCTTTACAAACTAGTCATATGACAATAAAAAATATAACAAAAAAAAGTTTTTATAAAACATTAGTGAGCTTAATATTAAATATTATATTGAATATATTATTAATTCCTAAGTATGGGATAAATGGAGCTGCTATTGCTACTTTAATAACTCAATTTATAGCTCTATTTTTAATTGATTTTTTCATAAAGGAGTATCAAGAACAGGCAATAATTCAATTGAAATCTTTAAATTTAATATACTTAATAAAAGAAATTAAAAAATATTTAAAAAAGGAGTAGAAATATGTATAAAAATAAAAGAATCTTGGCAATAATTCCAGCTAGAGGTGGAAGTAAAGGAATACCATCTAAAAATATAATAGACATATATGGAAAACCATTAATTCAATATTCTATTGAATGTGCAAAAGAATCAAAGTATATAGATAGAACAATTATTTCTACTGATGATTTAAAAATAAAAGAAGTTTCAGAGAGATGTGGAGGAGATGTTCCATTTTTAAGACCAAGTGAATTAGCACAAGATACTTCTAAAACAATAGATTGCTTAGTGCATGCTGTAAATTGGTTAAAAGAACATGGAGAAGAGTATGATTACTTAGTATTACTTCAAAATACAGTACCATTAAGAAAAAGTTGGCAAGTAGATGAGGCGATAGAAAAATTATTTTCTGGTAATGAGAGAAGTTTAGTAAGTATAACAGAAGTAGAAGAAAATCCAGTATTAATGAGAACTTTAAATGAGGATGGAACTGTTAAAAATATGTTACAACTTAATAGTACTATGAGAAGACAAGATTTTCCTAAATTTTATAGAGTAGACGGAGCTATATATATTCAAAAACTAGATGAAGATTTTAATTTAGATACAAGTTTAAATGATGGAAAATTAGCATATATCATGGAAGAAAAATATTCTGTTGATATTGATACTTATTTAGATATAAAAAAAATAGAATATTATTTGGAACAAGAATTAAATAATAAATAAGAGATTTAGGGTGAGAAAATATGAAAAAAAAGTTAATCTTAATAGGAGCAGGGGGATTTGCTAAATCAGTAATTGACTCAATTGATGAAAAAAAATATAGCATAGAAGGATTTATAGATAATATTAAAAGTGGTTCTCATTTAGGCTATAAAATTTTTGCTAATAATTTGGACGAGTTAGAAAACAAAGAAGATTATTGTTATTTCATATCAATTGGTGATAATGAAAAAAGGACTTATTGGTATAAAGAAGTAATAAAAAGAAATTTGGATATTATAAATGTAATAGATAAAACAGCCATCTTATCAGAAAATATAACTTTTGGAAGGGGTATATTTGTAGGTAAATTAGCTATTATAAATAATGATGCAAGAATTGGAGAGAACGTTGTAATAAATACAAAAGCTTTAATAGAACATGGGTGTAGAATAGGAAATAATGTAAATGTTTCTACGAATACTGTTTTAAATGGAGATGTAATAGTAAAAGAAAATTGTTTTATAGGAAGCTCATCAGTAGTTAATGGACAAATTACAATAGAAAAAAATAGTATTATAGGTTCTGGAACGGTTGTAATAAGAGATGTGGAAAAAAATGTAGTTATGGCAGGTATCCCAGCAAAAGTAATAAGGAGAATAGAGAATGAGTAGAGTATTTATAGTAGCAGAAATAGGATGTAATCACAATGGGGATTATAATTTAGCTAGAAAAATGGTGGAGGTTGCTAAAGAGTGTGGAGTAGATGCTGTAAAATTTCAAACATTTAAGGCTGATAAATTAATATCTAAATATGCACCTAAAGCAGAATATCAAAAAAAAGTAACTGATTCAAATGAAAGTCAATTAGATATGACTAGAAAATTAGAGTTACCATATGATGAATTTGTAAAACTTTCAGAATACGCTAATGAATTAGGACTTATTTCTTTTTCAACTCCTTTTGATTTTGAATCAATAGATTTTTTAAGTTCTCAAAAACAACTTATATGGAAAATACCATCAGGAGAGATAACAAATCTTCCTTATTTAGAAAAAATAGCAAAATTAGATATTCCAGAAAAAGAAATTGTAATTTCTACTGGAATGGCTACAGTTCAAGAAATAAAAGAAGCATTAGAAATATTGAGAACAAATGGAATGACTAATGAAAAAATAACTATTTTACATTGTAATACAGAATATCCAACACCATTTGAAGATGTAAATTTAAATGCTATATCTTATTTAAAAAAAGAGTTTTCAGAATATAAAATAGGATTTTCTGATCATTCGGAAGGATATTTAGCAGGAATAGCTTCAGTAACTTATGGAATAACTTTTATTGAAAAGCATTTCACTTTAGATAAGAATTTTGGAGGACCTGATCATAAAGCATCTGTTACTCCAGAAGAATTAAAAAAATTATGTGAAGGAATACGGATAATAGAAAAATGTTTAGGTGTTTGTGATAAGATAGTAACTAATTCAGAAGGAAAAAATAAAATAGTAGCTAGAAAATCAATAATAGCAAATTCTAAAATAAAAAAGGGTGAAATCTTTACAGAGCAAAATTTAACAGCTAAAAGACCTGGAAATGGAATAAGTCCAATGAATTGGTATGATATTTTAGGTAAAGAAGCTGAAAAAGATTTTGAAGAAGATGAAGTGATAGTAGATTCAAGATTTAAAAATCAGGAGGTATAGTTGTGAAAAAAATAGCAATTATCCCTGCTAGATCAGGGTCAAAGGGATTAGTAAATAAAAATATTTTAATGTTATTAGATAAGCCTATTTTAGCATACACAATAGAAGCTGCAATACAATCAGAAAAATTTATTAAAGTAATTGTAAGTACTGATTCACTAGAATATAAAGAAATAGCAGAAAAATATGGTGCAGAAGTAGTTATGAGAGGTGAAGAGTTATCTAATGATTCTGCAACATCATATATGGTAATAAAGGATGTGTTAGAAAAAGATTTAGGAGTGGAATATGACTATTTTGTATTATTACAACCAACTTCTCCTTTTAGAAATTATCAACATATAAATGAAAGTATAGAAAAGTTTGAAAAAAATATAAGTAATTATAATTTTTTAGTATCAATGACAGAAACTTCTAAAACTTCAACTTTAATTAAGCCGATAGAAGAAGATGAAAGTTTGAAACATTATGATTTGGATTTTTCAAATTATAAGAGACAAAACTATAAAGAGTATTATCCTAATGGAGCAATATTTATTGGAAAAAATAAAGAGTATCTAGAAAGAAAACATTTTTTTGGTAAAAAATCCTTAGCTTATTTTATGAATAAAGCAGATTCTATAGATATAGATGACAGATTAGATTTTGAATTTGCTATTTTATTAATGAGTATGAAGCAAAAAGAAAAGCAGTTATTAAAAAATATTGAAAATAGGATAGAGGAAAAAAAAGAAAAGTTTAACAAAGTAGAAGATATAACCCTAATAGGACATTCTATTTTTGACAATTGGGGTATAGAGATGTTCCAAGGGTATAAAGTAAATAATTTAGGGATAAGAGGAATAAATACTATCCAATATAATAATATGATTTTTGAAAAAGAATTGATAAAAAATATAGGAAAATATGTATTTTTAATGGCAGGCACTAATGATATAGTAATTAATAATTGGAAAAAGGAAGATACGTTACTCTGGATAAATGAAAGCATAAGATACATAGAAGAAATGAATCGAAATACTAAAATATTTTTTTTAGAAGTTCCTAAAGTTATTTCAAGAGCAGATAGAAATAATAAAATTATAGAAGAATTAAATACTTATTTAAAAGATAATTTAGAGAGTAGAATAGAATATATCTCTTTAGAAAAATTAGAAGATAAATTCGGTAATTTAAAATTAGAATATACTTATGATGGATTACATTTTAATGAAAAAGGATATCAAAAATTACTTGAAATATTACAAGAGGAAATTAAATTATGAAAAAATTATTGTATGTAACAGGCTCAAGAGCTGAATATGGAATAATGAAAAGATTATTATTAAAATTGAATCAAGATAGTGAAATTGATTTGAAAATAGTGGCTACTGCTATGCAAGTGGATGAAAGATATGGAATGACATATAAGGTAATAGAGGAAGATAGATTGAATATAGATAAATTAATAAATATTCAATTAGATAACAGCAATAATGAGAAAGTTATTCATTCAATGGCTATATGTTTGGATAAATTTGGAAAATATTTATATAATAATGAATTTGATGCAATAATTTTACTTGGAGATAGATATGAGATTTTATCTGTAGCTATAGCAGCAGCTATACAAAATATTCCAATTATTCATTTGCATGGAGGAGAAATAACTTTAGGGAATTATGATGAATTTATTAGACATAGTATAACTAAGATGAGTAAATTACATCTAGTTTCAACAGCTGAATATAGAAAAAGGGTTATTCAATTGGGAGAAAATCCAAATTCAGTGCATAATATTGGGTCTTTAGGTGCAGAGAATAGTTTGACATTACCACTACTTTCTTATGAAAATTTATTAGATAGATTTCAATTAGAAAATAGAGAGTATTTTGTGGTACTTTTCCATCCAGAAACTCTTACAGAAAATAGTATTGAAAATCAAATGGTAAATTTATTAGAAGCAATAGATATTTACAAAAAGAATTATAATTTTATATTTATTGGTTCTAACTCTGATACTGGTTCAAATATAATTTATAATATGTTAAACGACTATACTAATAAAAATAATTTTAAATTTTTAACATCTGTAAAATCAGAAGAATATTTATCATTGGTTAAGTATTCTAAAGGATTAATAGGAAATTCATCTTCTGGATTAATAGAAGTTCCAAGTCTAAATGTGCCAACTATAAATATTGGAGATAGACAAAAAGGAAGAGTAAGAGGAAAATCTGTTATTGATGTAAGAGCAAATAAGGGAGAAATAGATAAAGCAATAAAAACAATTTTAACAAAGGAATATAGAAGTAAGTTAAAAGATATGAGAAATCCTTATTACCAAGAAAAGAGTTTAGAGAAGGCTTATCAAATTATAAAAGAGTTTTTAAATTCTCAAAATATAAAAAAACTAAAAGAATTTTATGATTTATAATATGATCGAAGTGGAGGCACAATAATTTATGAAAGTAACAAAAGCAGTCATACCAGCAGCAGGGCTTGGTACTAGAGTGTTACCAGCAACTAAGGCACAACCTAAAGAGATGTTAGTAATAGTAGATAAGCCATCGCTACAATATATCATAGAAGAACTTGTAGAATCTGGAATAAAAGATATAATCATAATTACTGGTAGAAATAAAAATAGTATTGAAGACCATTTTGATTACTCTTATGAATTAGAAGATACTCTTAAAAAAGATGGAAAAGATAAGTTACTAGGAAAGGTAGAAAGTATATCATCTATGGCTAATATCTGTTATGTTAGACAAAATCATCCAAAGGGGTTAGGACATGCTATATTAAAAGCTAAATCTTTTGTAGGAGATGAGCCATTTGTAATAGCTTTAGGAGATGATATAGTATACAATGATATACCAGTAGCTAAGCAATTAATAGATAATTATTCTAAATATCAATCTAGTATAGTAGGTTGTCAAGAGGTAAAGGAATCTGATGTATCTAAGTATGGAATAGTAAAACCATCTAAATCATTAGATGAAAAAACTGTAGAGATGGCAGATTTTATAGAGAAACCTAGCACAGAGGAAGCACCATCAAGACTTGCTTGTCTTGGAAGATATCTACTTACTCCAAAGATATTTGAATACTTAGAAAAAACAGAACCAGGAAAAGGTGGAGAGATACAACTTACAGATGCCATAGTAGCTATGATGAAAGATGGAGAGAAGGTATTAGCTTACAACTTTGATGGAAAAAGATATGATATAGGTAATAAGTTTGGATTACTTAAAGCAAATATAGAGTTTGGACTAAGAAATGAGGAGACAAGAGAGGAATTATTAGAATATCTTAAAAATATCTAGGAGCAACTTATGTTTAAAATCAACCAAAACATATACAACAAAATAGGAGAGTTAGGTGTATAT
>OGEZ01000961.1_pt1 | contig 17731 bp, 12 predicted proteins | sample 1570831 | NCBI WGS metagenome assembly OGEZ01 (sample SAMEA2582059, study PRJEB24529) | metagenome | biome: Human gut stool | place: China | collected 2011
TGGTCACGGCGGGGCAGGTGCTGGGCGTTGTGGGCGAGACCGGCAACGCCACCGGCCCGCACCTGCATTTTGAAATTTTGCACAAAGGGCTGCGCTATGACCCGGCACAGGCGTTGCAGGATGCGGCGTAAAACGCGCCTACGGCTGCGCGCCCCGGCGGTAACATTGTTCCTGCTGGCCTGTCTGCTGTCGCTGGACGGCACCGGCGTGCTGCGCACAGGGCTGCTGTGCGCCATCCTGCACGAAAGTGCCCACGCCCTCGTGTACCGCAAACTCTGGCACCGCTGGCCGGATCTGGCGCTGTCGCCCTTCGGCATCTGCTTACAGCTTCGCGGCGTGCCGATGACACCCGAAGAAGAACTGCGGCTGGCCTCCGCCGGGCCGCTGGCAAACCTGCTGGCCTGCTGCACGGTGCTTTTGTACATGCAGACGGCGGGGCAGTACAGCTACAGCGGCTACTGGTTTGCCTGCACCAACCTGCTGGTGGGCGGGGCCAATCTGCTGCCGCTGCCGGGGCTGGACGGTGCGCACATTTTGCATGGAATGTTTTACAGCCTTGACAAGCGGCACCGAATATGATAAAGTGAAACCTGTTAAATGCAATGAAGGGAACCAGTACGCAGCCTTTCCTGTTCCAGAGAAGCCCCGGTCGGTGCAAGGGGTCAACAGCAGGTATGCCGAATACATCCCGGAGCAGCAGGCTGAATCAACAGTAGGCCGTGCCGTGTACGCACGTTATAGCGTTTGGGTGTACGCAGCCCTTTGTCTGCCGCACCCGCGAAGGCTTGCCGCCGCGAGGGGCAGGCAAACAGAGGTGGTACCGCGAACTTTCGCCCTCTGCCAAATTTCACATTTGGCAGGGGCTTTTATTTTTGCCCTTGCCGCAACAAACGGGAGGTAAATTCCATGACGATTTACGACGAACTGAAAGCCCGCGGCCTGATCGCACAGGTTACGGACGAAGAGGAAATCAAAGAGGTAATCAACAACGGCAAGGCTACGTTCTACATCGGCTTTGACTGCACGGCCGACAGCCTGACCGCTGGCCACTTTATGGCCCTGACCCTGATGAAACGCCTGCAGCAGGCAGGCAACCGTCCCATCGCCCTGATCGGCGGCGGCACCACCATGATCGGTGACCCCTCCGGCCGCACCGATATGCGGAAGATGCTCACCAAGGAGGATATCGACCACAACGCCGAGTGCTTCAAGCGCCAGATGGAGCGCTTTATCGAGTTCGGTGAGGGCAAGGCCGTCATGCTCAACAACGCCGACTGGCTGCTGAAGCTGAATTACGTGGATCTGCTGCGTGAGGTGGGCGCCTGCTTCTCCGTCAACAATATGCTGCGGGCCGAGTGCTATAAGCAGCGCATGGAGAAGGGCCTGAGCTTCCTGGAGTTCAACTACATGATCATGCAGAGCTACGATTTCTACTATATGTTCCAGCACAACGGCTGCAATATGCAGTTCGGCGGCAACGACCAATGGAGCAATATGCTGGGCGGCACGGAGCTGATCCGCCGCAAGCTGGGCAAGGATGCCCACGCCATGACCATCACCCTGCTGACGGACTCTCAGGGCAACAAGATGGGCAAGACCGCCGGCAACGCCGTGTGGCTGGATCCCAACAAGACCAGTCCCTTCGAGTTCTATCAGTACTGGCGCAACGTGGCGGATGCCGATGTGCTCAAGTGCATCCGGATGCTGACCTTCCTGCCTCTGGAGCAGATCGACGAGATGGCCGGCTGGGAGGGTGCAAAGCTCAACGAGGCCAAGGACATTCTGGCCTATGAGCTGACGAAGCTGGTCCACGGCGACGAGGAGGCCGACAAGGCCAGACAGGCCTCCAAGGCCCTGTTCTCCGGTGCCGGCGACGCTGCCCATATGCCCACCACGGAGCTGACCAACGACGATCTGGGCGGCGGCCAGATCAACATTCTGAACCTGATGGTCCGCTGCGGCCTGTGCGCCAGCAAGGGCGAGGCCCGCCGTCTGGTACAGCAGGGCGGCGTCAGCGTCAACGACCGGAAGGTGGAGTCCATTGACGAGACCTTGGGCTGTGAGCAGTTCACCGGCGACGGCGTCATCATCCGCAAGGGTAAGAAGGTGTTCCACCGGGCCGTGCTGGTCTGATCTCCCAGAGAGCGAAATACCGTAAACCGGGGGCCAGCGTCCTGAAAGACACCGGTCTGCCCGCTGCCGAAGGGCGGCAATGTGTGCGCCATCCCACAAAAAGCGGGGAACCATAAGGGGAATGCCCTCACCTCCGGAAGCGGGAAAGGCGAAGACTTTTAAGAAAGGCCCGGCATTTCGACGGTCATACCACAAGACTCCGACCCTTTTGGATCGGAGTCTTGACCATTTTTCACGAATTTCCTTCTCACTATGGAATTTCCGCATGACCTGTGATATAATCCTCGGGAGAACAAGGAGAGTGAGGGAGCGGCATGAAGCGGCAAGAATTGGCGCCCGCCAAGGTGAACCTGACGCTGGATGTGGGGGCCAGACGCCCCGACGGCTATCACGAGTTAGTCTCGGTGATGCAGAGCGTGGCGCTGTACGATACGGTGACGATGGAGAGCGGCACAGGGGAGGGCATCTCCCTGACCTGCGACGATGCGGCGATCCCCGCCGACGGGAGCAATCTGGCATGGCGGGCGGCGGAGGTGTTCTTTCGCACCACAGGCGTGGCCTGCGATGGCCTGCATATTACCTTGGAAAAGAGTATCCCCTCTCAGGCGGGGTTGGGCGGCGGCAGCAGCGACGCTGCCGCTGTGCTGCGTGGCCTGCGGAAGCTGTACGCCCCGGAGCTGCCCATGGAGGCGCTGGAACGCATGGGCATGGAGTTGGGCAGTGACGTCCCCTACTGTGTCCGGGGCGGCACGGTGCTGGTGCAGGGGAAGGGAGAGCAGCTGCTGTCGCTGCGGGCGCTGCCGGAGTGCTGGTTCGTTGTGTGCAAGCCGCAGGTATCCTTCTCCACGGCGGAGATGTACCGGCGACTGGATGAGGCGGGGATGGCGGTCCACCCGGACACCCGCCGGATGATGGATGCCTTACAGTGCCGGGATCTGGCGGAGATCTTCTCCCAGATCGGCAACGTCTTTGAACAGGTGCTGTCGCCGGGGAGTGAGATTTTTGCCATCCGGGACAGACTTCTAACCTTGGGGGCGGGAACGGCCTGCATGAGTGGCTCCGGCTCCGCCGTGGTGGGTTTTTTTTCTCAGGAGGAAGCTGCCCGGTCATCCGCAGCGGCTATGACCGAGGTCCCCTTTGTCCGCTGTGTGGGGCGGGGGTAATTTGCCCGTCGACGGCCCAATATTTTTTTCAGGCATTTTCCGGACATTTTTCCGGACATTTTTCTGGACATTTATCGGACGTCCAGAGGACAAAAAGGAAGAAAAAGAGGTCGTGATTTTGTTCCGGCTTTGTCCTGTGATCGTCCAAAATTTTTCCGTACCGGTATAAAACGCAAAAGCACCGTCCACAATGCAGATAAGCTGCATGGGACGGTGCTTTCATCCTTCCGTGCAAAAATCAACGACACGGAGAGGTGTTTCCTATGCAGAAGAAAACTGGAAATAAATTACATACATGGGAGGCGGCGCTGCTGCTGGCAGTGGCGGCGGCTTTGCTGTGGGGGGCCTGTACCCTCCAGCGGCAGGATGCGCTGGAGCAGAAGGTCATCCGACTCCACGTCATCGCCAATTCCGACAACGAAGCGGATCAGGCACTGAAGCTGCGGGTGCGGGATCGGGTGCTGGTGCTGACGGAGGACATCCTGCGCCAGTCGGGAGACATGGAGGAGGCCCGGCAGCGTCTCGCCGAGGCGCTGCCCCGGCTGCAGCAGACGGCGGCGGAGGAGATCGCCGCTCAGGGCAGCCGATACACCGTCAGCGCCGGGCTGGAGGAGACGGAGTTTCCTACACGGGAGTATGACGGCTTTGCATTACCCTCCGGGGAGTATCTGGCTCTGCGGGTGGTCATCGGGGAGGGAGCCGGGAAAAACTGGTGGTGCGTGGTGTTCCCACCCCTGTGTACCACTGCCGCCTGCGACTTTCAGGAGACGGCCGTCTCCGGCGGCTTGGGGGAGGAGGATCTGTCCCTCATCACCGAGGAGGACGGCGGCTACGTCCTGCGGTTCCGGGCGGTGGAGCTTTGGGAGGGCCTGCGCCAGTGGCTGGGAAAGCACTGACCGCGGAGGAAGGTCGGAGAGATTGGCAAGGAGATTCCGCATGGAGTGGTGAAGCTATGCAGCTCTGAGATATGCGATACATGACCCTCTCCGGTAAACACCGGGGAGGGTCATGTGAGCCTGTCAAAAGAGCGGAAACCTTTCGTCAACGGGGCGGAAGGGTGTGTGCGGGAAACCCGGGAAGGGCGTCCTGTACGATGATGATCCGCATTTTTCAGAGCTTTTTGAAGGTCTGAAAAATGCCTCAGCGTGTCGAAAAGACTTTTTCGACACGCTGACATGGCCCTCCCCGGCGTTTGCCGGGGAGGGCCATACTGCGGATGCGTGATGTTTGCAGGGATGAAGGCGGTCAGATATACCGCTGCCAGCCAGGCCATACTGTGGATGCGTCGGGGTTAGCAAGGGGTCAAGAGTACCGCTGCCAGACAGGGGAATGCTGCGGCCACGTCAGGGATGACGGGTTCATTTCAGGGTGTCGCTGTGGTTCAGGACGGGGACGCTGTACAGAAACAGCACATCCTGATCTGTAAAGGTAAGATACTTTCCAAGGATCGTGCTGGAAAGGTATCGGATGTCCACCAGCGTGATTCTGGCATACTGCTCTACCAGAAGGGGGGCCAGACTGCTGGCGAAGGAATCACGGAAGATCACAAGCTCCCGGTCCGTGGCAGCGTGGGGATTTTCCACCGTCAGCAGGGACTCGGAGCCGGAGAGGAACCACTCGTAGGGGTCCCGTCCGGCGCCCTTCTCCCCATCGTAGATGCCGGTGGTCTGGCCGGTCTCGTAGTGGTAGACGGTGCAGCTCTCCAAGGTGTCATTGGTGAGATAGCGGATGGTGTCCGGCTCCATGGGCAGGGCAGCGTAGCCGTAGTACACGCCGTAGTAGGGGGTGGGCAGAGTCTCCTCGCGGAAGGTGCCGGGGGCTTCGGCCCCCATCCCCTCCAGCAGGCGGGCAGCCACGTCCGTCAGCTGCTCCTGCCGCCAGTGGAGGTCGGTGCGGTAGTAGTCCTCCAGCGACAGCAGATCGCCTATCGGCAGATAGGTGAGGTAGGGGGCCTTTTCCCGCAGGCTTTGGGTGAAGGCCCCGTAGTCCAGCGCCGGATAACCGTGGGAGGAGGCCAGAAAGGCATTCTTGTCCGGGATCACCGACAGATACAGCCGGCAGTTCGTGCCGGAGAGATAGGTGTCGTACAGGTAGTCAAAGCGCCGGGCGGCGTGGGCGATGGAGTCCTCCTGCATGGGGTACTCCAATCGGGAGACATAGCCCTCCGCCAGATATACGCCGTTGGTGTCGCTCTGGCGCAGTAGATAGAGACTGGTCAGGGATTTCAGGGTTCGGAACTGCTCCCGCAGGGGGAATTGATCCGGGGCGTATGTCTCGAAATCCGACATATAGCGCCCACTGTAAATGCTTTTTACTGTACAGCTTGGCTTCGGAGTCAACTTGCGGCGCTCACTCTGGGAAAAGGCGTCGTCGGGCTTCAGGTACGCCCAGAGGGAGAAGGTCAGCAGAAAGGCACCCAGCAGGCATACCGTCAGCAGGGCAGTGCGTTTTTCGTTCACGGTCAGCCCTCCTTAAAACCGAAAATACAGGAAGGGATTGAAGGAGCCGTCCACCAGATACGCCGTACAAGCCGCCAGCAGCAGTACCAGCGCCACAGGCTCCGCAACGGACAGCACGGCGCTGCCGGCAGAGGTGTCCCGAAGGCGCTGCACCGCCTTGGCGGGCAGGGGGGTGGCCCCCAGCAAGGCGATGACCAATACGACGGCGTAGCTGCGGAGGTAGTAAAGGCTCTCCACCCCGGAGGCGGGCAGGCCGCCGAAACCAAAGAGGGCGGCGATCTGCTGCCCGGCGGCGGGGAGGTCGGCGGCATTGAAGAGCACGAAGCTTACCGCCAGCAGGGGGAGCATATACAGGTGCTTTAAGAGCCGGGTCTTTTCCAGCCCGTGGCCGTACCACAGCTTTTCCGCCGCCAGCAGGACGGCGAAAAACAGGCCCCACAGCACGAAATTCCACGCCGCCCCGTGCCACAGGCCCGTCAGGCCCCAAACAAGGAACACGTTCAGCAGCCACCGGCTGCGGGAGCAGCGGCTGCCCCCCAGCGGGATATAGACGTAGTCCCGGAACCAGCTGCCCAAACTGATATGCCAGCGCCGCCAGAACTCCGTGACGCTGCCGGAGAGGAAGGGGTAGCGGAAGTTTTCCGGGAAATGAAAGCCAAAGATCCGGCCGAGGCCCATGGCCATATCGCTGTAGCCGGAGAAGTCGAAGTAAATTTGCAGGGCGCAGGCCACGGCGTAGAGCCATGTAAACAGCACCGAGGGCTGGGTGGACTGCAAAAAGGCGGACATCAACTCATACAGCACGTTGGCGATCAGGACCTTTTTCCCAAGCCCCACCACGAAGCGTCGTGCGCCGGCGGCAGCGTCCGTCAGCGTGTGGCGGCGGCGGGTCAGCTCCGGGGCAATGTCTGCATAGCGGACGATGGGCCCGGCAATAAGCTGGGGGAACATGGCCACATAGGTGGCCAGCTGCAGCAGATTCCGCTGGGGCGGCACCGTACCACGGTAGACATCGACGACGTAGCTGAGCACCTGAAAGGTATAGAAGCTGATGCCGATGGGCAGGGCGATTTGCAGAGCCGGCAGGGAAAGACCCGTCAGCGCACCCAAGGTGCGGAGGAAAAAGCCGGCGTATTTGCAGTAGCCCAGCAGACTCAGACTCAGCACCGCCGAGAGAATGAGAAAGAGCCGCTTATGACGGGGATACCGCTCCATGAGCCGACCGAAGGCGTAGCCCTGCGCAATGGCGGCCAGCATGAACAGCAGGAACCGGGGCTCGCCCCAGCCATAGAACACGAGGCTGCTCAGCAGCAGCGTCAGGTTCTTCCGGCGGTCCGGCGTCAGGAAGTAGAGCAGCAGCACCGGCGGCAGGAAGTAAAAGAGAAAGGGAATACTGGAAAAGAGCATCAGGCGATGGGCTCGTCGTAGACTACAACGGCGGAGGAGAAGCAGTTCTGGAGCTTATCCCGGAAGGTATTTACCAGATCCTCGGCACCGTAGACGGACACCACAAACTGGCCCATGGTGACGACCACCACCTTGTCGGGGAAGCCGCACATCCACTGGCGGTTCATGATATTATCCCGCAGGGAGGAGGCCACGTCGGCGGCGCTAACGTCATCACTGAGGTGGTAGGCGCCGCAGGTGAAGGTGTTGGCGTTCATCATGTGCATCAGGGATGCTGCGTCCACCAGATTGGCCACGGAGGGGCCGGGGAAGCCCAGCATATAGTCCATATTGTCGGCGTTGGAGATGTCGAAGGCACCGGGAGCGTCGTCCACGGGGTGGTCATAGTCGCCGCCGCTGACGGGGAACTTTTCCTCCTCGCTGTAGGTGGCCCAGACGGTGTTCAGCAGGGTCAGGGCATCGGACACATCGCCGGCGCCGCTGTTCTTGCTGCCGCAGGCGGCCAGAGAGAGCACCAGCAGCATGGCCAGCGCCAGAGATACGATTTTTTTCATAGGTTCCTCCAAAAGTCGATTTTTTGTCTGCCGGAGAGCAGATACCCTCATATTGTACCCGATTTTCAGGGAAAAGCAAGCAGAATATGTACTTCCCGCAGGAAATTGCTAAAAATTCTGGAAAACAGCGGATTTTACAAAAGCGTGCTTGGATTATGTCCCATGGCAAGGTATAATATAAGTGTTGAAAAAGGCCAATTCAGAAAGGAGCATGATCCATGGAGGAACTGAGAAGAAAAAAGGGCTTTATCTGCGACATGGACGGTGTGATCTATCACGGGAACCGTCTGCTGCCGGGGGTAAAGGAATTTGTGGAGTGGCTGTATCGGGAGCAGAAAAATTTCCTGTTCCTCACCAACTCCTCCGAGCGGTCCCCTAAGGAGCTGCAGCAGAAGCTGCACCGCATGGGGCTGGATGTGGACGAGAGCCACTTTTATACCAGCGCACTGGCCACGGCCCGGTTTATCAGCAGTCAGGCACCGGGATGCAGCGCCTACGTCATCGGCGGGGCGGGACTGATCATGGCTCTCCACGACGAGGGCATCACCATGAACGATGTGGACCCGGACTACGTCATCATCGGCGAGGGCAATACGTATAACTATGAGAACATCCTCAAGGCGGTTCGGCTGGTGCTGAAGGGGGCCAAGCTCATCGGCACCAACAGCGATCTGACGGGGCCTGCCGAGGACGGCATCATCCCCGCCTGCCGGGCCATGATCGCACCCATCGAGATGGCCACCGGTCAGAACGCCTACTTTGTGGGCAAGCCCAATCCCCTGATGATGCGGACGGGCCTGCGGATCCTTGGGGTACACTCCGAGGAGGCGGTCATGATCGGCGACCGGATGGATACGGATATGGTGGCGGGCATCGAGTCGGGTCTTGATACGGTGTTGGTGCTGTCGGGCATCACCGGCCGGTCGGACATCAAGAAGTTCCCGTACCGGCCCCGGCTGGTGCTGGACGGCGTGGGGGATATCCCCGGCGTGACGGAGTAAGGTGAAGGAGGGAAGCCATGCTTTCCATATGGATCGGACGGGCGGGGGCCGGAAAGTCCCGCCGGGTGCTGGAGACCATGGCCCGGCAGCGCAGCCAGAGGCCGCAGGTGCTGCTGGTGCCGGAGCATATCTCCCATGAGGCGGAGGTGGATCTGTGCCGGGCGCTGGGGCCTACGGCCTCCCGTGATGCGGAGGTGCTGAGCTTCCAGAGCCTCGGCAGCCGGGTGCTGGCCCGGACCGGCGGTCTGGCGGAGTTTACGCTGGACGGCGGCGGTAAGCTGCTGACCATGCGGCTGGCGCTGCAGGAGCTGCACAGCCGGCTGAAGGTGTTCGGACGGCCCTCCCAGCGGGCGGCGTTTCTGCGGCAGCTGACGGATCTGACGGAGGAGTTCTACGCCTACGAGATCACGCCCCAGGCCCTGTGGCAGCAGGTGGAGGATATGGAGGGCGCCATGGGCGACAAGCTCCGGGATCTGGCGCTGCTGTATGCCGCCTATGACGGGAAGCTCCATGCCGAGGGCGTGGACGCCCGGTCCCGGCTCCAGAAGCTGCGGGACCGGCTGGCGGAGAGCGACTATCTCCGGGGCAAGGACGTGTATCTGGACGGGTTCTCCTATCTGAACAAGCTGGAGGAGAGCGTGCTGGAGCAGGTGATGCGTCAGGCGGAGAGCGTGACGGTGACGCTGCTGGGCGACCGGGCGGAGGGGACGCTGTTTCAGAATGCCCTGCGTCAGCGGCAGCGGCTGGAGCGGATGGCCCGGCAGCTGGGGACGGAGTGCGAGATCGTGTGGCTCACCGGCTCCGGGAAGGGGCCGCTGGCCCATCTGGAGAAGTACCTGCTGGGGGAGGATATGCCCTATGAGGGGGACGACTGCCGGCAGCAGGTGGCGCTGTGGGAGTGCGGCACGGTATACGGCGAGGTGGAGCGGACGGCGGCGCAGATCCGGAAGCTGGTGGCCTCCGGGGTCTGTCGCTGGCGGGACATTGCCGTTACCGCCCGGAGTATGGAGGTATACGGCCCGGTCATCGAGAGCGTTTTTCAGCGGGATGGCATCCCGGCGTACATCAGCCGCCGCAGCGATATTCTGGCAAAGCCGCCTCTGACCATGCTGCTGGGAGCGGTGGATGCCGTTACCGGCGGCTTCCGGCGGGAGGATATGTTCCGCTATCTCAAGACGGGGATGGCGGGCATCACGGCGGAGGAATGCGACCTGCTGGAGAACTATGTGATCCTGTGGAGCATCCGGGGGAATATGTGGCTGCGGGACACGGAGTGGACGGCAAACCCCGACGGCTACGGGCAGGAGATGACCCCGGAGCGGCAGCAGCGGCTGGCGGAGGTCAACCGCATAAGGCAGAAGGTGCGCTCTACGCTGCTGCCCCTGAGCGATGGCCTGAAGGATAGGCCGAAGGCCAGGGATAAAGCGGAGGTGCTTTACATATTCGCCGAGGAGTCCGGCGTGCCGCAGCGCCTGAAGGAGACGGCGGAGGAGCTGCTGCGGCAGGGACAGGCCCAGCTGGCGGAGGAATACAGCCAGCTGTGGAGGATCCTGTGCGGCGTACTGGATCAGATGGCGGAGATCCTGGGGGAGATGGAGCTCTCCGGCGAGGAATTTGCCCGGCTTCTGCGGCTGGTGCTGACCCAGTACAGCGTGGGGACCATCCCGGCGACGCTGGATCAGGTGAAGGTCAGCGAGCTGACCCGCAACGACCGGCACTCGGTGAAGCGGCTGTTTCTGCTGGGGGCCAACGACCATGTGCTGCCCCAGCCGCCGTCGGGCCACGGCCTGCTGGAGCCGGAGGAGCGGGAGGTTTTGCAGCAGCGGGACATTCTGCTGTCGGATGCGGCCTTTGACCCGCTGGACAACGAATTGCAGAACATCTATGCCTGTCTGGCCCAGCCGTCGGAGCATCTGACGGTGAGCTACCCGGTGACGGATCACAACGGCGGACAGCTGCGGCCCTCCTTTGTGGTGCGGCGGCTGGAGCGGTTGTTTCCGGGCTTGATGCCGGAGCGGGAGACGGTGCGTCTGCTGACCCCGGCGGTGGCGCTGGAGGAGGCCGGTCAGGAGATGGGCGGCTCCCTGTGGCGGTACTTTGCCGGGAGAGAGGAGTACGCCGGGACGCTGGCGGCCATGGAGCGGGCCAGACAGCTGCGCCGGGGACGGCTGTCCCCAGCGGCGGTGCAGTCCCTGTACGGCACCCGGATGGGGATGTCCGCATCCCGGATGGACCGGGTGCGGCAGTGCCACTTCGGCTACTTTATGCAGTACGGCCTGCGGGCCAAGGAGCGGCGTCCGGCGGGCTTCGAGGCCCCGGAGATCGGGACGTTTCTGCACTATCTGCTGGAGAACACCGCCCGTGAGGTGGCAGGCAGCGGCGGCTGGGCGGCGGTGAAAACACCGCAGCTGCACGCTATGGTCCGTAAATACATTGACCTTTACATCCGGGACGAGATACCGGGTTACGAGGAAAAGAGCGCCCGGTTCCGCTATCTGTTCGGGCGGCTGCGCACCACGGCGGAGGACATCGTGGACCGCATGGCGGAGGAGCTGGCGGAATCGGATTTCAAGCCCGTGGCCTTTGAGCTGGGCTTCGGCGGACGGGACGGCACACTGCCGGCCATCACCATTCAGGAGGGGGACGCCACCCTCTCCGTCAGCGGAAAAGTGGACCGGGTGGACGGCTGGCTCCACGACGGGAAGCTGTATTTGCGGGTGGTGGACTATAAGACGGGGCGCAAGTCCTTTGACCTGTCGGATGTGCGGTACGGGCTGGGGATCCAGATGCTGCTGTATCTGTTCACGCTGGAGAAGGAGGGGCAGTCCTGCTTCGGATACCCCATCGTTCCGGCGGGGGTGCTGTACCACCCGGCACGGGATCTGATCCTGAAGGCCGACCGGGACATCACACCGGAGGCCCTCCGCAGGGCCATGGACCGGGAGCTGCGGCGGGACGGCATGGTGCTGGGGGACCCGGAGGTGCTGCGGGCCATGGAGCACAGTGCGCTGGAGGCGCCGTGCTTCCTGCCCATTCAGGTGAGCAAGGACGGCGGCATCAGCGGCGGCGTGGCTACGGCGGCGCAGCTGGGGCGGCTGGGGCAGTATGTGGAGAAGCTGCTGCACCAGATCATCCGTGAGCTGCGGCAGGGAAACATCGATGCAGACCCATGCTGGCGGGGGCCGCAGGAGAGTGCCTGCACCTACTGCGATTTTGCATCGGCCTGTCACTTCCAGGACGGACAGGCCGGCGACCGGCTGCGGCCGCTGAAACGGGTGAAGGCCGACGAGTTCTGGGAATTTATAGCGCATGAGACGGGAGAGGAGGGACGTCATGGGGAGTTTTGAGCCAACGCCGGAGCAGCGGCGGGCCATGGAGGATCGGGGCGGCAGTCTGCTGGTGTCCGCCGCCGCCGGTTCCGGCAAGACCAAGGTGCTGGTGGAGCGGCTGTTCGGCTATATGGAGCGGGAGCGCTGCCGCATCGACGACTTCCTCATCATCACCTTTACCAAGGCGGCGGCGGCGGAGCTGCGGGGCAGGATCGCCGCAGAGCTGAGCCAGAGAGTGGCCCGGCAGCCGGAGAATATGCACCTGCGCCGCCAGATGATGCGGGTGTATCAGGCGGACATCAAAACGGTGGATGCCTTTTGCGGGAGCCTGCTGCGGGAGAACATCCACCTGCTGCCGCCGGAGGGGCAGCGAAGCCTGACCCCGGATTTCCGGGTGCTGGATCAGCAGGAGGCGGAGCTGCTGCGGATGCAGGTGCTGGAGCAGGTATTGGAGGAGTTTTACCAGCGCATCGGCCGGGGGGATACCCAGGCCCAACAGCTGGCGGAGACGCTGGGCGCCGGGCGGGACGACCGGGCGCTGGAGCGGCTGGTGCTGGACATCCACGGGAAGATCCAGAGCCACGCCTACCCCATGCGGTGGCTGGAGCGGCTGCGGGAGCAGTGGCAGCAGGTGCCGGAGTCCGTGGGGCCTTACCGGGAGGTGCTGACGGACAGCATCCTGCGGCGGACCCGGTTCTGGGCGAGGAAGCTGACGGAGACGGCGGCGTGGATGGAGCAGTATCCGGATCTGTACCGGGGCTACGGCGACCGGTTTCTGGAGATGGCGGAGCAGCTGCAGGGCTATGAGACGGCGGCGCAGGAGGGCTGGGACGCCATGGCCCGGCTGAAGCCCGCCTTCCGGCGGATGGGCGTCGTCAAGGGCTGCGACGGGGCCAAGGAGCAGGCGCAGGCGGTACGCAAGCGGTGCAAGGACGAGCTGGATGAGATCGGTGCGCTGCTGGCAGTCAGCGAGAGCGAGCAGCTGGAGGATCTGGAGGCCATGGCCCCGGCCATGCTGGCGCTGGTGCAGCTGACGGAGGATTTCACTGCCGCCTATCAGGCGGAGAAGGTGCGGCGCAACTGCATGGATTTCAGCGATCAGGAACACTATGCCATCCGGCTTTTGCAGGGTGACGACGGTGCGCCGACGCCGCTGGGGCGGCAACTGTCCGGGCGATACCGGGAGATCATGGTGGACGAGTATCAGGACACCAATGAGGTGCAGAACTGCATCTTCCGGGCCATTTCACGGGACGGGCAGAACCTGTTCACCGTGGGGGATGTGAAGCAGAGCATCTATCGGTTCCGGCTGGCGGACCCCACCATTTTTCTGGAGAAATATCTGGCCTACCGACCGGCAGAGGAGGCAGAGGAGGGGCAGCCACGAAAGGTGCTGCTGAGCCAGAACTTCCGCTCCCGGCAGCAGGTGCTTTCGGCTGCCAACTTTGTGTTTGGCAGCATCATGTCCCGGCAGATGGGAGAGATGGACTACGGGCCGGAGGAACAACTGAACTACGGGGCCACAGGTTATCCGGAGCGCAGCGACACGGATACGGAGTTCCATCTGATCAGCGTGGCGGATAGCGAGGAGGAACACTTCGACCGGACGGAGGTGGAGGCCCGGTTCGTGGCCCATCGCATCCGGCAGCTGCTGGACGAGGGCTTCCCCGTGCAGGGGGAGGACGGGCAGCAGCGGCCTGTCCGACCGGAGGATATCGTGATCCTGATGCGCTCTCCAGCAGCAAGGCGGAAGGCATTCACGGCGGCCCTGCAGCGGGAGGATATCCCCTGTACCGGTGGGGAGGAGCAGTCCTTCTTCGAGACCATGGAGATCGCCGTGATGGTGTCGTTTTTGCAGATCGTGGACAATCCACGGCAGGATGTGCCGCTGCTGGCGGTGCTGCGGTCGCCGCTGCTGGGCTTTTCACCGGATCGGCTGGCCCAGATCCGGGGCGGGCATCCGGGGGGAGACTACTACGGCGCTCTGTGTGCCGACGACGGCGAGGATAGCCGTGCCTTTCTGGAGCGGCTGGCACAGCTGCGGGCGGCGGCCGGGGAGCTGACGGCGGACCGGCTGCTGTGGAAGCTGTATACGGACTGGCAGGCACTGGCGGTGTTCGGGGCCATGGAGGGTGGTGCGCAGCGGCGCAGCAATCTGCTGGCGCTGTACGCCTACGCCGGGCAGCTGGCGGCTGCGGGACGGGGGAACCTGTTCGATTTTGTCAGCTATCTGCATGACTTGATGGAGAGCGGCGACCTGCCGGATATCAGCGCAAGGCAGGAGAGCGGCGGCGTACAGCTGATGACCATCCACAAGTCCAAGGGACTGGAGTTCCCGGTGGTGATCCTGGCGGATCTGCAGAAGGGCTTCAACCGGGACGATTTCCAGCGGCCCGTGCTGGTGCATCCCCGGCTGGGACTGGGGACGGAGCGGGTGGATCGGCAGCGGCGCATCCGGTACGATACCGTCTCCAAGCAGGCCATTCAGCTGGCCCTGTCACGGGAGAGTCTGGCGGAGGAGATGCGGATCCTGTACGTGGCCATGACCCGTGCCAAGGAGAAGCTGATCTGCGTGGACTGTATGCGCTTTGCACGCAATCGGGTCCGGGGCCTGCTCAGTGTGGCGGGCTGTCCTGCGGCCCCGGAGGCCGTGGGGAGCGCCAAGGCGCCGGGGGACTGGATCCTGCTGCCGCTGCTGTGTACGCCGGAGGCGGCGGTGCTACGGCAGTGGGCGGACATGGAGCCGGAGCAGCCGGCTCTCTCCGATGGCGGCTGGCAGGTGCGGCTGTGGGAGAACCCGGTGTTTGAATGTGGGTCTGCGGCTGCGGCCCCGGAGGAGGCTGCGGTGCAGGAGAAACGGTATGATCTCTCCGCCATGGAGCTGCGCTATGGCCACACGGCGGCCTGCACCATCCCCACCAAGGTGACGGCTACCCAGCTGAAGGGCAGGGTGCTGGATGAGGAGATCGCAGAGGGGGCGGCATCCGCCCGGCCCCGGCGGCTGGACTTCCAGAGGCCCCTCTTTTTGCAGCAGGAGCGCAGGCTCACCGCTGCGGAACGGGGGACGGCCATGCATCTGGTGATGCAGTATCTGGAGCTGGGCGGCCCGGACCCGGAGGAGCAGGTGCGGCGGCTCACGGATCGGCGGCTTCTGACACCCCAGCAGGCGGAGGCGGTGGACATGGAGCGCATCCGGGCGTTTCTGGCGACGCCGCTGGCGCAGGAGATCCGGCAGGCCCGGCAGGTCTGGCGGGAGTATCGCTTTGCCCTGCTGATGCCGGCGGCGCTGTACGACCCGGCGGCGGAGGGAGAGGAGCTGATGCTTCAGGGCGTCGTGGACTGCGCCTTCCGCACGGAGGAGGGGCTTGTGGTGGTGGACTTCAAGACCGACCGTCTGGCTCCCGGCGAGGAGCCGCAGCGGGCGAAGGAGTACCGGCCCCAGCTGGAGGCCTATGCTCAGGCACTGGAGCGGGTGATGGAGGAGAAGGTCTGCCGCAAGGTATTGTACTTTTTCTCCACGGGCGCCACAATAAATTTGTAAATTTGCAAAAAGTGCTTGCATTTTGCCATGAGATGTGGTATCATCACAGTTGCCTTTGTGAAAGAGGACTATTGTACCAGAAAGAGGTGAACCAGAGCAATGAAGGAAGGAATCCATCCCAATTATCAGCAGACTACTATCAAATGCGCCTGCGGTAATGTAATTGAGACAGGTTCTACGAAGAAGGATATTCGCGTAGAAGTCTGCTCTAAGTGTCACCCCTTCTTCACCGGCAAGCAGAAGCTGGTGGATACCGGCGGACGTGTGGCGAAGTTCAACAAGCGCTTCGGTCTGGACAAGTAAAGACACTTTTTACAGGACCCGCAGCTTTTTGGCTGCGGGTCCTTTACTTTTGCCGCCGGGTATACTATATTATTAGGTGAAAACCGGAAGCGAGGATGTACATGGAACGCAGAACTTTGGAAGAAAACAGGGAAAATAAGAGAGACTATGCGGTGCTGGTGGGGCTGCGCTCCCCGGTGCTGCGGGAGGACAACGCAGACGAGGAGAGTCTGGCGGAGCTGGCGGCTCTGGTAGAGACCGCCGGAGGGCAAGCCGTCGGCACCATTTTGCAGAGCAGGGAGAAGCCGGATCCCCACAGCTTCATCGGAGAGGGCAAGGTGGAGGAGGTACGGCGCATGGTGCAGGAGGAAGAGGCCACCATGGTCATCTTCGACAACGACCTCTCGCCCTCCCAGATCCGGGTGCTGACGGAGATGACCGGGGTACAGGTGTTGGACCGCAGCGGCCTGATTCTGGACATCTTTGCCCAGCGGGCCAAGACCAAGGAGGGGTGCTTGCAGGTGGAGCTGGCCCAGTACCAGTATCTGCTGCCGAGGCTGGTGGGTATGTGGACTCATCTGGAGCGACAGGCCGGCACCAGCGGCAAGGGTCCCATTGGCTCCAAGGGCCCAGGCGAGACGCAGCTGGAGACGGACCGCCGCCACATCCACCGGAAGATCGACAAGCTGAAGGCGGAGCTGGAGGAGGTGCGGCGGGTCCGCAGCACCCAGCGCCAGCGGCGGCAGAAAAACGAGATCCCGGTGGTGGCCATCGTGGGCTACACCAATGCCGGAAAATCCACCCTGCTCAACGCCATCACCGGGGCGGGTATCCCCGCCAACAACCGGCTGTTTGATACGCTGGACACCACCACACGGCTGCTCACCGTCAGCGATACGCTGGATGTGGTGATCTCCGACACCGTGGGCTTTATCCGCAAGCTGCCCCACCAGCTGGTGGAGGCCTTCAAGGCCACGCTGGAGGAGCTGGAGTATGCGGACCTTCTGCTCCATGTGGTGGACGTGTCCAACCCGGAGTGGAAGCTGCAGGCCCAGGTGGTGGACAACCTGATCCAGGAGCTGGGTGCCGGGGAACTGCCCCGCATCGAGGTATACAACAAGTCTGACCGGGTGCCGGTAGGGGAGATCCTGCCCCACGGCGAGGACATCTGCGCCATCTCCGCCAAAACTGGCGAGGGCGTGGACAGGCTGCTGGAGATGATCGACAAGCGGCTGGACAAGGGCACCCGCCGGGTGACGCTCCATCTTCCTTACGACAAGGGCGGCCTTCTGGATATGCTTTACCGGGAGGCAAAGGTGGAGGCCGTGGAGTACGGCCAGACCATCGACGTGACCGCCGTGTGCGGTCCCAAGACCCTGGGTCAGGTGGAGCCCTACTTAGAAAAGACGGAAGGCTGAGCGGGAGGTGCGCGGCAATGATCCTGAAGACCAAACGGCTGCAGCTGCGCCCCTTTGCGCCGGAGGACGCCGCCGATGTATACGCCTACGCCCGGGATGCCCGGGTGGGGCCCGTTGCCGGCTGGCCGCCCCATACCAGCGAGGCGGAAAGCCGTGAGATCATCCAAACGGTATTTTCCGCGCCTCACGTCTTTGCCATGGTCTTGCGGCAAACGAGCCGTGTCATCGGCTCCGTGGGCTTTGTAGGCCGCAGCCCGGCAGGGGACCCTGCACTGGAAGAGGAGGTCGGCTATGCCCTGGGGCATGACTTCTGGGGGCAGGGGCTGGTACCGGAGGCGCTGGAAGCGGTGCTGGCATACGGCTTTGCGGAGCGCCGTCTCCGGCGTATCTGGTGCGGCCACTACGGCGGCAACTGGCGCAGCGCCCGGGTGATCGGCAAATGCG
>OGEZ01000966.1_pt1 | contig 17613 bp, 7 predicted proteins | sample 1570831 | NCBI WGS metagenome assembly OGEZ01 (sample SAMEA2582059, study PRJEB24529) | metagenome | biome: Human gut stool | place: China | collected 2011
TGTAGTTGCCTTTGTTATGATAACAGGCTATTTTATGGTTTCTAGTAGTTTTAAGCTGCACAAGTTTGCGAAGTTAGTAGGGCAGATTTGGATTTACAGCATTGCCATGCTGGGCGTAGCTATGGGTTTAGGACTCGATACGGTGACGTCAAGGAATATGATGCTCGCTTTATTGCCTATTGGTGCCATGAGTTGGTTCGCCCAGAACTTTTTAGTACTCTATTTATTAACGCCTATTATTAATCGAATGCTTCATTGGCTGCAGCATAAATACTACGTTATGCTCCTAGTGGTTTCCATGGTAATCTGGTTCTTAATACCGACGGTGCTGAATTTGTGGACTAATGTACCGCATACCACCTTTGGATTTAAACATATCTTTTCCTTTGTCGTATTCTATTCGTTGGGGGCGTACATCAAGCTGTACGGCTCACATATAACAAAGAAAATAGGTATTATTTTTACCGCCATAGGCTTTGTAGGGGCCTTTCTAGGGGACATCCTCGTCGATGTACTAGCCATGACGAATCCAGCGTATATGAAACAGATTTTCTACTTTACGCAAAATGATTATGGCTTCTTTCAATTGCTATTAGGCATTGGCGTATTTATTATTTTTTTGAAAGCAAAGATCACTTATCGTCCTTGGATTAATGTGGTAGCATCTACTACCTTTGGCATATACCTATTGCATGATAATAAGCTATTCCTTCATTACATGTGGGATAATGCATTGGCAACGTATCAGTACTATGATTCATTAGTATTACCTCTGTATGCAATTTTTGTAGTGGCGCTCATTTTTGTCGTCGGTATGACCGTAGACTATGTGCGGTTAGCTTTCATAGAAAAACCTGTGATGAAAGCAATTACGCCAAGTCTCGACCGGATTCAGTCAAGGGTTGAGAAAATACTGCCATTATAATGCGATTATCAGTGTTTTTTGGTATAATATATAAGTATTCTTACCATAAAACGGGAGGTAATTATAATGCGTAAATTCTTGTATATGTTAGCGGTATTGCTTGTATTAATTGGCATTAGCACAAACGATGTAGAAGCTCGTCAAGATGTGTATGCTACGACATATCTCGGTAATAACTGGTATGTAGATCAAGACTCTGTAAAGCGAGTGGGGGATATACTCAACTTTACGGTGTACACAACAGCAGGTCTTAGCTATAAAGTGACATCTAGCGATGATAACTATTACAATGCAGACGTGTTTTACGATAATAATAAACTCGTATCGGATAATGGCCAATCCGTCTGGAAATCTCCAGGCATGATGGCAGCTATGCGCGTGGCGCGTAGATAAACAAGAAGGCAGAAACAAAGTGTTTCTGCCTTCTTATTGGTTTTGGAAAAAGCAAATAGCCCTTCGTTACCAATAACTGGATAACTGAAAGGCTATTTCATCAATTATTTATAGTTCTGAGATGAGCCCGACGGTTCTACTCGTCTGACTATCTACATATATTATAGGGATAAAGATATATATCGTCAAATTCGAATGAACGATAATATAGCTTTCAATAGATTTTTTATAATTATGGGCAGACATTTAGGTGCTGCTTTTTTTATTTTGTCAGGTATTATTTTTTGATGATAAAATAGGTTTCTTAGGTTTACAGCTAGGGGATTATAAATTATAATTAAAAATGTTTGAAATAATTTATAATAAGTGAATAAGAGAGAGGGTTATTATGAAACGCATGTGTAAAGCGAATTTATCCTTAGCGATTGCCCTAACGATTGCTAGCTCTGTAGTACCGTATGCAATGGCAGAATATCCTGTTGTTAGTGCTGTAAAAGGTGAAACTTTAAACTTGGGAAAGGTACAAGAGACGCTGTATGGCATTGATGCAGATAATAAAAGTACTATTAATGCAGATTATGTATCTGGTAGATTAATCGATGAACGAAAGACTATCATTACTAGTCAAAATGGAAGTACTGTGAATATTAAGAACGGCGATCTTCAAGTTGGTCGTGACAGCAATCCACTTGTTATTGCTAAAGGTGGTACTGTAAATCTTGGTGTAGATGGTAATAAGGGTAATTTTACTGGCCATGATATGTCTATTGAAGGTGACGTACGCATCGATGGTAGTGCTACACATCCATCTGAAATTAATATCGGTGTAGAAAGTGACGAAGTACTTTGGACTGGCTTTGCTCTCAACTTAGCAGATAAAAATGCAAAACAGCCAAATCATATCAATGTATTCCTTGGTGACCGTGGTTATTGGGACCATATGTATCAAGGCGGTTTGAATGGTACTAGTTATAGCACAATGACAACTCCAAGCCGGGTACATCGTTTGGTCGGTTCAAAAAATCGTAATTTTGAATCCATAGTAACTCAAAGTGAGCATAACGAAATTCATATTGATAAGTTAGAAGGTCATGTAAACTTTGTGTATGACCCAAATGGTGAGTATGATGATACGGAAGATCCAGCATATACGCCACGTACTAATATTGTAAATGGATTGACCCCTGAATCCTTCTGGGGTGGTGATATCCATATTACGAGTGCGGTACCTAATTCCGGTGCTCATATGTACACGAGTCGTAAGGGCTTAGACTTGTCTACTGAGGACAATGTAAATAAAGTTTTGGATAATTTGGCGCATAAGGTGTACTACCATAATTATGTAAATGGTGAAAGAAATCTTCAAGGCACGGTTGCTATTGCTTCTGAAGGTGCTGAATCCGCGCGTTTTAAAGTATTAACCGAAGGTCATGCTAAGGAAGGTGCTGTTACGTGGCAGGCTGATAAAAATGGTCAGGGTAAATATGAGTATGGTGAGGTAAAACCGGCTCCAGTTCCAACGCCGAAGCCGGAAGTGAAACCAGCACCGCAACCGACTCCGAAGCCTGAGGTAAAACCGGCTCCGGTTCCAACACCTAAGCCGGAAGTGACACCAGCACCGCAACCGACTCCAAAGCCTGAGGTAAAACCGGCACCGGTTCCAACGCCTAAGCCAGAGGTGAAACCTGCACCGCAACCCACTCCGAAACCGGAGGTAAAACCAACTCCGGCGCCAACGCCTAAGCCAGAGGTGAAACCTGCACCTCAACCAGCGCCAAAAGCTGAAGAAAATCAAACACCAGCTCTTGAGCAGAATCCTCAGATGCATGTGAACATGGGTGCGTTTGATACGCCACATATGCGCGGCGCTCGTTCTGCTATTATGAGTAATATTAATGGTTGGAGAACGTTGACAGATAATATGTATCGTTCACGTGTATTGCAACAAGGCGAACCAACAGGTATTTGGGCTCGCGTTGGTGGAGGTAAATACAGCTTTAATGGAAACGGAATCGATACAGATACAACATACACTCGTATCCAAGGTGGTTACGATGCTAAAACTGGTAGCGGTTGGACCGTAGGAGGACAAGTTTCCTATCTTCGTGGTAACGATGATTACGTTTTCAACGGCTCTGGTAAAGAAAAAGCCTTTGCTGTTGGTGCGTATGGCTTGAAAGATCTTGGTAACAATCAATATATCCATATTGAGTCCCAAGTAGGTCGTACAACTAATGATTTCACAGTTCGTAACGAGATAGGTGAAAGCCTCTCCGGTGAGACTAAAGCTAATGCGTATTCAATTGGTGCACGTTATGGTAAAACCGTAAAACTTTCAAATGGTACATATATCGAACCACAAGCACAATTGAGCTACACTCACTTCGGTGGCGATAGCTTCAATGCTGGCAGTATGCATGTGGATCAATCTGGTGTGAGCAGTACTGCAGGCGGCCTTGGCCTTGAAATCGGTAAACATTTCGGCGCAGGTAATCTATATACTCGTCTTGGTGTTAACCATGCATTCTCCGGTACAGTAAAAACTATGTATACAAGTGGTGCTACTACTAAATACACTTCCGAGGACATTAAAGGCACTTGGACAGATTTAGCCTTTGGTGGTCGCTATGGTTTTAATGCAAATAACAGCATCTTTGCTGATATTAGTACAGGTCTATCTGGTGATTATAAGGCCGGTTGGTCTGTAAATGCAGGATTTACACATAAATTTTAAGCGAATTATTAATAGATACGAGCGATTTTACTACATCAACAATTGCATGACAGGTAAAATCGCCTATTGATTCATTCATATATTTCTTTAAAACGTTGCTTATTGTATCGAGCATTAGTTCGAATTATAATAAGATTATGATAGTCAGCGGGGTTGGGCCTCTCTTCGTTAATGAAGGGAGGGGTGTCTATGAGTGATTATGAACTAATTATGCTCCTGCTTCAAGTAATGGCTGTTGTCATCGCTTTCGGAGCACTAGTAGCACTTATTTGCTTTGGAAAAAGCAAATAGCCCTTCGTTACCGCTTGGTAGCTAGATAAAACGAAAAGGCCATTTCCTAATTTCTATTAAGTTTCGAGATGAGCCCGACGCAACTACTCGTCTGGCTATCTACCTATATTATAGGGATAAAGATATATATCGTCAAATTGAGATGAAATACTTTATAACAATGTACTCTTATTTGATAATGGATGAATGCTAATTAAATAGTTATAAAACAGCATATGAATAAAAACTATATATTAATAATAACTACATATGAATAATCATAAAAGCTGTACATACATAGATTAGATTGAACGGATTTGATGTCAAAACCAATGTAACATCAAAGGTAGTTCAAAAATCGACTATGTGTGTACAGCTTTTTGTGTTTTGGTTTTAGTGTGTTTGTGTGAAAGTAGTCATTGGAAGAATAGACAGAAAAGGCTGTAATTGAATGCGATACAACTGCATTTCAATTACAGCCCCTTTTAGGTTCTGTATGAGATTTTAGTTATCTTTCTTGATAAATTTCACGATAATACCGCCTACTGTCGATGCAATGCCGAGGCCGAGACAGAACATACCGATGGTGTGGATAAGAATGGATGTCTGGTTATTCTTGGAAATGGCTTGAGCTGCTTGTTGTGCACTGGTCGCATGTTTCGCGATTTCTACGTTGTTCGCTGATGGATCTGGAATAATCAGCAAGATAACTATGGCGATGATTAAGGCTATAATGCCCATTGGTAATAATTTGTTCTTCATCGTAATTCTCCTTTTAAGAATTCATTAAACCCTATTTATACATCTTAATTATACACTTATTATAAATATTTAAGAAGAACTTATATATAAATAAAATGAAATTTACTTGTGTATATAAAATAATATTATGGGCGGTAGGATTACATTGTATAGATATTTTGAATGTACATAGCATATGATATTGTATTTGCATTGACAATCCTCTATATATTTATATAAAATAGAAATACTTTCATGTGTTATTCATGATAAAATCATGAGTCATCGGTATATGTAATCGTGTGTAATTAAGTATTATGTACATAATTAAGTATGTACGGTATTAAGCAATGAAAAGTGTGTTTGTATGTAAGAGTGTGTAATGAAATATATAATCGTGTTGATGAGTGCCCTTTATATGTTTGTCATGCCTGTATCGGGGGAGCAGGTAAATAAAGCAGAGCAGCCTATACAGGGGACTAGGGTAAAACAAGTTCATAGTGAAAGTAAGGCCGTATTATCTGATGACTTAGATACCTTCCATGTTAATTCGTCTCATACTCCAGATCATGTCATCGGTCAGGGCGGATTGGAGATGCCGGACTCCACAGATAAAAAGACGACTCGTTATTCTGATACGGATGCGGTCAATTCTGCGTTACAGGCGGTAGTCATGACGGGTGTTCATTCCGCAATGCACGGATCGAAGGCGAAACCGTGGATGCAGAGAACCGTCGTGTTATTGCGCTTTCAGAAAAATTGGAAGCCCTTGTACGGTGTGGAAACCTTGCAACCACTAGGTCATTATGATGAGACATCTCGCCATGTGTGGTTTACACAGGAGCGTTTGGCGAATGCAGCGGATACAGGAACGACGGCAAATGTGGGTATCGGCTATCGCCGAATTGCTGCGAACGATGACCATTATTACGGTGGTAATCTGTTTTATGACCATCGGTTCAGAGGCAATCACGGTCGCATGAGTGTCGGGCTGGAGTACGTGTCGGGGATCGGTGCGTTTCGCATGAACTGGTATCGCGGTGTGTCTGGCGATCGTTCCCTTGACGGTGCGGCGCACTTGGAGAGCGTGTCTAACGGATATACTGCGGAATATGGAACTAGCTTTAAGAATGCCCGTTGGGCGCGCGTGTATATGGAAGCCTATCGTTGGCAGTTGCGGCGTAGTGAGGACAAGCATGGCTTGCGCATCGGTACTGAGTTGCAGCTCACGCCAAGGATTTCCGTGGACATGGGCTATAATAAGCCCGAGCATGAGCACGGCAGTCCGTATGGAAAAATCATGTTCCGTCTAGCTGGTGTTGATACGGCATGGTTTGGTGGTAACCATCGATCGGATGCGAAAGCATCAGTTCGTGCGAATATGCTGGAAAATGTGCATCGCCAACATACGGTGCACGTTGATTGATAGATTGATATATATATTTATTATTTTGATAAAAGTAGTATAAGAATCCATATTTATTTTTTAGATAAAAGCAACATAGGGAACTGTTTTATCGTATCAGATGATTGTCATCTGATATGAAAAGACAGTTCCTTTTTTTATACATTAATTCATAAAAATTTATTTTGTTTACAAAATAGAAAAAGAGTGGCACAATATTCATGAAGATATAATGAAGAATAAGTTAAACGTGGAATTCATTAGGGAATGGAGAGGATAAAATGAGCAAGCGTAAACTTATATTATCTGTGTTGATTAATGGTGTGTTGTTATCGAGCCTATATGTGGCCGGAGCGGTGGATGTGGCACCGGGTAGCGGTAACGGTGTAGCCATCGGTACGGGTAGCACTGCACCAAAGGCGGAAAACGTAGCCATTGGTAAAGGGGCTACTATAGAGTATTCGGGTGGTGTCGGACAGCCGTCCACAGGTGATATTGTAATTGGTGGAAAGGCACATATTAATAATTATATTGATCAAGGTGGCGGCATTGCCATAGGTGCGAATTCATTCGTCGAAAATATGGTAGGCGGAATGGAAAGAGCGTTTGATTTTAATCAGGCTGGATATAAAAATCTTTTTGGTATACCTTTTGGGCTCCCAAAAAATCCTGAAAAGATGGTAACCGGAATGGCTATTGGCCAAAACACCTATGCTCGTTCTGGCAGTATTATGTTGGGGACCCATAATTATAAAGGAAAATTAGGTGATGTGGATGTAGATAGTTCTAATACCAAAAATAATAATGGACATTTATTTTCCACAACTATAGGAGCGAATAGTTATTCTAATGGTTTGTTTTCTTCTATTGTAGGGGCTTATTCGATTGCCTCTTCAGGTTATCCTACCACTACCGCTGATGCCACTAAGAATTTTGGTGCTACTATTACAGGGTCTTTAAATAGTATTGAATCGGCAAGTGCTAGCTCTCAATACTCTGGTGTTGCAAATAGTATCGTAGGCACTGCTAATCGAACCTTTAACTCCAATGGGTCTCTCGTATTTGGTGCTGGGAATGAAATAACGAATTCTGTAACCAGTATTTCAGCGCCAAGTTCGGGCGGTAATTCCGCTAAGGAATTATCTGAGAAATTACGTTCCGCTGTCAAAAATTCTAATGGTGGCGGTTCTACTATGGCATTTGGTAGCGGTAATAAGGCGGATTATACACTTCGCTCTGCACTTATGGGTGTAAATAACACATTGACTGGCTCTCAAGGCAAAGAAAGTAAGAATACCATGTTAACGGGCTTTCACAATACGGCGGATAAGGTGTCCAATACGACCGTAATAGGGTCTGAAAATACGGTGACTAATTCTAAGAACAGTCTTGTGATGGGGGATAATCGTGAGGTAAAAGATGTCAATCATGCGGTTCTTATCGGTTCTACAGACAGCAAGACTACGACATCTGTTAATAATGCGGTCGCTGTCGGACATAATACGAATGTAACCGTAGAGGGCGGCGTTGCATTGGGCAGTGAATCGAAGGCTACTGTGGCGGCTGGATCCGTTGGGTATGATCCGAGTACAAAGGCACAGTCCACGAATACGGATTCTACGTGGAAGGCGACTAAATCGGCCGTATCTGTCGGTGATGCAAATAACAATATTACGCGTCAGATTACATCCGTAGCAGCCGGCACAAAGGATACGGATGCGGTGAATGTGGCACAGCTCAAAAAGTTGCAAAATCAAGTGAATGCGAACGGCTCCACTACCGTCAGTGCAGGTAAACATATTAATGTGACAACTACGACGAACGGAACTACTAAAGATTATAAGGTAAGTCTATCTGATGATATAACGAATCAGATTACAAATAACACGATAAACATTAACAATATACAAGGTGATGTGACCAATATTAAAAAGAATGTAACCAATATTCAGGGTGACATTACTAATATCAAGCAGGATGTAACGAATATGGGGCGGAATGTAGCTCGCCTCGATAAAAAGGTTAACAAATCTGTGGCCGGAGCGGCTGCACTTGCCGCCTTGCATCCGTTGGATTTCGATCCTGATGCAAAATGGGACTTTGCTGCTGGTTATGGCCACTATCATGACGGCAACGCCGCTGCATTGGGGGCTTTTTACAGACCGAATGAGGACTTGCAGTTTAGCGTAGGATCTACTGTTGGTAATGGCGAAACCGTTGTAAATGCAGGTATGTCTGTGAAAGTAGGTGCTCACAGTAATGTATCCCGTTCTCGTGTAGCTATCGGTAAGGAAGTTTTGGAACTTAAGAAAACTGTAGCGGTACAAAATGCGCAGATTCAAAAGTTGACTGCTCTTTTGAATGGCCTGGCTGGAACAAATATGAAAGCAGACCACAGCACATTATTCCCTGATGTGCCGAATAATCACTGGGCATATGCGGCGGTTAGCGATCTATCTCGACGGGGTCTTGTGGAAGGCTATCCTGATGGTACATTCGGAGGGGATCGTATGTTGACCCGTTATGAATTTGCTCAAATTGTGTACCGAGCTATTCAAAACGGTGTTGCTGTCGATGATCGACTTGTATCTGAATTTGGTCCTGAAATGGCGTTATTCCGTGTGGATACTATTGCCAAGAACCATGAAGGACAACCGACTATTGAACGTGTAAGGGTTAATAAAAAATAGAATATATATGATTTATATTGTGAAAGCCGAGGCTCTAGGGCCTCGGCTTTTTCGTGTACCTGTAGGTGATAATTTTTCTGTATATAAAATTATCTTATCTATGAAAGTACTAAACTGAAAAGTCTAAAAATATGAAATTGATTACGTAATTACAATAATCGTTATATTCCGATATGTGGATTTATCGTAAATTTTAATAGGAAAGATGAAGATTTTATTTCTTAAAATTAAAAAGTATTAAAATAGAAATAAATAAATGACAAAAATGAAGAAAAGATGAAAAAGTTGTTTACAAGATAGAAATTTTTTGATATTGTATTGCCGTGGATGAGTATATGATGAAGAATCATGAATAATTATAGTATTCAGATCGTAATTTGGAATACTAATATTTGGTGTAAGAAGTGTAGATGATAATTAATCTTTATACTTCTTCTTTTTATTATCTTTGCAATATTATGCAACACAAGTGGTGTGTTTTACTGAGTTTTCGGTAAGAAAGGATAATCATGAATCGAATTTATAATGTTATTTGGAGTAAAACAAAAAAATGCTACGTTGTAGTATCTGAAATTGTAAAAACAGGTGGCGGTAAGGTGAAATCCGTACAAAACGGTACAACCTGGGCACGCATGAGTGCGATTATGGCGGTGGCTGCATTATTAATGGGTGGTAATATTACTACAGTTAATGCTGCTACATATACTGCTATGACGATTAATGATGTAAATGGCGCTGGTTATGCTACTGGTAATGTAGTTTATAGTGAAGGTAGTTATTTATATAACTATCAAAATCCTGGAAACTTGACACCATTTGATAATAGTCATTTGTACAATGGTACAGATAGAGGTAACTATACAGAAAATAGCTTTGCCGGCATTGCTATCGGTAAAAATACAAATATTCAGGAAACTGGTAATCCAACTTATTATTCCGGCTTAGCTATCGGTAACTATGCTCAGGCTACAGGTGGTATTTCCTTTGCACTAGGTCATTATGCACAAGCTTTATCCCCATCTGCCATGGCTCTTGGTACAGCCACAAAGGCGAGTGGATTTAACTCCTTGGCTATGATGCGTCAATCTGCTGCAGAAGGTGAGTTCTCTACAGCATTGGGTACTGCATCTTGGGCAAAGGGTAATGGTAGTTTTGCCATGGGTTACTCCGCTACAGCAAAAGCGGATCAATCCATTGCAATCGGTGCGGCAGAAACTATAAAATTACCTGGTCAACAACATGGTACTCCAAGTGCTAAATATAATGGCGATGGTAATACCGTAACAGAAGGGGCTCGTTCTCTTGCTTTCGGTACAAAAGCTCGTACTGCAGTTGGTGCAGATGATTCTATGGCATTCGGTTCTTCATCCAGTACTGGTGGCGCCAATGCGGTAGCCATGGGTTATAGTGCTAATGCTAGTGCAGAGAATGCCTTTGCCATCGGTAATACGGCGCAATCATCCGCACAAAATGCCGTGGCAATGGGTAAAAGTGCAAATGCAAGTGGTGTAAGCAGCTTTGCTATGGGTAGTAGTTCTAATGCTGCTGGTGCTGATGCTATTGCTATGGGTAGTTCTTCTCAAGCAAAATTATCCAACTCCATCGCATTAGGCGGTAATGCAAAATCCTTGGGTGCTGATGCGCTTGCACTTGGCGGTGCGGCGAATGCCTCTAAAGATGGTGCCATTGCAATCGGTAAAGAAGCAAAAGCAAACAATACTAATACGACAGCTATCGGTCTTGGTGCTACTGTTACAGGTACTAACTCCATGGCTATCGGTACAAATGCCGTTGCAGAATCCAATAATTCCTTGGCATTGGGTACTGGTACGGAAGTAAGAGGTGCCTTGGTTAATGGTTACTCTGCTTTCACTAACCAACAAAATAACAATATTGCAAACGGTGTAGTTGCAGTAGGTAACGTAGGTTCTGAACGCCGTATCATCAACGTGGCAGGTGGTGAAAACGATACTGACGCAACAAATGTTAAACAATTAAAATTTGTAAACAGTAACTTGGCAAAATCCATCGCAGGTCCTACTTATACGGGCTATGAAGCGAATGGTTCTACATATAAAGCGCCTGATTTCAATATCAAGAACAGCACATACCATACGGTAAAAGAGGCTGTTGAAGCGGCGCAAACGAATTTCTTCAGTGCTAAAGGCACATCTGCTGATGCGAACTACGATAACACAGGTGCTACAGGCAATAATGCGACAGCAGCCGGTGTACGTACTTCTGCAGCAGGTAACTTCGCTACAGCTGTCGGTGCTGATGCGACTGCAGCTAATGCGAACAGTACTGCTATCGGTTATAAAGCAAAATCCAGCGTAGATGACGGCGTTGCATTGGGTGCGAATTCCGTTGCTTCCGTTGCGGCCGGTAAAGCAGGTTATAATGTTAAAACTGCAGACAGCCGTACAAACGGATATAGCGGATTGACAGGCGCTGCGTTGACATCCACTATGGGTGCGGTGTCCGTAGGTGACGGCGGTACGAAAACTCGTCAAATCACAAACGTGGCTGCAGGTACTGCGGATACTGATGCTGTTAACGTGGCACAATTGCGCAATGTTAACTTGAAAGTAGCCGGTAACAGCGGTAACAATGACGTTTTATTGGACAATCAAACATTGACTGTAAAAGGCGATGGTTCTTATGTTACGACATCTGTTAACAACCAAACAATTGATGTGACGTTGACTGATGCAACTAAGAACAAGATTGACAATGCGGCAAATAAAGACTTGTCCAACATTACGGACGGCGGTAAATCTGTTATTCGTAATGAAGCGCAAAAAGCAGTTAAAGTTGTTGCTGGTAAAAACACAACGATTACAGAAGGTACTGACGGTACATATAAAACATATAAAGTTGACGTAGATGCTCCTGACTATCAATTAGTTGAAAACAGCAGTGCTGCTGATAAAGCTTACACTGTATCTGGCAATAAAGTTGACTTGACTGTACAAGATGCTAAAAATCCTGCGAATAAGAAAACTGTAACTATCAAGGATATTGCATCCAAAACAGAACTTGATAAGGTAAAAGATCGCTCCGTAAAATACGATGGTGATACCGACAAAGATACAGTAACTTTGGAAGGCGCTAACGGTACAAAAATCACTAACTTGAAGGACGGTAACGTAGCAGCTGGTTCTAAAGATGCTGTCAACGGTGGTCAATTACATCAAGTTAAGCAAGATCTTGGTGACCAAATCACAAATACTAAAAATGATTTAAACAATAAGATTGATACAACTAAACAAGATCTTATTGATAAAGGTCTTAAATTCGACGCTAATACAGGCGGTGAAAAAACAAATAAATTGGGCTCCAAAGTAGCAGTTAAAGGGGATAACTCTAATATCATTACGGAAATCTCTCAAGACGCTAACGGCGACAGCACAATTGATGTAAAACTTGGTAAAAACCTTAATGTAGAGACAATTACCGCTACTGGTGCAAACGGTAAGGACGGTAAAATCGGTATCAACGGTAAAGACGGTGTAACAACTAACATTTCCGTTACTCGTGACGGTCAACCTGGTGTAGACGGCGCTCCTGGCACGACTACAACACGTATTACGTACCAAAAACCTGATGGCTCCAACGAAGAAGTGGCAACCTTGAACGACGGCCTTAAATTCAAAGGTGACATGGGTGCTACATCCAATGTTAAGCTTAACAAACAAGTGGACATCAACGGTGGTGTAACAAGCGCTTCTGATCTTGCGACAGGCAATAATATCGGTGTTACTTCTGCGGCTGTTGGCGCTGATGGCAATGCAAAATTACAATTGCAATTGGCGAAAAACTTGACTGGCTTGCAATCTGTAACGGCATCCGACACTGTGAAAGCAGGCACTGCCACTGTAGGTAATCATACGGTAGCAGATAACAAAGGTGCTAACCAAACTGGTAACTTTGTAACAGGTTTAGATAATACATCTTGGAATATTGCAGATCCTGTATATGTACCAAACCGTGCGGCTACTGAAGAACAGTTGAAAACGGTTAGCGATGCTATTAATAAAGCTAATGCAAGTGCTACAGATTACCGCTTAATCGCTAATCCGAACAACGCGGTAGACGGTTCCTATAAAGTTGAAAACAATCAAGTAGACTTGAAGGTAAAAGACGAAAAATCTAAAGACGTTAAAACTGTAACGATTAAGGATATTGCGTCCAAAACTGAACTAGATAATGTAAAAGATCGTTCCGTAAAATATGATGGTAACACGGGCCATGACACAGTAACATTGGAAGGTCCTAACGGTACAAAAATTACTAACTTGAAAGATGGTAACGTAGCGGCTGGTTCTAAAGATGCTGTAAACGGTGGTCAATTACATGATGCTAAAAATGAACTTATCAATACAGGTCTTAAATTTGATGCCAATGTAGGTGGCGTACAAACTAACAAATTAGGCTCCACTGTTACCATTCAAGGTGAAGGTACTGCAGCAGACGCTGATTATAGCGGTGAAAACCTCAAAACTTTCATCAAACAAGATGCAGCAACAGGTAACACGACTATTGATGTAAAGATGAACAAAAACCTTAAGGCTGAATCTGTAAAGGTTGGCAAAAATGGTAAGGACGGCGTATCTATTACAGGTCCTGACACAGGGAACGGTACAGATGGCAAGGTAGCTGTGACTGATAAAAACGGTAAAGAAGCAGTTTCTATTTCCGGTAAGGACGGCGTAGGCCACATCGGCTTGACAGGTCCTGCTGGAACGAACGGCGTGAATGGTACTAATGGTATCGACTTGTCCGTGAAACCTGGTTACGATGATCCTGCTACAGGCGTTAAGGGTGAAAAAGGCGTTGATGGTACAAACGGTCTTACACGTATCGTTTACAAAGATGGCAACGGCGAACACCAAGTTGCGACTATGGAGGACGGTTTACAATTCACAGGCAACAACACTGGCACCGTGAATAAACAAAAATTGAACTCCTTGGTGAAAGTACAAGGTGAAGGCGTAACTGAAGCTGATTCTGCAGCGTTCAAGAGCGCAGCCGGCAACATCAACGTAAAAGCTGATGGCACTGACAAATTGGAACTTCAATTGGCGAAAGACCTTAAAAATCTTGATTCCGTAACAGCCGCTAAAACTGTGAAAGCAGGCGGTGCTACTATGGGTGGTCAAACTGTTAACAACACAGCTGGCGACAGCGAAACAGGCAATTATGTAACAGGCCTTGATAATAAAGACTGGGATGCAAGCAAGATTGTATCCGGTCGTGCCGCAACAGAAGATCAATTGAAAAAAGCGTTGGATGCTCAAAGTGCTAACTCCACTGATTATCGTTTGATCAAAAATCAAGCGGCCGGCTCCAATGGAGACTATACTGTGGATGCGAACGGCGATGTAGCGTTGACTGTACAGGATAAGAATCATCCAGATCAAACAGAAACCGTTACCATCAAAGACGTTGCTTCTAAATCCAAACTTGATAAATTGAATGATCGCGCTGTTAAGTATGATTTGGACCCTGCTGGCAATCTTGACAAATCCAAGGTAACTTACGAAGGCCCTACATACAATAACAAACAAGGTGGGACTCACGTAACGAATGTAGCATATGCTACAGGCAACGATGGCAGCGAAGCGGTTAATGTGGACTACTTGAATGACAAAATCAAAGATAGTGCGGATGCATTGACTAATAAAGGTTTGAAATTCGATGCTAACCAAGGCGGCGAAAAAACTAACAAGCTTGGCTCCAAAGTGACTATTAAAGGTGAAGGCACTGCAGCTGACGATGATTACAGCGGTGAAAACCTTAAAACTTTCATCACACAAGATCCAGCATCTGGTGATACAACTATCAATGTGAAGATGAATAAAAACCTTAAAGCTGAATCCGTGAAGGTTGGCAAAGATGGTAAGGATGGCGTGTCCATTACAGGTCCTGACAACGGTACAGACGGCAAGGTAGCTGTTACTGGTAAGGATGGCAAAGAAGCTGTATCTATTTCTGGTAAAGACGGCGTAGGTCACATCGGACTCAACGGTAAAGACGGCCGTAGCGCTGATATTTCTGTTGAAAAAGGTGATCCGGACCTCAACGGTAACGAAATCACTCGTATTAAATACACTGATGAAAATGGTAAGACACATCAAGTGGCAACCAAGGATGATGGTATGGCATACGGTGGTGACTCCGGTAATGTGATTAAGAAAAAACTTAATGAACAATTGGACATTAAGGGCGGCGTAACAAACGAAGCTGATTTGACTGAAAACAATATTGGCGTTATCAGCAAAAATAATATCCTCAATGTTCGTTTGGCAAAAGACCTTAAAGACTTGAACTCCATTACTTTCAACAACGGAGCTAACGGTGCAAACGGTAAAACCGTTGTAAACGGCGCAGGCATGACTATCAATGATGCAGCTGGTAATCCGTTGACAGCTGTTACAAAAGACGGCGTGAAGATTACTGATGGTCCATCTATGACGAAGGACGGCATCGATGCAGCAGGCAAGAAGGTTACAAACGTTCAAGACGGTACGGTTGCCAAAGATAGCAAAGACGCTGTTAACGGCGGTCAATTGCATGATGCTGTTGAAAGCCTTAAAACTAAAGGCTTTGGCCTTGAAGCAGAAGACGGTCAATCCGTGAAGAAAGCTCTTGGTGAAACTGTTAAGGTTAAAGGTGATGACAAAAATATCAAAACATCCGTAGACGACGGTGCTGTTAAGGTAGAATTGAAAAAAGACATCACTGTAGATACTGTAACTGCTAAGACTGTAACTACAGGCAACACTAAGATGGATACAAACGGTGTTACTATCAAGGATGGCGCTAATGAAGCGACCAAGTTGACTAAAGATGGATTGCAAATCAATGATGGTGGTAACAAAGCAGTTACTGTTAATAAAGACGGTTTGACTATCGAAAATGGTCCTAAGGTAACAAAAGACGGTATCGATGCGGCTGATAAGAAGATCACTAATGTGGCTGATGGTACTATTGGCGCTGGTAGCAAGGACGCTGTAAACGGCGGTCAATTGCATACAGCTATTGAAGACATCAAATCCACAGGCTTTGGCCTTAAAGCGGAAGACGGTCAATCCGTGAAGAAACCTCTTGGCGAGACAATCGACTTGAAAGGTGACGGCAACATCAAAACTTCCGTGGACAATGGCGCTATCAAAATGGCCTTGAACGATAAGATCACTCTTGGTCAAGATCCAGCAAAACAAGTTAACATCGACGGTTCTGCAGGTACAATTACAGCTGGCAATGGCGGTAATCAAGTTAAGATTGACGGCAATGACGGTTCCATAACGGCAAATACTGTGAAAGCCGGCGATGTAGTTGTAGGCAAGCAAACTTCTGACGGTAAAGAAGGCAACTTCGTAACAGGTTTGGATAACAAAACTTGGGATCCTGAAAACCCTGTAGCAGTTCCTGGTCGTGCCGCAACAGAAGATCAATTGAAAGCTGTTAATGACGACTTCAATAATAAAGCAAGAACAGGCCGTGTATTCCAAGGTGACCAACCTGGTGATAGCGGTAAAGTGGTTCGTGGATTGGGAGATACTATGAACCTTACTGGTGGTGCTGATGTGAACCGCTTGGCAGACAACAATATCGGTGTTGTGAAAAACGCTGCTGGTGATGGATATAACATCAAGTTGGCGAAAGACTTGAAAGGTCTTGAGTCCGTAACTACTACAGATGCTGCTGGTAATACAACTGTTATGAACGGTGGCGGCATGACAATTACACCTGCTCAAGGTAATGCTGTAAGCCTTACTAAAGACGGCCTCAATAACGGTGGTAATAGAATTACTAATGTAGGCCCTGGTGTAGATGGTACTGATGCGGTTAACGTAAATCAATTGAGCAGTGCTATGCGTAGTGTGGATGGTAAAATCGCTGATGTAGGTGCGACTAGTGCAGCTATTTCCGGCCTCAAACCTTTACAATACGATCCATTGGAACCAACTCAAGTATTGGCTGCTGTAGGCCACTACAAAGGCAGCACAGCTGCTGCTGTAGGCGTAGCGCACTATACTAATGAATCTACAATGTTCCATATGGGCGTATCTCTTGGCGGTCATGACAACATGATTAATGCGGGCGTATCCTACAAATTTGGTACATCCGATGCTAAGAAAGCTATTCCAGCACGCTATAAAGCAGGCCCTATCAGCTCTGCATATGTATTGCAAGATGAAGTGACTGCGTTAAAAGCTGAGAATGAACGCATGAAACAACATGACTTAGAGTTAACTGCTAAATACGATCAAGTACAACGCGATAATGAAGAAATGAAAGCTCAAATCGCATTGTTGATGCAACAAGTAGGTCTTTCTAAATAAAAAGAAATCTTTGTCTTGTTATGTAAGGAATATGAAAGCCGCCCTTTCTGGGGCGGCTCATCATAAGGAGGAAGTATGAAATTCAAAACATTTATGCCTGTATT
>OGEZ01000972.1_pt1 | contig 17529 bp, 19 predicted proteins | sample 1570831 | NCBI WGS metagenome assembly OGEZ01 (sample SAMEA2582059, study PRJEB24529) | metagenome | biome: Human gut stool | place: China | collected 2011
AGTTTTTCGATATTGTTCAATTTTCAAGGTCCTGCAGCGCCTCAGCCATGCGGCTGACAGCTTTTTTATTTTACCACCGAAGCACCAGATTGTCAAGCACTTTTTAAAGATTTTTTGGAGTTCTTGGGAGAACCAATCGACCTTCGTACTTTTCCTGTCGCTTTTTCGGAGGTGTTTGTGTCAAACGTCCGCCTGACAGTAATGTATTTTAGCACAGACCCCCTCAAAAAGCAAGTCCTTTTTTCACTTTTTTTGAATTATTTTGCGGTTCGTCCTTTTGCCCAGTTTTTTCTCTCAGATTTGGCCGCTCTGTCCATCATTCGTCCAACAGCCTGTCCCGCATCACCTTTAATATCTTGCGCTCCCGCCGGGAGATCTGTACCTGCGTGGTATGGAGCAGTTTTGCCGTATCGCTCTGGGTCTTGCCCCCATAGAAACGCAGCTGGATAATAAGCCTGTCCTCTTCGGGCAGACTCTTCAATACCTCCGCCAGGCCTATCTTATCTGCAAGCTCTTCCTCCGGCGACTCTACCGGAATATCCATCTGACGGTCGCCCTCTTCCCGGTTCTCCGGCGTCAGACTCACCGCAGGCTGCGCCGCCTGAATAGCCAGCGTGATATTCTCCACGCTTTCCCCCAGCTCTTCTGCCAGCTGCGACAGAGTAGGCTCTGCTCCGCAAAGCTTGCTGTGATGCTCCCGGGCTGCATTGATGCGCAGGCTCAGCTCTTTGAGTGACCGGCTCACCTTTACAGTGCCGCCGTCCCGGAACAGCTTTTTGATCTCGCCCAGAATGACCGGCACAGCGTAGGTGGAAAAACAGACGCCACGCGACTCATCAAACCCGTCATACGCTTTTACCAGCCCCATACACCCGGCGCTGTAGAGGTCGTCGTATTCAATCCCTCTCCCCCGGAATCGTCCGGCACAGGAATGCACCAGCCCCAGATTCTGCTCGATGAATGCGCTCCGCCGGGTCTTGTCCGTTACCATTGCGACGCCCTCTTTCTCTTTATTATGTAGAGCGCTCATCCAGACGCTTGGTCAGCACCACCCGCGTCCCCTTTCCGGGCTGAGAGGACACCTTGACCTTATCCATAAAGCTCTGCATCACCGCAAAGCCCAGACCAGAGCGCTCTTCCGGGTTGCCGGTAGTGAAAAGAGGCTCCATGGCCTTTTCGACGTCCGGGATGCCGATGCCCTTATCCGTCACCGTTATCTTCACCAGACGCTCCGGGTAGACGGCGATGCTCAGGGTCACGGGACCGATGGCATCCGGGTAGGCGTGGACGATGCAGTTGGTCACCGCCTCAGACACCGCCGTCTTGATGTCGGCCAGCTGCGGCACGGTGGGGTCATACCGAGCCAGAAAGGCCGCCGCTGCGCCCCGGGCAAAAGCCTCGTTTGCACTGAGCGAATCAAATTGGATCTTTGCACTGTTTTCCGCTTTCATTTATATCCCTCCTGATACTTCCCCGCCCGGCTCGGTGCAGGGGATGCCTGCAAGCTGTAAGACCCGCCGGAGCTGTTCCGGCGCGTGCTGGATGCGCAGACTGCCGCCCAGCGTCCGGGCGCAGCGCTGCCGCCCCAATATCAGCCCGATGCCCGACGAATCCATGAATCCCACTCCGCCGAGGTCCATCACCAGAGTGCGCGGGCTGCGGGTGAGCAGGGCGTCGTCCAGCTGGATGCGAAGCCCCTGCGCCGCGTCGTGGTCGATCTCGCCGGCCAGATAGGCGTAGAGCACATCGTCCGCCGCGCTGAAGGTCACTGTCGCCATATCCTCATCTCCTTTTTCCTGGTATAAAAAAGACCTGTACACCTTTTCAGTGTACAGGTCTTTCGGGTTATTTTTTAGAGAACGGTGTCGCTCAGCGGTTCTCCAGCAGCTTCTCAGAAGCTATTTCGTAAGCGGGGTGCACCGAATGACGAGAATTTTTGCCCGCAGACAAGGCGATTTTCCGCTGCAATCCTTGGTGGATTGCAAGGGAAATCAACGCAGTATGCAGGCAAAAAGACCGTTCAGACGGTGTGCAATGCTTATGAAAATAGTTTCAGGGCCTCGAGGGCAATGGCCTCACTGCCGCAGACCAGCAGGCCGCGGCGGCTGTTGGCTTTCGCCTGCTCCACGGCCTCGGCCAGCGTCGGGCAGAACACCGCGTCGAAGTGATACCGTGCCTTTTCGGTCAGGCGCTCTGCCAGCGACGCTTCCGTTCCCGCCGGGGCGACGAGGAAGACTTTGTCGAAGGGGTTCTCGCCCATGCCGGGCATGGTGCTCTTGTCCTTCTTCTGCTCTTCCGAAGTCAGTCCGGTCTCCAGTGCGGCAAGGAACGACTCCGCGCCTTCCTCCTCAGTCAGGCCGATCACGGCGCTCATGTGGCGCACCTTGGCCATATTGAGGACGCGCAGAAGGGCTGCAGCCTGCTGCGGAGTACGGCAGGCGTCAAGGATGATGAGGGGCTTCTGGGACAGGACGCGGATGCTGCTGCGGTTCTCCACAGCGGCAAGGCCCGCCAGAATGGCCTCATCGGGGATCTCAAAGCCCTTGCGCCAGAGAGCCAGCGCCAGCTCGACCGCGACGGCGGCATTGCCCGCCGCATGACGGCCCAGGAAGGCCAGAGGGGCGGTGTATCCGCCGTAGTCCACCTTGCTGGTGAACTTTTCCGCCTCGAGGAAGGTGATGTCCTCGGCGTCGGGGACGACGAGCTCACACTCGGCCTTGGCCGCCGCCACCACCAGCTCACTCAGAACAGCCTTCGGCTGCTCCGGCGCGGTGACGCAGACAGCGTCCTTCCGCATGACGCCTGCGGCCAGCGCGGCCAGACGCTCCACCGAGCGGCTCACACCGTCCGGGCCGATGGCCGTGACGGCGCAGACCGGCATATTGGGCAGGGCCGATGCCAGACCGGCATCCGGCAGCTCCACCACTGCCAGCTTGCAGCCTGCCGCACCAAAGCAGCGGGCAGCCGCCGCCAGCTCTGCCGCCTCACGGGGCAGAGCCTTTGCGGCACTGAGAGCCTCGGCAGCCTGACAGAGCAGCACCGGGTCCACCGACACGCCGCCGATGGCGATGCGGGCCGACAGCGGCTCACAGCCGGCGCGGTAGAAGCCGACGTGGAACGCCGCCTCCCGCAGGATAGCCGCCAGCAGACCGGCAGCTGCGGTCTTGCCCGCCGTGCCGGCCACACCGACGAACTGCACCTTCTGGACATCCGCCGTCAGGGCAGCGCGCAGCTCCTCCGCCGGGGCAAAGCCCTCGGGCAGAGAAGAGAAATATTCGTTTGCCTGTTCGATGGTCATTGCGTCAATCCTCGTTTCGATGTTTGTAGAGCAGCCAGCACATCCTACACAGGGTCAGACAGAACAGGCCCACCAGAATACCGGCCATCGCGCCCGAAAAATCCAGCCAGACGTCGGTGAGCTGGCTGCTCCGGCCATCGCTGAACATCTGGATGGTCTCGTCCGTCAGAGCCGTGAGCAGACCGCCCAGGATCGGCCACGAGATGTGAACGAAAAAGTGCCGGGTATAGACCCGCAGGCAGAGAGTGAGCAGGAAGCCTTCCAGCGCATACTCGCAGAAATGTGCCAGCTTGCGCACGATGTGGTCTGTCAGATGGTTCGCCGCGCCGGGCATTCCCAGACGGGTGAACACCTTTTTCATCAGAAGCAATACTCGTCCGCTTGCCGTTTTCGAGACGTCACCGATCTGCATGGAGTTGGAAAAAATGAAGACGATGCAGGCAATGAGCGCAAAGGTAAAGATGACTCGTGCCGCAATGAGCCAGGGAGAAGTTTTTTGCATATCAGGACCCGTTTTCCGCATCAGCCCAGGGCCTTGATGCTCTGCTCAATGTTGGCAAGCTTGTCCTGGCTCTTGGCGTGCTTATTGCGGATGTCCTCCACCAGAGCGGCGGGAGCGCGCTCGACGAACTTGGGGTTGTTGAGCTGGTTCTCGAACATGGCCAGTTCCTTCTCGGCCTTGGCCTTTTCCTTGTTCAGACGGGCCAGCTCCTTGTCGCGGTCGATGAGCTCCATCATGGGGATGAAGCCGCGGGCGGCGTGGGTGGACACCTGCACCATGCCGTCGGTGCTGCCCTCATACTTTCCGGTGAAGGTCACATCGGTGGCGAAGGCGAACTTTGCCAGATAGACCTCGGCGCTCTGGAAGGGAGCCGGGTCAGCCGTCTCGATGATCATGCTGGTCTTCTTGGCGGGGTGGACGTTCATCTCGGTGCGCATGGTACGCACAGCCTTGATGTAGTCCATCACCTTCTCGAAAGCTTCCTCTTCGTCGGCCCAGTTGTGAGCTTCATCGAAGGTGGGCCAGCTCTGGGTCATGATGGTCTCGGCAGAGCCGGGCAGAGCCTGATACAGCTCCTCGGTGATGAAGGGCATGAAGGGGTGCAGCAGCTTGAGGGCCTTGTCCAGCACATACACCAGCACGCGGCGGGCAGTGTCGGCCTGCTCGGCGTCGCCGGAGTTCAGGCGGGGCTTTGCGATTTCGATGAACCAGTCGCAGTAGACGTCCCAGATGAAGCTGTTGATCTTGGCAGCGGCCAGACCCATCTCGTAGTGGTCGAGGTTGTCGCTCATGGCGCCGGCCACCTGATTCAGCTTGGTCAGCACCCACTTATCGCTCATATCCAGCTTCTCCTCGCTGGGCAGGCCGGGCTGGAAGTCCTCGGGCAGGTTCATCAGCACGAAGCGGGTAGCGTTCCACAGCTTGTTTGCAAAGTTGCGGGCAGCCTCCACCTTCTTCTCGCTGTAGCGCATATCATTGCCCGGGGTAGAGCCGTCCACCAGCATAAAGCGCAGGGCGTCAGCGCCGTACTGGGCGATGACTTCCAGCGGGTCGATGCCGTTGCCGAGGCTCTTGGACATCTTGCGGCCCTGGCTGTCGCGGACGATGCCGTGGATGCAGACGGTGTCGAAGGGAGCCTTGCCGGTGTAAGCCAGACCGGAGAAGATCATGCGGCTGACCCAGAAGCCGATGATGTCGTAGCCGGTGACGAGGGTGTTGGTGGGATAGAAATACTTGAGGTCCTCGCTCTCCTCATTGGGCCAGCCCAGAGTGCTGAAGGGCCACAGAGCGGAAGAGAACCAGGTGTCGAGGGTATCGGGGTCCTGGGTGAGCCTGGTGCCGCCGCACTTGGGGCAGGTGCAGGGTGCGCTCTTGGCGACCACAGTCTCGCCGCAGTCGTCGCAGTACCAGGCCGGGATCTGGTGGCCCCACCACAGCTGGCGGCTGATGCACCAGTCGCGGGTGTTCTTCATCCAGTTCATATAGTTCTTGGTGAAGCGCTCCGGCACGAACTTGATGTCGCCCTTCTCCACGCTCTCGATGGCGGGCTTGGCCAGAGGCTCCATCTTGACGAACCACTGCTTGGACACCATGGGCTCGATGGTGGAGTGGCAGCGGTAGCAGGTGCCGACTTCGTGCTTCAGAGGCTCGATCTCCTTCAGGAAGCCGCCCTCCTTCAGGTCCGCGAGGATGGCCTTGCGGGCCTCGAGGGTGGTCATGCCGGCATACTTGCCGCAGTCCAGCACATAAGGCTCGTTGACGGTGTTCTTGCCCGCGGCAAACAGAGCATCGGCAGCAGCCTTGTCGGCAGCGCCGGTCATGTGGCCGTCGTAGGTGAAGACGCGGACGATGGGCAGGTCATGGCGCAGGCCTACCTCAAAGTCGTTGGGGTCGTGGGCCGGGGTGATCTTCACGACGCCGGTACCCTTGGTCATGTCGGCGTGCTCGTCGCAGACGATGGGGATCTCCTTGTTCAGCAGGGGCAGGATGACGTGGCAGCCGTGCAGATGAGCATAGCGGGGGTCATCGCCGTTGATGGCAACAGCGGTATCGCCCAGCATGGTCTCGGGACGGGTGGTAGCCAGTTCCAGCATCTCGCCGGTCTCCTTGACCGGGTAGAGCAGGTGCCAGAAGCTGCCGTCCTTTTCCTCATACTCCACCTCGGCGTCGGAAATGGAGGTGTTGCAGTGGGGGCACCAGTTGACCATGCGGTTGCCGCGGTAGATGAGGCCCTTGTCGTACAGGCGGACAAAGACTTCCTTGACAGCCTCAGAGCAGCCCTCGTCCATGGTAAAGCGCTCACGCTCCCAGTCGCAGCTGCTGCCCAGCTTCTTGAGCTGGCTGACGATGCGGTTGCCGTACTTGGTCTTCCAGGCCCAGGCGCGCTCCAGGAAGCCGTCGCGGCCCACCATTTCCTTGGTCAGGCCCTCAGCGCGCATGGCCTCCACGACCTTGGCCTCCGTAGCGATGGAAGCGTGGTCTGTGCCAGGCACCCACAGGGCGGCATAGCCCTGCATCCGCTTGGTGCGGATGAGGATGTCCTGCATGGTGTTGTCCACGGCGTGGCCCATGTGGAGCTGGCCGGTGACGTTCGGAGGGGGCATCACGATGGTGTAGGGCTTCTTGTCGGGGTCGGCCTTGGTGTGGAAGTAGCCGCCATCCAGCCAGAACTGGTAGATGCGGTCTTCCACCTGGCTCGGATCATACTGTTTTGCGAGTTCTTTCATAGTATCCTCCCAGATGAATAAATAGAAGTTGTTTTCGTAAGCAGGGCGCGCCGGATGACGAGAATTTTTGTCCGCAGACAAGGCGATTTTCCGCAGCAATCCTGGGCGGATTGCAAGGGAAATCAACGCAGTATGCGGGCAAAAAGGCCGTTCAGACGGTGTGCAATGCTTATGAAAACGGCTTCTTGTGCGTGGGACGAAAAAAGCCGCCCCACGGAGCGTTCCATGGGACGGCTGTAATATAACCGCGGTACCACCCAAATTGCACACGGCTTTCTGCCGTATGCCCCTTGATGCCCCGATAACGTGGGGCAGACCCGGAGGCGACTACTCCTGTTTCCCCGCCTCTGCTCAAAAGCGACAGCACACCGCACCGCCATACCGGGTTTTCAGCAGCCCCCGGCTCTCTGGATGGCGAAAACGACGCACACTCTTTTTCCTTGCATTTATAAAAAGAATATAGCGTTTTTTGTGCGTTTTGTCAATCTCTTTTTCATCGGAACAAAATTTTCACAGCTGCCGATCAGCGTACGGGCCGCGCTCAGACCGCCGTTCTTCTGCTGGATGGGCCGGACGTGGCTGTCCCGCCCTGCCAGTCTTCCCGGATGCCGTAGCGCATCAGGATGTAAGGCTCCATCCAGAGGCAGGTCGTCACGGTGCTGATGACCGTTCCGCCCAGAATGCCGGCCACACCGAACTTCTGCACCATCAGCAGGCTATCCGTGTTCCGGACGATGACCGTTCCCAGCTTGTGGAAGCTCATGGCACCGATGTTCCGCAGGATACCGTGAAATTCTTCTTTTTCCGGCAGCTCCCTGCACTCTTTCAGGTAGGAAAATTCCTTATCCACCTTGACCGATACGATGATGTTCGGGATAAACTGCATCACAAACTGCACCGCCAGATAAAGGATAAAGTTTCCGGTCAGCACGATGAGGACGATAAGGCCCTGTTCGCTTTTCTTTATTAGAATATCATCTCATTGCTGCGCTTTCAACGATTTATCTGTATTTCAGCCTTCCGCGTCCAGAAGCTCCGTTTTCAGCCGGGCAATGAGCCGCTCCATCAGGGCCACACGGTTGAAGGGGGTCATGAGATAGAAGCCGTCGGCGTAGGGCAGAGCCTCCCGGGCCATCTGCATCGACACCTCAAGGCCCAGTGCCTCGCCCTGCTCCCGGTCGAGGCCCGCGAAGCGCTGGATGATGTCCTCCTCCACATGGATGCCGTTGATCTCGTTTTCCATAAAGATTGCGTTCCGCTGGCTGACCACGGGCATGATGCCGGCCAGAATTTTAGCCCGTTCGCCCAGTGTCTGGCGGGCCTTGCGGAGATTTTCCACCGCCTGTGCCGACAGCACCGGCTGGGTCAGGAAGCCCGACATCCCGTTTTCCAGCTTTTCCACGGCCCGGCGCAGCTCCACGTCAAAGTTCCGGGCGTTGAGATTCAGCGCACCAAAGACGGTCATGGCCGAGGGCATCTCCCGGCCCTCCCCGGCCAGCGAGACGATGTACTGGGCCAGCTTGCGGGAGTTGAACTGGTAGACATTCTTCACCTCGTCCCGCTCTGCGGTGGGGATGGGGTCGCCGGTGATGGCCAGCACCTCCCGCACGCCCTCGGCGTAAAGGCCCAGCAGAAGGGCCTTGGTGGCGTTGAGGTTGCGGTCGCGGCAGGTCATGTGGGGCAGAGCACATATTCCCAGTTCCCGATGTACCCGGCAGGCCACGAGGGAGGAATCCATCCGGGCCTGCGCGATGGGGCAGTCGGCGATGGTCAGCAGGTCAGCGCCTGCGGCCTGCAGCCGCCGTGCGCCGTCCAGATAGCCGCTCAGGTCGGCCACCCGGGGCGAATCCAGTTCAATGGCGATGACCTTCTCACCTGCGTTCAGTTTCCGCAGGAAAGCATCATCTTTTTCCACTGCCGGTGCAGTCCCGGTGGAAAGCTTCGCTGCCGGAGCAGCTTCGGTCTGCTGGGGCAGGGCATCCAGCTCTGCACGCAGGGCCGCGATGTGGGCGGGCGTCGTACCGCAACAGCCGCCCAAAATACGGACGCCCGCAGCGGCGATCTGCCCCATCTCCCGGGCAAAATACGCAGGCTTGCCCTGATACAGCACCCGCGCCCGGGTGACCACCGGATAACCCGCGTTGGGCATCACCGACAGGGGCAGCCGCATCTCGCCAAGGCCCTGCACCAGTTTTTTCATCGCGCCGGGGGCCGAGACGCAGTTCAGGCCCACGGCGTCCACCACGCCGCTCTGCTCCATCCGGCGCAGCAGGTCGCGGAACAGCAGGCCCTCGCGGGTGTAGCCGTCCGGCAGCACCGCGAAGGACACCATGACAAAGGCGTCCGGCACGGCCACACGCAGTGCCTTTACCGCCTCCACAATGCCCACATCGGAGCTGAGCGTCTCAAAGAGGAAATTCTTTGCCCCCAGTGCGGCGAACTGCTGCGCCACGAGGCCGTAAGCGCTGCTGGCCGGGGCAGCTTCGGTGTCCGGGGCCGGGCCAAGGTCAGCAAAGACGGCGGCATCCTTCTCAGCGGCAGCGTCACAGGCCAGCTTCCAGCCCGCCTTGGCCAGCTCTTCCCAGCCCGGCATCTGGGCCGCCGCCATCCGGGGCAGACCGAAGGTGTTGGTCTTGATGGCCTGTGCGCCTGCGGCAAGATATTCCGCATGGACCTTCTTCACGCCCTCGGGGTCGGTGAGGTTGGCCATTTCGCAGTCCGCGCCCGGTGCCGCTTTATAATAGGTACCCATGCCGCCGTCGAACAAAAGCGGCTTGTGGGCAAGATACTCTCGGATGTCCGTCATAGAAAGGTTCTCCTTTTTTATTTTCCTTGATTTTATAAAGAAATTCAGGTATAATTTTTGTATGAAAGTGAGGTGCTTTTGGATGCCCAAGATTCGTTCCAGCGCAGACCTGCGCAACAACTACAATGAGATCTCCACCTTCTGCCACGACTACGCCGAGCCGGTGTTCATCACCAAAAATGGCAAGGGCGACCTTGCCGTGATGAGCATCGAGACCTACGAGGCCCTGACCGCCCGGTTCGATTTGTATGCGAAATTGCAGGAAGGTCTGGATGACGTGGCGGCGGGAAGAACGCGCCCCTGGGAAGATGTCCGCAAAGAGCTGTCGAAGCAATGGGGGCTTGAATGAACTACAAGATTCATGTCTCTCACGCCGCCGAGCACGACCTGCACTCTGCCGCAAACTATATTGCTCACCAACTGCAAAATCCGCTGGCTGCTCGCCGGATGCTGGCGAATGCACTTGCAAGCATCGACTCGCTCGAAACATTTCCCGGACGCTTTCCGGTGATCGACGAGCCGCTTCTTGCCTCTCATCAGCTCCATTTTGTCCCTGTGCAGAATTATCTTCTGTTCTATAGGATCGACTCTTCCACCCAGACCGTCCACATCCTCCGCTTCCTGTATGGTCACAGCGACTGGCAGGCCATCCTGCGGGCGGATGTTCTTCCAACATGAGCATTCTCCCCGGCCCTTTGCCGGGGAGAATTTTTATGCAGTCATCTTCAGTTTAATGAAGTTTGCGCCCTTGTCAAGCATTTTTGCCCCGAAGCAGCCCATTTTGCTTGCGCCGAAGCCGGTTTTGTGCTATACTATGCATATTTACAATGGTTGGGAGGAATGTATCATGCGCCACGCCGGCACACAGGAAATCGAAACTCCTCGGCTGCTTCTGCGCCGCCTTATGCCGTCGGATGCCCCGATGATGTACGCAAACTGGGCCAACGACCCGGAAGTCACCCGCTGGCTGCGCTGGACGCCGCACAAGGATGTGGCCGAGACGCAGGAGCTTCTGAGCGCATGGGCGATGCTCTATCCCAATGAAGACTACTACCAGTGGGCCATCGTGGAAAAGGCCACCGGACAGGTGTTCGGCTCCATCAGCCTCTACAACAGCCTGCTGGGAGAACCGGCACAGCGAAATGAATGGCCGGGATTCGACCTCTCCGAGGGCATCTGGGAGCCGGGCTACTGCATCGGCAGAGCATGGTGGGGCAAAGGCTGCACCACCGAGGCTCTGAACGCTCTGGTAGAATACTGGTTCAAGAATACAGACAGTAATTGGCTTGCCTGCTCCCACGCCGTGGAGAACCCCGCCAGCGGCAAGGTCATGATGAAAGCAGGCTTTGTTTACGACCACGAGGCCGTCTACCACAAATTCGACGGTACAGCGATACCCTGCAAGTGCTATGCCCTGACGCGAGAACACTACGAATCGCTATATTCTCCAAACGAATGACAGAAAGGAATCATTTTGAGCGAACTTTACGATATTTTAGTCGAAACTCCCCCGACGAAGGTCATCCTTCTCGCCCTCGACCAGGGCCTGTGGGACTGCGAGCGCAGCCTTGCCGAGCTGGCTGCGCTGTGTGAGGCCAACCACATGGAGGCCGTGGCCGAAGTCACCCAGAAGCGCCAGACCCCTGAGACCGGCATCGTGCTGGGCAGCGGCAAGCTGGAAGAAGCCGCTGCTGCCGCAGCAGAGCTGGGGGCCGAGTGCGCCGTCTTCGACGGTGAGCTGACCGGCAGCCAGATCCGCAACATCTCCACGGCCCTCGGCGGCCTCGAGGTCATCGACCGCACCATGCTCATCCTCGAGATCTTCCGCAGCCGTGCCGTGACCAACGAAGGCAAGCTGCAGACCGAGCTGGCGCTTCTGCGCTACCGTCTGCCCCGCCTGCAGGGCATGGGCGAAAGCCTGAGCCGTCAGGGCGGCGGCGGTGGCGGCGGCGGCGGCGCCCGCCGTGGTGCCGGTGAAACGAAGCTCGAGCTTGACCGCCGCCACGTCCACGCCCGCATCGACGCACTGGCTGAGAAGCTGGCCGAGATGGAAAAGCGCCGGGGCGAGAGCCGGAAAGCCCGCGCCAAGACCGGAATGCCGGTGGTCAGCCTCGTGGGCTACACCAACGTGGGCAAATCCAGCCTGATGAACGCTCTCTGCGGCCCCAGCGTCGCCGAAGCCGATATGCTCTTTGCCACCCTCGACCCCACCAGCCGGAAGCTCGTCCTGCCCAGCGGCATGGCCGTGCTGCTGGTGGACACCGTCGGCTTCGTCTCCCGTCTGCCCCACAATCTGGTGGAAGCATTCAAATCCACGCTGGAAGAGGCCGCATGGTCGGACGTCATCGTCCGGGTGGCCGACGCCGGCGATGAGCAGCGGGAAGAGCAGCTGGCCGTCACCGACGAAGTGTTGGACGGCCTCGACTGCGCCGACATCCCCCGCCTGACCGTCTACAACAAGTGCGACAAGCCCGGCGCGCTGAGCTTCGACCCCGACATCCTGCTCACCAGCGCCAAGACCGGCTACGGCCTCGACAAGCTGCTGGCCAAGCTGGACGAGACCCTCAGCGACCGCGTCCACACCATCCGCGTTCTCCTGCCCTACGATAAGCTGGGCCTCGCCGCCCCCATGCGGGAGCGCGGCAGCGTTCAGCTCGAGGAGTACCGCGAAGACGGCCTCTACCTCGAAGGCATCGTCAAGACCGAAGACCTCCACTGCTTCGAGGGCTATCTGGTCTGAGGACCCGCATACGAAAAGAACCGGACTCCGCGGAGTCCGGTTCTTTTGCCTTTCAAGGCATCAGCCTGCGGCAGGAGGCGCTTCCTCTGCGCCCATCAGCTGGTCGTACCGGCCGGTGAACACCCGTTCCGGCAGGGCCGCCGTCAGGGCGAGGGCGGTGAACCGCTCCATCAGCAGGTTCAGCACCCGCACCACCGAGGGTTTGGTCACGCCCAGCTTCTCGGCGATGCTGCGGGAGCTGATGTCAAGATGGGTCTGCGAGACCTCATAGATCGCGAGCAGGTACCGCAGGTGTACTGGCGTCAGTTCCATCTCGTATCACTCTCTTTTCGTTATATCACACGAACTCTTGGTTTATAAAAGGGGCGCGGGCCAAAGCCTTGACCCGCGCCCCCTTTTCCTACGCGATCGCTCAGTGGCAGCCACCGCCGCAGCTGCTGCAGTTTCCACTGCAGCCGCCGTCACAGCCGCCGCTGCATCCACTGCAGCCGCCATGCTTATGAGAGTGCCAGGTGATCCAGCCTACACCGCCAAACACGATGGCTCCGACGATGATCGTCGGCAGATTGAAATTAGCAGCCAGGAACTCCATCATAACAATGCACTCCTTTCAGCGCGTTTTGAGAAGTTTTTACTTGATCTTGGAAACGTCGATCTTGACCTCGTTGTCGTTCACATACTTGTTGGGACGGACCAGCAGGTAGATGAAGGCCACCAGGATGACAGCAGCCACGATGGTGAAGAAGTTGAAGCTCAGCTCGCCGGTGATGATGCCGCCCAGCTGGTACACGACCAGAGCGGAGCAGTAAGCCAGTGTACACATATAGCCGATGGCGATGGCGGTCCACTTGCCGTTGTTCATCTCACGCTTGATAGCGCCCATGGCAGCGAAGCAGGGAGCGCACAGCAGGTTGAAGATCATGAATGCATAAGCGCTCAGAGCGGTGTAATCCGCAGCAACGAGGCTCCAGATCTCATCACCGTTCTCAGACAGCTCCTCGCCGCCGAAGTGGTACAGGACGCCGAAGGTGCCAACGACGTTCTCCTTTGCGATCAGGCCGGTGACGGAAGCAACCGTTGCCTTCCAGTTGCCGAAGCCCAGAGGAGCGAAGATCCATGCGATCTTGGTAGCGATAGCAGCCAGGACGGAGTTGTCCTGATCCTCGACCATGCCGAAGACGCCGTTCTCGAAACCGAAGCCCTGCAGGAACCACAGGATGACGGTAGACGCCAGAATGACGGAACCGGCACGCTTGATGAAGGACCAGCCGCGCTCCCAGGTAGCACGGAAGACGTTGCCCCAGGCGGGGATGTGGTATGCGGGCAGCTCCATAACAAAGGGAGCGGGGTCACCTGCGAAGAGCTTGGTCTTCTTCAGGATGATACCAGAGCAGATGATGGCAGCCATGCCGATGAAGTAAGCGGAGACAGCCACCAGAGAAGAACCGCCGAACAGAGCACCTGCGATCAGGCCGATGATGGGCATCTTAGCGCCGCAGGGGATGAAGCAGGTGGTCATGATGGTCATACGGCGGTCGCGCTCGTTCTCGATGGTACGAGAAGCCATGACGCCCGGGACGCCGCAGCCAGTGCCGACCAGCACGGGAATGAAGCTCTTACCGGACAGGCCGAACTTACGGAAGATACGGTCCATGATGAAGGCGACACGGGACATATAGCCGATGTCCTCCAGGATGGACAGCAGGAAGAACAGGACCAGCATCTGGGGAACGAAGCCCAGGACCGCGCCGACACCGGCGACGATGCCGTCCATGATCAGGCCGTACAGCCAGCCTGCCACGCCGATGCCCTCGAGGAAGCCGCCCAGAGCATTCGGAACGATCTCGCCGAACAGGACGTCGTTGGTCCAGTCGGTCGCAAACGTGCCGATCGCCAGGCCGCCGTCTGCAATGGAAGTACCCATGGACAGGGAGTACATCAGGAACATGACCACTGCGAAGATGGGCAGAGCCAGCACACGGTTGGTGACGATCTGATCGACTTTATCGGAAACGGTCAGGTGCTCGACGCGGGCCTTCTTCTTGACAGCCTTATCGACGACACCATTGATGTATGCGTAACGCTGGTTGGTGATGATGCTCTCGGCGTCATCGTCCATCTCAGCCTCGCAGTCCTTGATGTGCTGGTCGATGTGAGCGATCAGGTCGGAGGAGAGCTTCAGCTCATCCATGACCTTGTCGTCGCGCTCGAACAGCTTGACAGCGTACCAGCGCAGGAAGCGGTCATCGACTTTGCCCTGGATGGACTCCTCGATGTGAGCGATGGCGTGCTCAACGCTGCCGGTGAAGACGTGGGGCAGCTCGCCGCCCTTGCCAGCCTTTGCAGCAGCCATAGCAGCCTTTGCAGCAGCCTCGGTGCCTTCGCCCTTCAGTGCGCTGATCTCAACAGCCTGACAGCCCAGCTCGGCGCTCAGCTTCTTCAGGTCGATCTTATCGCCGTTCTTGCGGACGAGGTCGATCATGTTGACAGCCATGACCACAGGGATGCCCAGCTCGATGAGCTGAGTGGTCAGATACAGGTTGCGCTCGATGTTGGTGCCATCAATGATGTTCAGGATGGCATCGGGCTTCTCCTTGACCAGATAAGTACGGGAGACGACCTCTTCCAGAGTGTACGGAGACAGGGAGTAGGTACCGGGCAGGTCCTGGATGATGACATCCTTCTCGCCCTTCAGCTTGCCTTCCTTCTTCTCGACGGTAACGCCGGGCCAGTTGCCGACGTACTGATTAGAGCCGGTCAGATTGTTGAACAGGGTAGTCTTACCACAGTTCGGGTTGCCGGCCAGTGCAATTTTAATGCTCATTGCAACTCCTTTTCTCTCGTTACGATCAAACGACTTCGATCATTTCGGCGTCGGCCTTGCGCACGCTCAGCTCGTAGTTGCGCACGGTCAGCTCCATCGGGTCGCCCAGAGGTGCGACCTTGCGGACGTAGATCTCCACACCCTTGGTGATGCCCATGTCCATGATGCGGCGTTTGACCGGGCCTTCGCCGTGCAGACGCGCCACGGTGGCAGTCTCGCCGACCTTAACGTCTTTCAGAGTCTTCATAAAAAATCCTCCTCTACTTGTCTTTCTATTCAGAGACTATCCAGTTTCGGAGCGTCTCCCAAACAGCGTTTTGCCGCTGCTCAGCCAACCATAATGCGGTTTGCCATCGTCTTGTCGAGGGCCAGACGGCTCTCCTTGACCTGAACGATGAGGTTGCCTGCGATCTCATTGACGACAGTCACCTGACTGCCCACCACGAAACCAAGCTCTGCCAGATGCAGACGCACCTCATCCTTGCCGGTGATCTTCTGGATGGTGACGGTATCGCCTGCTTTTGCCATAGTCAAAGGCATCATAATTGTTCCACTCCCATTCGTGCTCCCCATTCTGCGGGGAGCTTTTCGGTTCGCTTTTTTTCGTCCTCGGGGATGGTCGCACCAGCCAGACGCCGCAACGCGCTCGCTCATCCCCGCGTCCCTCTCCGAAAAGCTACGGCAGTTAGTCAGTCGCAACTATCAGCACGGATAGTTTATACTTACTAACCCGCATTGTCAACCATTTTCCGGCTCAGAAAAGTTAGTTTGTTTTAACAAACAAACTTTCTTCCCTTATTTCAAGAAGATTTTTACAGTTTCTATATGCTAACTTTGTTTGCACATATTTACGATTTTTCTCTTTTACACTCCCCGCAAATGACACAGCCGCCCGGTGCAGGGGGTATTCTGCAACGAGCGGTCGCGTGTCAAAAGGAGGATTCTTCCCGCCAGTGCGTGGTTTCGCTCTGACGGGCGCCAGGATAAAAAGAGAGTATTTGGAAGAGAATGTCAAAATTCAGGAGCGTCAGGCTGCGACAGCCAGACGCTGGATGGACGTTCCGCTGCGGAACAGACGGAGATACACTGCCGTACACTTGTTCAGCTGAGTAAAATGCCGCTGGGCAGCACTGGGGTCACCATAGGCTTTCCAGCAGCCGCAGCAGGTGAAGTTGCGGCCCGCATTTTCGATAAAGCCCACCACATCGTAAAGCGGATAGCCCAGAAATACGCCGATTTCATGGGGAAAATCGGCCTCGCAGCAGAGCCGGCGGGACAGCTGCTGCAAAAGCGGCGCGCAGTCGTCCGACTGCTCAGGCAGAGTGTAGCCTTCCCTGCACAGGAAATCCCGCACCTCCGGCTGGGCCAGCACAGCGCGGAGCTTGCTCTCGCGGTAGACGTACACCAGATACCGGTGGGTCTGCACACAGCCCTTGAGGACGCGGACGCAGAGACCCTTTTCGCCCAGCTGTTCGTTCCAGCTGCGGACGCGGCGGGCAAGGTCGGCGCAGTCGCTTGTCTCGTAGCGGAAAAGTCCCGCAGGCTTTAAGCCGGCCAGCACCGGGGCACACTGTTCGATCATGACGGTCTCAAAGTTGCGTTCCATGTCTTCGGCCTCCCTGCCCGTTTTCCACTATTGTCTCCTGCCGTGTGGTGCTTATGCAGGAGATACAGTTAGAAAAAACTAACCAGAATTTCAAAAAGAATGCGGCAGCCTGCCCCTCTCGAGCTTCTTCCGCTTCTAGGTTAGTCATTTCTAACGCGGCATTATCTTACCATAGGTCTGGCTCTGTGTCAACACCTTTTTTGTAAAAATATTTGCTCCATTTTCTCCGCCGTGCTATACTGAGCCAAAGCTGATATAGCAATTCAACTTTTTAATGCAGCAGCAACAGCGTTGAATTGCATATCGCAACTATGCTGTTTGGATGTTGCACTGATTTCTTGACTTGCGATAAAAAGGAATGGTATCCCCATGCATCTTATCTCACCCGAAGAGCTGACCTCGACCATCGCCGACCGTCTGGCCCGACAGTCTGCCGTCCTCGTCGCACTGGATGGCCGCTGCGGCAGCGGCAAAACGACGCTGGCCGCACAGATGACAGAGCGGTTTCCTCAAAGCATCACCGTCCACACCGACGACTTCTATCTCCCGCTATCCCGACGAGTCACAGGCTGGGAGAGCATTCCCTGCGCCAACATGGACATCCAGCGCCTGCGGAATGAGGTCGTCGCTCCCGCCCGGGCAGGGCAGGCGTTCTCCTACCAGGCCTACTCCTGCCGCGAAGGTGCCTATCTGCCGCCGCGTCCCCTCGGCCCTGCGCCGCTGGTCATCGTGGAGGGAAGCTACAGCCATCACCCCAGCCTTGCACCTTATTATGATATAAGAATATTCGTCACCTGTTCTCCTGATGAGCAGGCCCGGCGGCTCCGCAGACGGGAGGGGGAGCGGTATTCGAATTTTGTGGAGCGGTGGATTCCGCTGGAAGAGAGGTATTTTGCAAATTACTCCATTGAGGAGAACGCGGAGATGATGGTCGTTACGGATTGACGGCATCGCGCGCCGGTGCGCGGGGCAGTTTTATTCTTTCGGTCAAATGGCTTTGCGCTCCGCGCGGGCCAGAGGCAGAGCT
>OGEZ01000973.1_pt1 | contig 17517 bp, 18 predicted proteins | sample 1570831 | NCBI WGS metagenome assembly OGEZ01 (sample SAMEA2582059, study PRJEB24529) | metagenome | biome: Human gut stool | place: China | collected 2011
CTGAAAGACATAGGAGCGAATCTGAGAGCCCCAGCCAATATCTAGCTGAACGCCCTCAATCTCAGCACGCTGCTTAGCCTGCTTTTCTTCTTCCAATTCATAAAGCTTGGACTTCAGCATGCTCATGGCCGTCTGCCGGTTTTGCAGCTGCGAGCGCTCAGCCTGCGAGGCCACCACGATCCCAGTCGGCAAGTGAGTAATCCGGACGGCTGACTCGGTCTTGTTGATATGCTGACCACCGGCACCCGATGAACGGAAAGTGTCGACCCGCAGATCGGATGGATCAATATCGATCTGCACGCTGTCGTCCAGTTCCGGCATGACGTCAACACTGGCAAATGAGGTGTGACGACGCTTGGCCGCATCAAACGGCGAGATTCTTACCAGTCGATGCACGCCTTTTTCACTGCGCAGCATTCCATAGGCATTGCGCCCTTTGATCAGCAGACTCACGCTTTTAATCCCGGCTTCTTCGCCAGCTTCATAGTTGGCCGTCTCTACGACAAAACCATGCCGCTCCGCCCAGCGGACATACATTCTAAGCAGCATTGCACCCCAGTCTTGGGCCTCGGTACCACCAGCACCGGGATGAATTTCCAGGATTGCGTTCTTGTCATCATATGGTCCATCCAGCAGCTGCGTCAGCCGATACTCCTGCAGCTCTTTTTGCGTTGCCGCATAATCAAGCTCAAACTCTGACTGCAGCTCATCATCAGTATCTTCGCTCAGCAGCTCAATCGTCGTCTGCAGATTTTCCAGCTGTTCTTTTAAATGGACGTAGGTGTCGCGTTTGGCCTTTAAATCGTTGTTCTCGTTGATAACTTTTTGAGCGGTTTCGTTGTCGTTCCAAAAATTCGGATCCGTCATCCGGTGCTCGTTTTCGGCGATGCGCTCGTTTAAGGCATCCAGGTCAAAGAGACCTCCCGAAGCGTGCAACCTCAGCCTGCATTGCTTCTAAATTTTTCTTGGCTTCACTTAGTTCCAAAGTGATTCATCCTTTCAATAAGCAAAAATACGACAGCGGTACCGTGCCTGGCGCCCTGCTGCCGTACCTGTTTGGTTTTATCGTTCAACGTTGTGTCTGATTTCCGACTTCATGAAAAGGCGCGTCGTTTCATATTCAATATCGGCAATCATCTGTTCAAACATGTGGTAGCCAGCCGTCTGGTACTCGACCAACGGATTAAGTTGACCATAGCCCCGCAGCCCGACCGACTGACGGAACTGATCCATCACATCAATATGATCGGTCCAATGAGAGTCCACGACCCGCAAAATAACGACCTTTTCAAATTCAAGCATCTGTGCTGGATCATAAAGCTGACGCTGCTTGTCTTTGTAAACGCCATTGGCCAGACTCATCAAGTACTTGACGATCTCTGATTGCGACTTGCCCTGCAGATCCTTGATGCTGATCTGATCCGGCTTTACCAGCGTTTCAACGGCAAAGTCGACGATTTCCTGCAGGCTCTCCTTGGCTTCGTCCTCACCGGCCACGTCGTTGAACTTGATGCCGGTCTTATCATCCACCACGTACTGTTTGGCGCCGGACTTGCCACCGCCGAACAGCATCGAGTTAGCGCCGCCCATGCTCTGCATTTTTTTGCCGATGTAGCGGTTCAGCCACCAGAACAGCAGGATCATCGGAAGCAGCGAGATGGCCAGGTTCAGCAGGCTGTCCCAGATGGTAGGACTTTGGTAGACAGTGCCAAACTCGACCCCTGCATCCTCCAGCCGGGTGACCAGGTTGTTATCCTGGGCGATGGCGTTGGTCTTGTAGGAATTATTCTCGTTATCCACAAAGTAGATCTGCTGATCTTCGATCTGGACGGTGGAAAGCTGCTTGTTCTCCAGCATCTGCAGGAAGGTGCTGTAGTTCACGCTTTTGACTTTGGCCTGCATCATGGCTGGGAACAGGAACAGGTTGCAGGCAAACAAAATCGCGATAATAGCGGCATAACCAATCCAAAGTTTCTTTTTAGGGTCCTTTGGAGGTGTGGTCTCTTTCATAGGGGTTCCTCCTTTTCTTGTACATTCTATAGCATGGACTAAAATTTTGAACGACATATGAATGGACTTTGAAATATTAGCAAAAAGTGCAAAAATCCCTTTGTTTTGCGGAAAATGAGCCATTAGACAGATGGTGAAAATCTGTTACAATTTATTTACAACTATGAGTTTTAAACAGTTTCGACCGGGTTTTCAACAAGAATCCATTCTTTTACACATTGGAAATGTGGAAAACTATGTTGAAAATGTTGAAAACACGGTTGAATCCCGTGGAAACAACAAAAAACTGCTGGTACAACGAACCTTTTATTCCGTGGAAAACTTTGCAAAACTCGCCGCAACGCTCGGAATCAGCAGGGGAAAAGTCCATCCCCTTTGTGGAAAACCTGGTAGTGATTTCTACAGGAAAAAGGTGTAATTTTGGCTATTGTACGATATAACGTAAAACATAAGTTTTCAACACGGTTGGGGAAAACTATGTTGAAAAGTGTAGGAAACCCGGGGGAAAAGGCCCCAATAATCAACAAATGGCTGGGGAAAATAAAAAAAATGGCCGAAATTGTAACAAATCCGAAACATCTTTCGTTATTATATATAGTAAATAACAACGAAAGGAAACAGCCATGACGAAAGATATGATCGTAAAAGCGGCTCAGGAGGCAGCGGCCCGGCGCAATGAGGTGTTTGCCCTCAATGACCTGCGGGTAGATTTGACCGCCCGCCGCGTGTGGAAAAACGGCAAGCCTGTGCGGCTGACCCCGCGGGAATATGCCCTGCTGGAGATGCTGATCCGCAAGCGCGACCTGGCGCTGACCCGCGGCGAACTGCTGACCACGGCCTGGGGCTACGAGTATGTGGGCGCCAGCCGCACGGTGGATGTACATATCAACCGTCTGCGCACCAAGCTGGGCCTGGATAAGGAGATACAGACCGTGTTTAAGGTCGGCTACCGGCTGAACACCCACCCGGGTTGCTGAGTTTAGTCGCCGCGCCAGATTTGCGCCACGCTGTCCTGCTCGGCCGCGGCCAGGGTGGGATAGGCGGTGTTGTTAAATAGAGAATCGTAACGGTACAGCCCAATGTAATCGATGCCAAGTGTGTTCAGTGCGGCCAGTTGGTCGGCCAGGCTGTGGCCGGTCGACCATTCACCGGGGGTGTCACTGCCGTCGCCATCGCCGATGCGGTAGGCCCCCAGCCCGACGGCCAGGGTAACGTCCTCGGCCCGGGGCAGGGCTGCCCACCGCGCGGCCAGCTGGCACAGGCTTTGAGCTGTGCTGCCGTTTTTGGTGTAGTTTTGCCCCCAATACAGCTGGGGCATCAGATAGTCCACATAGCCGCCCTGTGCCAGCCATAGGGCGGCATCACTGTATTGGTCGGCGTAGCTGCGGTCCGGGTCACCAATGGGTGCGACGCCGAACCGTACACCGTATTCGTGGGCGGTTCGGTAGCACAGGGCCATCAGGGCGTTGACATTTTGCCGCCGCCAATCGTCCAGCGAAAGAGCTGTGCCTGCGGCAGCGTAGTCGTCAGCGTCAAAGGCAGGGTCGGTGGTGGGGTAAAAGTAGTCGTCAAAGTGGATGCCGTCTAAGTCATAGTTATGGCACAGCTCGGCGACGGCATCGGAGATGAAAGCGCGGACCTCGGCACTGGCGGGGTTTAGGTATAAGCCGGTGGAGGTGGTTTTGGTCCACTCCGGGTGGAGCAGGGCGGGACTTTGGGCACACAGTAGAGGCATGCTGCCGCTTTGCAGCCGGTAGGGGTTGATCCAGGCTTCCAGCTGCAGGCCGCGGGCGTGGGCCGCCTGCACCAGCAGGGCCAGGGGGTCAAAGCCGGGGCCTTGCCCCTGGGTGCCGGTGCAAAGATGGCTGAAAGGGTAGTAGTCGCTGGGATAGAGGGCATCGCCAAAGGGGCGCACCTGGACCAGCACCACGGTGGCCCCCAAATCAGCGATATTGTCAAACATGGCGGCAATATCTGCTGAAAAGGCCTGCGCGGAGGAAAAGTCTACCTGCTGCCACTCCAGATAGCTGACCCATACGGCATGGTAGGGCTGGCTGGCTGCAGGCTCTGCGGTGGGCGAGGGCACAGGCGTGGTATCGGGGACAGTGATGGGGGCGAAACCGCTATGTCGCCACCCCCAGAACGGTGCTGTAAAGTAAATGATAAGCAGAAAAACCGCCCAAAAGAACCCCCTGCGCCGCATGAATCAACGCCCCCTTTTACCGCCATTGTATGCAAAGAAAAGGGGACATACCTCTTGGCAAGGGGAGAAAATTCTGCTATAATATAAAATACAACTGTGCGGGCCATTAGTTCAGCGGTTAGAACTCTCGGCTCATAACCGGCTGACCCAACCGCATCCACTTTCAAATATGATGAAGTGCCGCAGTTTTTACTGAACTTCATCGCTAAGATTTCTGCTTTGGCGATAAGTTGGCGATTTAGCCATCAACAGCACTTCTTCATCATAATAAGGGCCGTTAGCTTAACGGTTAAAGCCACCGGCTCATAACCGGTTCAGTGGGGGTTCGAATCCCTCACGGCCCATGAAAAAAGAACGCAGCTATGTTATTTTTTAAGATAACACGGCTGCGATTCTTTATTTTTCGTACAATTCACGGCTCAACTGATTGCGTATCGACTCCCGGCGTTTTTTGTATTGCTGGGTGTAGATCATTAAAGTCGTGCTCGGCTGGGCGTGACCTGCTTCAGCGGCAACCGTTGCAACGCCGATGTCAGGATTCGACATGAGCAGGCTGACAAAGGTATGGCGAAACATGTGTGGGTGAATCCAGCCTGAAAGGGCGATGCTCATTTTTTTCGGGTGGCAATGTCCTGAAAGCAGAAATAATCAGGCTGGTGACGGGACTGCGTAAATTCAAACAGCATCCCGGAGGCATTGAATGTCTGGTTTGTGACAACGGCAACGCAGTCATAGCTGTCCATGGCGAGGATTTTTTCATCCTGCGCGGTGGCGTGTTCCACCGTGATACGGCGCTTACTGGTGATAATCTGCATACCCAGTGTGTTTTCTATATAATCGTAAATGGAGTTGGCCGCAATCTCGGGGGTCAGACCGTGAACAAACTCTGTCAAAAAATAGTTGATATCCAAAATGAGTGCTTTTCCATCCAGATACCGCACACGGCGAATGTACCACAATTCATCGCCCACGGAAAACCCACTCAGCGAGGCAAGGCGCTCATCGGCAATGACGGTTTTAAATTCTAAAACCTTTGTCACTGCGTGTAATCGGTTTCGCCGCGCGGTTTCCTGAAAAGTTTCAATACCTCCGATGGTAAATGTGGTTTTTCCCACCGGTTGATAAATCACCCGTACTCCGCGCCCCTGCATGGCCTGCACATAGCCATCGTTGGTCAGTTCAGCCAGCGCACGGCGAACCGTGTTGCGGGAGCAGGCGTATTCCTCGAGCAATGTATTCTCACTGGGCAGCAGGGACTGATAGGGATAGTCCTGCGCTTCAATACGCTTTTTTAAGCTGTGATAAATTCCTTCGTATTTTGCTTTTGGCATAGCGGAAGTCCCTTTCAACTTGTTCAAACATTTGATTTAGTATATCGTATTTTCAGCCAAAATGCAAGAGGAGAATTTGTGCGCTGCACCGAATTTCATGCCTACACATAAAATTCCTGGAAAAACGCTTGACTTGTATGAACAAGTTTACTATACTGAGGCTGTAAGGCAAACTTGTTCATACAAGTTTGAATATCCGCTTTAGCGGGATTCTGAAGGAGGAAAAAATAAAATGGGTAAGTACGAACAGGATGCACGGCTACTGCTTGAGTATGTCGGCGGAAAAGAGAACATTGCGGCGGTATCTCACTGCGTATCGCGTATGCGCTTTGTTCTGAATGACCCTGCCAAGGCAGATGTTGCCAAAATCGAGTCTCTGAAATCTGCCAAAGGTACATTCACACAGGCCGGGCAATTTCAGGTGATTATCGGCAACACGGTCAACGATTTTTACAATGATTTTATCGCGGTATCCGGCATTGATGGTGTTTCCAAAGACGCCGTCAAGAGCGCGGCCAAGCAGAATCAGAACGCACTGCAAAGAATTATGAGCGTGCTGGCTGAAATCTTTGCCCCGCTGATTCCCGCCATCATCACCGGCGGCCTGATTCTGGGCTTCCGCAACTGTATTGACAGTATTTATTTGTTTGGCAACGGCACACAGACGCTTTGTGATATCAGTCAGTTCTGGTCCGGTGTTGACAGCTTCCTTTGGCTGATTGGCGAAGCTATCTTCCATATGCTGCCGGTCTGCATCTGCTGGTCCGTTACCAAAAAGATGGGCACCACGCAGAGCCTTGGCATCGTGCTGGGCCTGACGCTGGTTTCCGGCCAGCTTCTTAACGCCTACGCGGTGGCCTCCACGGCGGCAGCCGACATCCCCAAATGGGACTTTGGCTTTTTCACGATCAATATGATTGGCTATCAGGCGCAGGTCATTCCGGCTATGCTGGCCGCGTTTACGCTCGTGTATCTGGAGCGCTTTTTCCGTAAAATCTGCCCGCCGGTCATTTCAATGATTGTGGTTCCGTTCTGCTCTTTGGTGCTGTCCGTTATCATCGCCCACACGGTTCTCGGCCCCATCGGCTGGAAAATCGGTTCTGTCATCTCCGATGTGGTTTATGCAGGTATCTCCGGCTCTTTCCGCGTTGTGTTCGGTGCTATTTTCGGTTTTGTTTATGCGCCGCTTGTTATTACCGGTCTGCATCATATGTCTAACGCAATTGATATGCAGCTGATTGCCGACTTTGGCGGCACCATGCTGTGGCCGATGATTGCACTGTCCAACATTGCACAGGGTTCTGCCGTTCTCGGTATGATTTATCTCCAGCGCAAAAATGCCGCCGCACAGGAAGTCAACGTTCCCGCCTGCATCTCTTGCTATCTGGGTGTCACAGAGCCTGCCATGTTCGGCGTCAACCTGAAATATAATTTCCCCTTTATCTGCGGCATGATTGGTTCCGCAACAGCCGCAGTGGTCTGTGTGGCAACCTCCACCACGGCCAACGCAATCGGCGTCGGCGGTATCCCCGGCATTCTGTCTATCCAGCCGACCTATATGCTCAGCTTTGCGCTGTGCATGTTGATTGCTATTGTTGTCCCCTTTGTGCTGACGGTTGCCATCGGCAAGAAAAAAGGCGTTGCCTGATTCGGTTCTGAATGTAAGTGGGGTTTGCAATGTACAATTTCAAGGACAAGGTTGTCTACCAAATTTACCCGAAATCCTTTCATGATTCCAACGGGGATGGCTTTGGCGATTTGAAAGGCGTCACCCAAAAGCTGGACTATTTGGCGGATTTGGGTGTAGATTACCTATGGCTGACACCGTTTTTCCCTTCACCCCAGCGGGACAACGGCTACGATGTGGCCAACTACCGTGCGGTGGATTCCCGCTACGGCACGATGGATGATTTGGACGAATTGATTCGGGAAGCCGACAAGCGCGGTATTGGCCTGATGCTGGATATGGTGTTCAACCACACCTCCACCGAGCATGACTGGTTTCAAAAAGCATTGGCAGGCGATAAAAAATACCAGGACTACTACATTTTCAAGGATGGCTCTCCCGACCGCTGCCCCACAAACTGGGTGTCCAAATTCGGAGGCTCCGCGTGGGAGTATGTGCCGCAGTTGGGTAAATGGTATCTGCATTTGTTTGATGTCATGCAGGCTGATTTGAACTGGGAGAATCCTGCTGTGCGTGCCGAAATGGCCGACATCCTGCGCTTTTGGAAAGCGAAGGGAATCAAGGGCTTCCGCTTTGATGTAGTCAATCTTATCTCCAAACCGGAACTGTACGAAGACGACTTGGAGGGCGATGGCCGTCGCTTCTATACTGATGGCTGCAATGTCGGCAAGTATCTGAAAGAACTGGTGGCCGCAGGCGGTATTGACGGTATGATGACTGTCGGGGAGATGTCCTCCACTACGCTGGAAAACTGCATCGGGTACACATCAGAGAAAAACCATGAACTGACGATGTGCTTCAACTTCCATCACCTGAAAGTGGACTATAAAAACGGGCAAAAATGGGAGCTGATGCCTCCCGACCATGGGGCGCTGAAGCGTTTGTTCCGGACCTGGCAGGAGGGAATGCAGGAACACGGCGGCTGGAACGCTTTGTTTTGGTGCAATCACGACCAGCCGCGTGCTGTCAGCCGGTTCGGCAGCGACACGACCTATTGGAGAGAAAGCGCCGAAATGCTGGCCACGGCGATTCATTGTATGCGCGGCACACCCTATATTTATCAGGGAGAGGAACTGGGCATGACGAATCCTCATTTTACCGAAATTGACCAGTACCGTGATGTGGAGAGTCTTAACTACTATAAGATTCTGCGTGAGCAAGGTAAATCCGAGGCTGAGACGCTGAATATTCTGGCACAGCGCAGCCGGGATGACGGCCGTACTCCCATGCAGTGGGACAGCAGCCCTAACGCAGGCTTTACGTCAGGTACGCCGTGGATTGGTGTGGCGGATAACTATAAGAGCATCAACGCTGCGGCGCAGACGAGTGATGCGGATTCGATTTATAGTTTCTACAAAGCGATGGTACGCTTGCGGAAGGAACACCGGGTCATAAGTGAGGGAAAAATTGAATTTCTTTACCCCGACAACACCGACCTGCTGGCTTATCGGCGCTATGGCTCGGCGGACAAGGAAGAACTTCTTGTACTTTGCAACCTGACAGAGCAAGAAATCCACGCTGAACTGCCTGACGCTTGGGCGACTGCAGAAAAACTGATAGGAAACTACGCAGATAACCCTTCAGAGACCCTGCGTCCGTATGAGTGTGTTGTATTGTATACCACAAATGAATAAAAAGTAAAGCAACAAGAGTGTCTACTACGAAGGCAGACGCTCTTGTTGCTTTTTTCGCATTTTTTATATGAGAGGACTTGAACAGGACACAATTGACAAACCACCCTGAATACGTTTTAATGATAGTACAATAAACCTGAAAAAACCAGAAAGGGGAACCCATATGAAACATGCCAAGCAAACCCGTGCACCTTGGATTCTGCTCGCCTGTTTGGCGGCCATTGCACTGTGCATAGTGGCAGCTGTTACACTATTACAACCCAACACCAACCCAAAGAACATCGAGATCCCCGGTACGCGGGGCAATATCCCGGCTACCATCCAGCTGCCTGCCAAATCTGCCCGGGGCGAGGAACTGCCGCTGGTGGTGCTGTGCCATGGCTTTACCGGCAACCGGCAGGGAGACGGCCACTTCGCGCCCCTGGCTGAGGACCTGGCCGCCCATGGCATTGCCACTGTGCGGCTTGATTTCGCCGGCTGCGGCGACAGCACCGAACCTTACGCCAACTACACGCTGGCCAATATGGCGGCGGATGTGGACAGCGTGATCGGCTACATGCAGGCCACCTACGGCACCGGCAAAACGGCGTTGGTGGGCCACAGCATGGGCGGGCGGTTGGCCAGCCTCTACCCGCAGCTGGGGCAGTACCCCGTCACGGCACTGGCCCTCTGGAGCCCCGCCAACGGCACGGGCCTGCAGGGCTTGGAGTTTTTAAGCATTGATAACTTTGCCGCCGTGGAAGAACTGGCCGCCCGCGCCGATGCCGAGGGCAGTGTAGCGGCTTGGGGCGTGGAGCTGAGTGCCGCCTACATCGACGGTATGCGGGACAGCGACCCCAACGTGACCCTGCAGGAAAGCGGCTTGCCGGTGCTGCTGACCTACAGCGGCAATGAGCGCATCTTGAGCGACACTACCCAAACCGAAACCAAGGCGGCCGTCGAAAGCCTGCCGGACGGCCAGGTGGTGCTGGACCCCTTCGTGAACGGTGACCACAATTATACCAGCGAGGACCCCGCCACCAACACCCAGCTGGACGCTGACCTGCGCCAGGTCACGGTAGATTTTTTGACGTCCCATCTGCAATAAATACCAATAAGCACAAAAAGCGCCCCCGTTCGGTTGCGGCTCCGAACGGGGGCATAAGGGGTATCGATTGGTGTGAGGAGGAATCATGTTCCAGAATTACGGTTGCGGCTCCGTAACCCTGTGCTTATACAATACAGGACATCTGCTAAAAAACTATGATACTGGTATGAACATTTTGTAAATTGCATAAAGCAAACAAAAACCTCCGGCTTTCGGGCCGGAGGTTTTGTTTGCTTGTGGTTTAAGCTGCGATTAGCCGAACATGTTGATCAGAATACCAGCAGCAACGGCGGAGCCGATAACACCAGCAACGTTGGGACCCATGGCGTGCATGAGCAGGTAGTTGCGGGGGTTGTACTCCTGGCCGACTTTCTGGGAAACACGGGCAGCCATAGGAACGGCGGAAACACCGGCGGAACCGATCAGCGGGTTGATCTTGCCGTGGGTGATGACGCACATGATCTTGCCCAGGATGACGCCGCCAGCGGTGCCGACACCGAAAGCAACGATGCCCAGGACGATGATCTCGACAGTCTGGATGTTCAGGAAGGTAGAAGCGTTGGTGGTGCAGCCAACAGAGAAGCCCAGGAAGATGGTGATGATGTTCATCAGTTCGTTGCCGGCGGTCTTGGTGATACGCTCAACAACGCCGGATTCCTTCATCAGGTTGCCCATCATCAAGCAGCCAACCAGGATAGCAGCATCCGGCAGGGTCAGGGCAACGATGATGGTAACGATGATGGGGAAAAGGATCTTCTCGGTCTTGGAAACGCGGCGGGGTGCGGTCATGACGATCTGACGTTCTTTTTCCGTGGTCAGGGCCTTCATGATAGGCGGCTGGATAACAGGCACCAGCGCCATGTAGCAGTATGCCGCAACCGCGATGGAACCCAGCAGGTGCGGGGCCAGCTTGGTGGTAACATAGATAGCGGTGGGGCCGTCAGCACCACCGATGATGCCGATAGCACCGGCTTCCTGGTTGGTGAAGCCCAGGATCTTAGCGCCAACGAAGGTGAAGAAGATGCCCAGCTGAGCAGCAGCGCCCAGCAGCAGGCTGGAGGGACGTGCGATCAGCGGCTCGAAGTCGGTCATGGTACCGATGCCCAGGAAGATCAGCGGGGGATAAATACCTAGCTTGACGCCTAAGTAAATGTAGTCGACCATGCCGCCGGAAGAACCCAGCAGCGCCCAGTCAATGTGGTTTGTCTCATTGATGAAGATGTCCATGTGGAAGATGCCGTCCAGGGGCAGGTTGGTCATCAGCATACCAAAGCCGATGGGCAGCAGCAGCAGAGGCTCGAACTGCTTGACGATGGCCAGATACAGCAGCACGCAGGCCACGGCGAGCATGACGGCGTACTTCCAGCCGCCCTCGGTGAAGAAGATCTGTGCCCAGCCGGACTTGGCAAAAATCTCCGAGATGTTGGTTAAAATAGCACCCATTTCCAGACCTCCTTACATAAAGGGCGTGGTATGCTCACGCACACCGGCGTCGCCCCAGGAACCACGGCGGGAGCCTGCGGCGGGCTTGGAAACGCGGCGGATGCCGTGGATCACAGCGCCGGAACCCATCACAGTAGCAACAGCGGCAGAAATCGCAGCAATGACCTCGCCGGGGATGCCGCCATTGTCAGCCTTAGCAGCGGGGGCAGCGGGCTTGGCAGCAGGTGCCGGGGCAGCTTCGGCAGCCGGTGCGGCAGGGGCCTGCGGCTTAGGATCAGCAGGTTTTTTGTTTTTCAGGTCGAAGAGCTTGCCCTCCAGGGTAATGATGAGGCACAGGGCGACCAGCATGGCAAAAACCAGGGTAATACTGGTCAGCACCACGGTGCCGTCGCTGGCTTCCAAGGCAAGCAGAGCGAGGTTGGGCATGGGATTTCCTCCTTTTTGGATGAAGCATAAAACTCTTTTTAACAAAAGGGCATTTATCTGTATTATAGCACAATGTGAATTATTTTGGTAGATTTTTTTGCAAAAAATTTAACATACCCGTAAATTTGCCCAAGTTCGACCGCAAAGTTCAATTTGTTGGCAAGCGCTGACCACGTACAAAAAACACATGCCTGTAAAACATGCATAAAAATCAACGGAAATTTTTGCAGCTGCAAGCCAAAACTGACAAAATGCAGCAAACTGTGGCAATTCCCCTTGACCGTGGGCGCAGACAGTGCTATCATAGCGGCAACACAACAAACGGCAAAGGCGCCGGACGGGATAGCAAGCTCCCGCCCGGCGCCTTTTGTTGTTGGTTGCAAAATGCAGTGCCGCATTGTGCGAGGCGACGCTGTGCAAAGTGAGAGAGGGGAATCTGTTATGTACAACTCTGCGGACGTTACCTGGACACTGGTTGCGGCGTTTCTGGTGTTCTTTATGCAGGCAGGCTTTGCTTTGTGCGAGGCGGGCCTTACTCGTGCCAAGAACACCGGCAATATTCTGATGAAGAATATGATGGACTTCTGTATCGGCACGCCCTGCTACTGGCTGGTGGGTTTCGGCATCATGTTTGCCGGCTCCGGCGCACTGATCGGCGGGTTTGACCCGTTCATCCAGGGCAGCTACGATTTCGGTACCCTGCCGGTCTGGGTCTATGCGGTGTTCCAGACCGTGTTCTGCGCCACAGCAGCTACCATCGTTTCCGGCTCAATGGCTGAGCGCACCAAGTTCAGCGCCTACTGCTGCTACTCCGCCGCCATCAGCCTGATCGTCTATCCCATTTCCGGCCACTGGATCTGGGGCGGCGGCTGGCTGGCTCAGCTGGGCTTCCATGATTTCGCCGGTTCCACGGCGGTCCACTTTGTGGGCGGTGTTACCGCCTGCCTGGGTGCCTGGATGCTCGGTCCCCGCATCGGCAAATATGGTAAGGACGGCAAGGCACGGGCTATCCCCGGCCACAACCTGACCGCCATGGCCCTGGGCGTTTTCATCCTGTGGTTCTGCTGGTTCGGCTTTAACGGCGGCTCTACCGTCAGCATGACCGGCGATGACACGATGGTTTCCGCGGGCCTCATCTGCTTCAACACCAACCTGGCGGCGGCTCTGGCTACGGTGGCCGCGCTGATCGTCAGCTGGGTGCGCTACGGCAAGCCCGATGTCTCCCTAACCTTCAACGGTGCGCTGGCCGGTCTGGTGGCCATCACCGCCGGCTGTGATGTGGTTGACCCCTTCGGCGCGGCCGTGATCGGCATCGTGGCTGGCGTGCTCTGCATCTTCTCGGTGGAATTCTTTGATAACATTGCCAAAATCGATGACCCTGTCGGTGCGGTGTCGGTCCACTGCATGAACGGCCTGTGGGGCACGCTGGCGGTCGGTCTGTTTGCCACCGATGGCGGCCTGTTCTACGGCGGCGGTTTTGCCAAGCTGGGCATCCAGTTGCTGGGTGTTGTCAGTGTGGCGGCCTGGGTTCTGGTCGCGATGACCATCATCTTTACCATCATCAAAAAGACGATCGGCCTGCGCGTTTCTGAGAAAGAGGAACTGGACGGCCTGGACATCCATGAGCATGGCCTGGCCAGCGCCTACGCCGGTTTTGCCATCAACGATGCCACCTACGCTGAGCTGGATGTGAACGAGAACACCGACCTGGGTGAAGATGACATCGCCAAGGCCAGCCCCGAGAAGGTGGCGGCCGCCGTCAAGGTCACCCAGGAAGCTCCGCTGCCGGCCGAGCTGGATTCCGGCATGCACAAAGTGTCCATCATCGTGCAGCTGGCCAAGTTTGAGAGCCTGAAGCGAGCGCTGAACAAAATCGGCGTCACCGGCATGACCGTGACCCAGGTCATGGGCTGCGGCATCCAGAAGGGCAGCGGCGAGAAGTACCGCGGCGCCGAAGTGGATGCCACCCTGCTGCCCAAGGTCAAGGTGGAAGTTGTCGTGAGCAAGATCCCGGTGGAGAAGATCATCGACACCGCCACCAAGGCACTGTACACCGGCCACATTGGCGATGGCAAGATCTTTGTGTACAACGTGGCCAAGGTGGTCAAGGTCCGCACGGGTGAGCAGGATTACGCCGCCCTGCAGGACGTAGAATAAGCGTTACACTATTATAATAAGGTATAAAGGTCAGTAGAAAAGCGGTGCCGCGTGGGAACGGCACCGCTTTTCTGTTGTGTTATTTACCCGGCTTTTCCGGTAAAAACGGTATTCAAAATCACCAGCTTATCCGGTACCCCGGTCAAAACCATGCCGGTAAAATCCGTGGTGACACCGGCGCAGGATAAAAGGTCGGTCTGGCTGGCTGGATCGGCGGCGATGTTTTGGGCATTTGCCAAAATGCCTGCCCAGTTGATGTCCAACAGGTCGCGCTGGTCCTGGGTCAGGTCGGTCATCCAATCGGCGGCGGTGGAGGCGTCGATGTCGGCGCAGCTCAGGTATTCCACCAGCACTGCCGCCGCGCGGGCGCATTTCAGGCTGCCGCCTGCCGTGTCGGCGGAAAAATCCACAAAGCCATCCAGCACATTGCACTGCTCGGTGGTGGTATCGCGGGAGGAGGCCGCAGGTGTTTCCGCCGTGGCCGGGGCAGCATCGGACGCAGCTTCCGAAATAACGGCACTTGCGGCATCCGACGATGCAGTGCCTGAATTTCCCGGCGCCTGCCCGCAGGCTGTCAGCGTGGCCAGTGACAGGCCCAGCAAAAGGGCAATAGATTTACGCATAAAATGTCCTCCTAACAGGTTACTTTACAAATATATTATTCACAACAGCCATGCCTTGCGCCGTAGGGGGCGGCGGGCTTATCGCCGCAGCAATTGCTGCAGGCATTTTTGCGGATATACGCCTGTATATCGTCAAAAATCGGCATCAATGCCTCGCCGTTCGGGGTTAGGCGGTAGTCTACCCGGGGCGGGACCTCGCCATAATCGATGCGCTCCACCAGCCCATCGGCGGCCAGCTCCTTTAACTGGTTTGAGAGCATCTTGTGGGTCACGCCGTCCAGCAGGCGGCGCAGCTCGCCATAGCGCAGGGTGCCGTGGGCGCCCACCATAAACAGGATGCGCATCTTCCATTTTCCGCTGATCTGATCCATGACTTCTTCCATTTTATCGCAGCCAACATCGGCATAGCGGCAGTTACAGTTCGCGTTCGGGTGCATAGATAACCTCCTGGGGGTACTTTCCAAAAAGTGCGTACTTGTCAAAACGGACAGTATGACTATACTGAGTATAGAACAAATTTTCCTGTTTTGCAACTTGTTCCCACTGTAAGTTTGCGGTACAATATTACCGTATGACGCACCCGGGAAACAAAAGCCCGGAAAAATAACAACAGTAAGGAAGAAAAGTACCTATGCTCGATGATTTATTTGAATTTTTGCAGGGGGCAGTGACCCCCTACCACGCGGCTGCCATAGCCGCGGCCTGGCTGGATGCAGCCGGTTATACCCGCCTGGAAGAAGCCGATTACTGGAACCTGGAAGCCGGCAAAGGGTACTACATTACCCGCAACGGTTCCTCGGTCATCGCCTGGCGCGTGCCGGAGCATGCCATCGGTGGTTGGCGCATTGCCGCCAGCCACAGCGATTCCCCGTGCTGGAAAATTAAAAACGAGAAGGTCGAAAACGACGGCTGCTCCCGCCTGAGCGTCGAAGGCTACGGCGGCATGATCATGTCTACCTGGCTGGACCGCCCGCTGACGGTGGCTGGCCGCGTCATGGTCAAGACCGAGGACGGCATCGAGAGCCGCCTTGTCAACATCGATGAGGACCTGCTGGTCATCCCGTCGCTGGCCATCCACATGCAGCGCAACGTCAATAAGGGAAAGGAGTTCAACCCCCAGATCGACATGCAGCCGTTGTGGGGCCCCGCTGGATGCCGCACCCTGACCGATGTGCTGTGCGAGGAGCTGAACGTCCAGCCCGAGGACATCCTCGACCGCGACCTGCAGCTGGTCACCCGTCAGCAGCCTACCCGCATTGGCCCGGACGGTGAGTATTTCCTCGCCCCGCGCATCGATGATTTGGAATGTGCCGCCACCACGCTGCTGGCCTTCCTGGACGCTGCCCCCGATTGCGACAGCGCCTGCGCCCCGGTGTGGGCCATGTTTGACAACGAGGAAGTGGGTTCCTCCAGCCGGATGGGCGCCGAGAGCAGCTACCTGCGGGATGTGCTGGACCGCATCATCGATTCGATCCCCCACAGCGCCCAGGCAAAGCAGCAGGCCATGGCCAACAGCTACATGCTCAGCGCCGACAACGCCCACGCGACCCACCCGAACTTCCCGCAGAAAGCCGACCCATGCGCTCCGGTGCATATGGGCGAGGGCGTTGTGCTGAAGTACAACGCCAGCCAGAAGTACACCACCAACGCCGTCAGCGGTGCGATTTTCAAGGAAATCTGCCGCAAGGCCGGTGTGCCGGTGCAGGTGTTCACCAACCGCGCCGATGAGCCGGGCGGCAGCACCCTGGGCAACCTGCAAAGCCACACGCTTCCCATCCCGATGGCGGACATCGGCCTGGCCCAGCTGGCCATGCACAGCGCGGTGGAGACTGCGGCCGTGGCCGATGCTGACCACATGATCAACGCGGTGGCGGAGTTTTACCGTGTGCATCTGCGTGCCCTGGGCGATGGCACCTACACGCTGGAATGATCGCCGGCCGTTACGCACCCAGCCCCAGCGGGCGGATGCACCTGGGCAACCTGATGTGCTGCCTGCTGGCCTGGCTTTCCGCCAAAAGCAAGGGCGGGCAGGTGCTATTGCGCATCGAGGACCTGGACACCCAGCGCTGCCCCCGCGTGTTTGCCGATGCCATCATCGACGATCTGGCCTGGCTGGGCCTTGCCGCCGACGGTCCGCAGCTGCCGGTCTACCAGAGTGAGCGAGCAGAAATTTACCAGCGTTACTACGATATTCTGGACCGCCGCGGGCTGGTGTATCCCTGTTTTTGCAGCCGTAGCCAGTTGCATGCGGCCAGCGCACCCCACCGCAGCGACGGTCAGGTCGTCTACGCCGGGACCTGCCGGGGGCTGACCCCCGCCGAGGTGGCCGAGCGCTGCAAGATCCGTGCCCCCGCCTGGCGCGTGCAGGTGCCGGATGAGACCATCTCCTTTACGGACGGCCATATGGGTATGTATGAGGAAAACCTTGCCCGCGATTGCGGCGACTTTTACCTGCGCCGGGCAGACGGTGTGTTTGCCTACCAGCTGGCCGTGGTGGTGGATGATGCCCTGATGGGCGTTACCGAGGTGGTACGGGGCAGTGACCTGCTGTCCAGCACGCCGCGCCAGCTGTGGCTGTATCGGGAGCTGGGGCTGACGCCGCCAACGTTTTACCACCTGCCGCTGCTGCTGGCCCCGGATGGCCGCCGCCTTTCCAAAAGGGACGGCGACCAAAGCCTGGAAAACCTGCGGGTCAGGTACAGCGCCGAGGAAATTATCGGCAAGCTGGCCTTTGCCTGCGGTTTGCAGGCCACGCCCCGCCCCGTGACGCCGCAAGAGCTGGCGGCGGATTTCGACTGGGCCAAAGTTCCGAAAAATGACATTGTTTTGCCGGAAAGTATGTTTTAATTAGGTTACTGTTTTAGGGCAATACCGCATAATTCTAAGTGCCGATACGGCGAGCGAGGTGCGGCAGAT
>OGEZ01000987.1_pt1 | contig 17260 bp, 17 predicted proteins | sample 1570831 | NCBI WGS metagenome assembly OGEZ01 (sample SAMEA2582059, study PRJEB24529) | metagenome | biome: Human gut stool | place: China | collected 2011
AGAAAAAGACAGGACTATAACTAAACTCTGATAACTGATCGAAATAATAATATAATTCCTTTTCAATAGCACTAAAAAACTGAAATTTCTTCTGATTATTAGTATTGCTGAAATATTCTATAAAACCCTCAAGGTCTATGCTTGCCTGTGAAGGCGCTGGAGCATCATAAGAAATATCTCTATCAACATCAAGTGTAAGCTGCATAAGGTCATCAACAGATATGTTATATAACCCGGCAAGCTTGAATAATGCATCTGGTGAAGGAGTTCTTTTGCCAGTTTCATAGTGCGAATATGTCTGCCTAGCTATTCCGAGAACGGATGCAACATAATCCTGTGTGTGTCCATGAATGTTGCGCAGCTCTTTGAGCTTGGCAGGCAGTAGCTTTTTGTTCATATATAATCCTCATTTCTGCCTGCATTATACGTTGAAGCATGTTATCAGATGCATTCTGATAACATAAAGTGATATCAATTATTATCTGTATTCCCGACATATACATAACATCACTATATCACTTAGTATATGGAAGATTCTAGTTGTTTTATGGTAAAAATGTGTAAACAAATGTAGCAAAATATGTCAATTTATGTTAAAAATGTGTAGCGTAAGGCGGTGTATTGTGTTAAAATATGCGTAGCATAGCTGGTTGTGTATATATATTTTGACAAAATTAATAAAATATGCATGAAAATACATACAATAGTGACAAAACGACAAAAAAGTAATAAAATAAATGCAAGAATTTGTCGTAAATGTCAGAAAAAAATAATATAAAAAATATTAAGAGTGACACTATATGTCCATATCAGTGAGTATTATATAAGAAAAGATAATCAAAAGCAGGAATACAAAATACGAAAGGATAATGGACTATGAATAAAAGAGGTATTAATTATGATAGAAATTCAGTAGATATTAAAGATACGAAAATAAGTGAAACGGAAAGTGATGGTATAGCGGTGGATAGCAGATATAGTCAGGATGATGTACGTGAAGGCATGGAGGATGAACATATACAAAAGAAAGAAAAAGCAGGTAAGGATAAGGTATTAAGAGTACTTGATATATATAAGAAGCTTATGGATGGAGAGCTGATTAATAAAGCACAGGAAGCCCACAACTATAACGTGGCAGAAAGAAGTATACGAAGGGATATAGACGATATTAAAAGTTTTATGGCTCAGGAGTCGGATAAGACAGGTGTGATCAGAACAGTTGATTATGATTACCAAGATAAGGGGTACAGGCTTAGAGAGGTATATAAAATGAAGCTTAGCAACAGCGAAATACTTGCCATATGCAAGATACTTCTTGACAGCAGGGCATTCACAAAGGAGGAAATGACAAGTATTCTGCAAAGACTTATAGAGTGCTGTGTACCAGATAAGAGCAGGCAGATAGTAAGTAATCTTATAAAAAATGAAACATATCACTATGTAGAACTTACTCATAAGTCAGTATTTATAGATAAGATGTGGGATATAGGAACAGCCATCCAGAATTACAATTATATTGAAATGAATTATCACCGAAGCAAAGATAATGCGATAGTTAAGCGAAAAGTAAAACCTGTAGCAATTATGTTTTCGGAATACTACTTTTACCTTACAGCATTTATTGATGATGAGGAAGTCAGGTCAGACTTCGATGTGTTAAATGACTCATTTCCTACTATATACAGAATAGACCGGATTGAAAGCTACAAGGTGCTGCCAGAAAAGTTCAGGATACCTTATACAGACAGATTCGAGGAAGGAGAATTCAGAAAGCGCATACAGTTTATGATGGGCGGCAGACTCCAGAAAGTCAAGTTCAAGTACAAAGGCAGCAGCGTAGAGGCAGTTCTTGACCGACTTCCAACAGCCCGCATAATAGACGAAGAAGATGGAGCGTATATCATATCTGCTGAAGTGTTTGGAAAGGGGATTAATATGTGGCTTAGGAGTCAGGGGGATATGGTGGAAGTGATGGAAGAAAGGTAAGGAACAATACTTAAGAAATGTGAGGGTAAATGTATGGCGAAACATTTTATAGCTGTTGAAAGAAATGGTTCAATGGTATTTGAAGAGCAGGATATTGATGACTATGGAAAATTAATAAAAAAAACAGATGACAATGTAGTTTTATTTACACAGAAAGATAAGTGCGATAAATATGATTATTTAATTGCAGTTGTATGTGGAGCAATTGGAGGATTAGTAGATGTATTTCTTGTTGGGTCTCCTGGAAATAGTGTGTTAGGAGGATGGACAGATAAGCAGGTTGATAATGTTGTAATGCAGTTTTCAAAAATGACAGGATGGCATCCAAAGTCAGGAAATGAAAAAAATGTTAAAAGTGCTATTGGTCATTTGGAAAGAAAGTTTAAAGTTAATTATGACAAAAGTGTATCTTCAAGTGCTAGTGCCGTGGGACTTACACCTAGAAATCATCATATGAAATCATTAGCACATTCTCCAGATATTATTGGTTTATTTTTTTCAATATTAAACCAGTTTACATCTACATCAACTTTTTTGAGTGATGGCAGACTGATTACAATGGATACAGAAACATTTGAGTTAAATGGGAGCAATTTTATATCTAAAATTTTTTGTGGTATATACAATTGGATTGGACATTTAATGTCAGATGTGGCTGGAAGCTCTGGAAGTTCAGGACGTGGAATGGGAATAGTAATGCCATTTTATGAATTGTTTAATCTGTGTGACTTTGGTGAATTTAATATTGGGAAAGAAAAAGGAACTATGGCAGATGTGGCTATGAAAGCTTTTGAAAATGGCTATGATGCAAGATTTGCATTAACAATGGCAATTCCAGTAGTCATAACAGATTTAAGCATAAAATTATTGTGGTCCTTAAGACGATATTTGCAATTCAAATTACCTATAAAAGAATGTATTCCGACAATGAAACATCCAGACCTTAGAATAATGTTGATAGTTGGAAATGGTACGTTATGTGTAATTGATGGAATAGATGCTGGAGTAAAATCAGGAGGTGATATAGTTACATTTTTTATGAGATTAAACTTAGTTGCATGGTTTAAACTTGTAAAGATGGTTGTAAAAGAAGTTCTGATACGTGTTGGAATACCAAGCTTTGAAAATAATATTGAAGCTTTAAAACGTGCAAGTGAAGGAATAGTGCTTTACTTGGATAAGTTGAAGGAAATAGATATAGAAGCATATAAAAAAGAGGTAGAAAGATTTAAAAAATGGGATAAACAGTTAAATGAAATAAAAGATGACATTGAATTAAACAGGTTTTTGTTAGAAACATATGATAAGTTTAATCTGGAACTTCCATGGAAAGGTGATTTTGATACTTTTATGTCAGATAAAAGTAATCATTTGGTTTTTAGTTAATGTTTAAGTGTAATAAATGTGGACAGTGTTGCAGAAATCTTAGATTAAATAGTTTATATGCATATCTGGATGATGGTACAGGATGTTGTAAATATCTTAAAGGTAATGAATGTTCTATTTATGACAAAAGACCAGTGATATGCAATGTTGATAAATGTTATGAGTTATATTTTTCTAATATTATGACTTTAGAAGAATATTATAAAAAGAATATGGAAGCTTGTGAAATTTTAAAAAATAAAAAAAGCTTAAATAAATATTAAGGAGGAAATAATTATGCCATTACCATTTATATTAGCAGGAGCAGCGATAGCTGCAGGAATAGGAGGAGTAGGAGCAGGTATCAATGGTGGAGTCAAAATGAAAGAGGCCAAAGACACCATGGAACATGCAAAAAGCATGATGGAACGTGCTCAGGAGTCAGTAGAAGAAAATAATAAAAAGACATTAAAAACTATGGATAAGATTGGAAAAAGAGAACTTGAAGTGTTATCTTCATTTAAGGATTTCTCTGATTTAATTGAAAAAATTCAGGGAAGGCCAGAATTTAAGAACTATAGTCAGGGAAAGTATGATATTCCAGAATATAATCCAGAAGATTTAAAGAATGTGTCTGTTGGAGCTGGCGTTTTGCTTGGTGGATTAGGAGGAGCAGCGGTTGGAACAGCAGGAGGCTTTGCAGCAGCAGGAGCTACTACATCAGCAGTTATGGCATTAGGAACAGCCTCGACAGGAACAGCAATCTCAACTTTAAGTGGAGCAGCAGCTACAAACGCTACACTTGCAGCATTAGGAGGTGGAGCAATTTCAGCAGGAGGCGGTGGTATGGCATTAGGAACTGCAGTTCTTGGTGGTGCAACGCTGGGAGTTGGATTGTTAGTTGGAGGCATAATATTTAACTTCACAGGAAGTAAAATGTCTGATAAAGCTGATGATGCATATAGGCAGGCGAAAAAAGCACAAGAAGATGCTGAAAGAATAATTAATTATCTGAATGAATTGAATGATACTGCAAAAGATTTTTATGAAGCACTTAATGGAACAGCTGTTGTATATGAAGATTTATTAATGGCTTTGGATAGACTTATTAATCGTCAACATAAGGTAAAATGGGTTGAATATAGTAATTCTGAAAAGATGTTAGTGCAGAATTCAGCTCTGATAGTAGGTGTTTTATATAAGGTTTGTCAGACAAAGATTGTCAAGGAAAATAAGAACAAAGATGATTTTAATGAGATTAATAAGCTGGATGTAAGAATGGCAATAAAAGATTGTCAGTCTGTTGTGGAAGATTTAAAAGCATCCTAAAAACTATAAATTAACAAATTCGTCATTTCATATCAATATTTAAGAAAATCATATGTGATGAAAAAGATGAATAAAGAAAATAAGAGAGGCTGTCAATAAACAAGCCTCTCTTATTTTTTATAATGTAACAATATTTATATATCAGAGTATATTCCTACACCCCACTATAAGCACAATAACCTCCATCAACAGGCAATACGATGCCGTTTACGAAGCCAGCGGCATCATCGCTTGCAAGGAATAATGCTGCGCCGATGAGTTCTTCAGGATTGCCAAATCTGCCCATAGGAGTACCGGCTATTATTTTCTTAGCTCTTGGTGTTGGTGAGCCGTCTTTGTTGAATAACAGGTCGTGGTTCTGTTCGGCAGCGTAGAAGCCGGGAGCGATGGCATTACATCTTATACCGCTTTCGCCGAAATGTGTGGCAAGCCATTGTGTGAGATTTAAGATAGCACATTTGGCATTGCTGTATGTAACGACCTTTGTTAAAGGAAGTATTGAAGATACAGAGGCAATGTTTATAATGCTTCCGCTTCTTTTTTTCACCATATCGCGGGTAAATACCTGAATAGGAAGAAGTGTTCCCATAAAGTTAAGGTCCATAACTTCTCTTATCTTAGTTTCATCAAGGTTCCAGAATGAATAATCATCTGCGCCCTCTTCTTTTTTAAGCATTTCTGTTGATGTAATTGCACCGGGCTGGTTGCCGCCAGCACCATTAATGAGGATATCGCAACTTCCTAAGTCGGCTTTGATAACTTCATATATTTTAGTAAGTTCTTCTTTGTCTGTTACATTACAGCAGTAGCCGTTGATAGTAATTGTAGCATTGTGTTCTTTTAAGGCATTGTCAGTAAGTTCACTGACAACTTTTGACATCTTTTCCTTATTACGTCCGATAAGTGCAACTTTTGCACCGCTTACAGCAAGTCCGTAAGCCATGGCAGAGCAGAGTGTTCCGCTTCCGCCAGTTACGATAGCAGTTTTTCCTGAAAGATTGACGCTAAATGGTATTTTCATAGTTAGTGACTCCTTTTTAAATTATTATTATATATGTATCTAATCTTCATTGAACCCATTCATAAGAAAGTCATTCCAGCGGGCATTGACTTCTTCAAGCTCCTTCTTTTCCATAATTTGGTTGCGATCTGACAGGATAGATATCATCTCATCTGCAATTTCTTCGACAGGGGGATGGTCGTAGTGGTATAAATATCCTATCATACGCTGTGCTGTGAAGTCGGTGTTAAGATTTTTGGTTATTATATCGCAGAATTCTTCCGGATAGCCTCTTTCAAGCATCAGCTTATATAGCTGCATACTTACTTCTGTTCGTTGTTTCATATCTGATAATCTCCATAGAGCATTGTTATATGTACATTATTAATGATGTAATATTAAGAAATCGTTAGAATTACAGGAAATGCACTAATCGGGATATATATGCTGCTATAAATAAAGTGGTTAGTTGTAAGAGTAATTACTATCAATTTCATTTATCATTATATATAAAAAAATCAAAATCTCAACCCATAACCCACAAAATAAGTAAAATTAAAACATAGTTTTGTAGAATATTATTATTGGCTTTCGTTGTTATTAGTTTTATATTAGGTGTGTTAATCAATTTTTTTAATCAGTTTCATGTCTAAGAAAATTGAAAAATTATATTGATTATGTTATGATTAAATATCAATAATTCGTGATTATTATGTTGTACATAAGAGGTGTTTATGAAGATATTGTCGAGGGTTATAGACAGGGTAAAGTCAGTATATCAGTATGAAAAAACAACGCGTATAGATGCAGGGGCTATCCAGAATGTTATGATAATATTTGTTATTGTTATGATGCTTATTAATATACAGAATTTCAGACTTGGAGAGTATTTTGTAACAGCACTTACGCTTGTAGTGTCAGGTATCAGCATATTTGCAATTCTTGCACTTGGATATTCAGATAAGATATATGTGATATGTATGGTTTCTGTGGTTATATTTCTTATATTATCAATACCGATATCGCTGCTTGGTCCAAACAGGGGATTTGCGCTGTTATGGTATTTTCTGATGCCGATTGTATCGATAGTTCTTCTTGGTATGCCTTTTGGTATTCCGGTGAGTGGAAGCTTTGGTATATATATTACGGTTATGTTTTATACACCACTTAAAGGCTTGCTTATATATGATTATCCTAAGTATTATCTTTTTTATTATCCGATATTTTACTGGTCTTTCTGTATAATAGTTGTGGTTATGGATATATTTTACAAGCGTTATCAGATGAATCAGGAGGAGAATGAAAGAAGTCTGGAGCGCGATGTAACAGAGGCACTGTCAGAGAGAAAAAAGCTTATGATAGATGCGGTTACAGCCATAAGCCAGATGCTTGATGAAAAAGATGGTTACACACAGCAGCACTCAAAGAGGGTGGCTGAGTATTCTATGATTATTGCAAAAAATATGGACTGGGAGTTCTCAGAGGATGAGCTTGGTATCATATATAGGAGTGCTCTGTTACACGATATAGGAAAGATAGCTGTGCCGGACAAGGTGCTCAATAAGCCTGGCAAGCTTACTAATGAAGAGTATGATATTATGAAAAAGCACACTGTATGGGGAAGAGAAATTCTTGAAGGTCTTGAGTTTCTTCCACAGGCTGACCTTGGAGCTATATATCATCATGAGCGTTTTGATGAAACTGGATATCCATATGGTATAAAGAGTGGCACACTTCCGCGTATGGTGCGGATAATAGGTGCGGCGGACACGCTTGATGCCATGAATTCTAACAGGTGTTACAGGAAGCAGTGCGACAGGGAATATATTATAGGTGAGTTTGTGAAAGGTGCGGGAAAGCAGTTTGACAAAGAGGTTGCGGACACGGTTGTAAGGCTGATAGAGGATGGTAAGATAGTTATATAAATGTATTTTGATAAAAGATAATGGGAATTTGATATTGTATATTTTATTAGGTAAGAGTATTGTGTTTATGTTGCAAGAATATATATAATATTGATAAAAAAGGATGAGTATATGGAATTTAGGATAAAGAAATCATGGAAAGATATAAGTTATCGTGAGATATTATTATGTCCATATGAGGATAAAATGCTAGCATTGTGGGTAAAGCTTGCATTTTGGCTTGTATGGCTTATTAATATACCGGCAGGTATTATATATGGAGCATCATTTCAATATATAGCATATGTTTTATCAATTGTGTTTGCTATTGGAATTAATATTGCCATATCAGCAAAGAATTATAATATATGGATAGATTTTATTACGCTGGCACTAGTAAGCATACCAGTGTATGGTATATTTTTTAGTGCTTATATAAAGGCGTTCAGTGTTATGTATCCGGTATTTTTTTCGTGCAGTGTTGTATTTATTCTTGGAATAAAGTACAGTTTTTTAATTAATTTCGTATGTACAAGTTCAATTATATATTGCTGTCGTATTAATAAGAATCATATGATGATAGATATGTATGGAGAGAATGTGGTACTCAGACTCCCATATCTTTTTATATGTATGCTTCTTATAATATACTGTCTTATGTTTATTATACAGAAAAACTGGATTGAAAAAAACAGACGTAAACAGGTGCTTGAAAGCAGGATATCTGAGGAGAATACCAGACTTGAAAATATGTCTATGAAGGTTATGAATACTATGGTAAGGGCTCTTGGTGCGAAAATTCAGGGTGAAGAGGAGCACTTAAGGCAGGTGGCAGAGTACGCAAAGCAGATAGCCCATTATAAAGGACTTGAGGAGAAAATGTGTTCAAATGCATATAGTGCGGGGCTTCTTCATGAGATTGGAATGGTTGGAATACCGGATGCGCTTATCGAAAAGGAGAAGCTTACAGAAGAGGAATATGCTGTATTTAAGACTTATGTTGACAAGAGTTATGCAATCATAATCATGCTCAGGTCTTCAAGTGCGGAGAGTATAGCAGAGGCGGTGCATTATCATAGGGAAAGTTATGATGGAAACGGATATCCTGATAAGTTAAAAGGCGAAGATATTCCTTTGCTTGCAAGAATTCTTGCGGTGGCAGATTATGCTGACAGGCACTTAAGAAGAGGAGAGGTTAGGGAAAGTGTAATAGAGAAGATAAATGCGCTGTCGGGTGTGCGATTTGAGCCGAAGGATGCACAGATTATGATAGATATATTGAGGGAGTAAGATATTTATAAATGAATTGACAATGAATATGAGAAATGACTAGATGAACTATAAATGAGCAAATTTAAAATATTGCACAATTATGTGTGCATCAGAAAAACAGATTTTTCATAATCTTTTGAAATGTATCCGAGATACAAACGAAAACAATTTATTTAGTGCATTTAAAAATATGCTTATTTATAGATGAAAATAAATTAAGGGAGATTAAATATTATGTCAAATATAAAGTTAGGATGCCACGTAGGTATGGCGGGTAAAGAAATGTTTCTTGCATCAGCAAAGGAGGCGGCTTCTTACGGAGCTAATGTTTTTATGTTGTATACAGGAGCACCACAGAACACAAGAAGAAAGGATATATCTGAGCTCAATATTGATGCAGGCTGGGAATATGCACATAGCCACGGCATTGATGAGATAGTTGTGCATGCGCCTTATATTATCAATCTTGCCAATACGGTCAAGCCTGAAACATATGAGCTTGCAGTTGAATTCCTTGAAAAGGAAATAGTAAGGACTGCGGCTATGAGAAGCCATATACTTGTGCTTCATCCGGGAAGTCATGTTAATGCTGGTGTTGAAGCTGGTATCTCACAGATAATAAAGGGGCTTAATACTGTGTTAAACCAGAATGATGATGATGTGTATATAGCACTTGAAACTATGGCTGGCAAGGGAAGTGAGATAGGAAGAACATTTGAAGAGTTAAAAGCAATATATGACGGAGTGGATAAGAAAGACAGACTCAGGGTATGTTTTGATACATGCCACGTCAATGATGCAGGATATGATATTGTCAATCATTATGATGAAGTATTTGATGAGTTTGACAAGGTTATCGGACTTGACCAGATAGCAGTATTTCATATTAATGACAGTATGAACCCGCTGGGTGCGCATAAGGATAGACACGCGAATGTAGATAAGGGAAATATCGGATATAATACACTTCACAGGCTTGTGCATGATGAAAGATTTGTGGATGTTCCTAAGATACTTGAGACACCTTGGATAGCAGTAGAAGGCAGTGATAAGAAGGTGCCACCTTATAAGGAAGAGATAGCATGGCTGTTACAGGATTAAAATGTGTAAAAAATGCAATTTTTCATAGGACAGACAGCCTGGATTGTGATAAAATGCAGATGAATAAAAAGTAAGACAGAAATGGAGGATTACTTATGAAGCTTATAGCAATCGTAGATGATAATTATGGAATGATGTTTAACAACAGAAGACAAAGTAAGGATTCAGTCCTTATAGATAGAATAGCAGAGCTGTCAAAGGACAGTAAGCTGTGGGTATCAATGTATACAAGGTCATTATTTCCACATAACACTAACATAGTGTTAAGCCAGAACTTTAGACAGGCTGATAAGGAGGACTACTGCTTTGTAGAGGATGATAAGGTATCAGATATTAAAGAACATATCGATATAATATACCTTTACAGATGGAACAGGGTATATCCTTCTGATACAACATTTCCAGAGAAGCTGCTTAACGACTTCGTGCTTGAGAATACAGATGAATTTCAGGGCAGTTCGCATGATAAGATAACAGAAGAAATATATAGAAAAAAGTAAATAAATACAAACGATTAAGATTAATATAAATGGAGATTTGTTATGTTTAAAAGATTAGGAAAAAAGCTGCGATGGCTCTATGTGACACTTGCCATTACACTGGCACTGGCGATGAGTACAGGTCTTGTGGCATGTTCATACTCAGTTGATAAATCGGGAACAGTACAGAACACAGTACAGGGTTCTTCGCAGAACAGCAGTGATAAAAGTACTGCTTCTAAAGATACAGGCAGTAAAGACAGTACATCGGGTGCAGCCGGATATGAGGAATTTATAGCATCAATAGCTTCACTTCCAGAGTATACGGGAAGCCCATATATCATTGTTAATGACAACACGCCGTTCTTTACGGATGATGATATGACAACAACATCTTTCGAGAACTATGGAGAGCTTGACTCTCTTGGAAGATGTACAGCAGCTTATGCCAATGTAGGACAGGATCTTATGCCAACTGAGAAGAGAGGCTCTATAAGTTCAGTTAAGCCTACAGGCTGGCAGACAGTAAAGTATGACAATGTTGATGGAAAGTATCTTTACAACAGATGCCACCTTATAGGTTACCAGCTTACAGCAGAGAATGCGAATAAGAAAAATCTTATCACAGGAACAAGGTATCTTAATGTGGATGGTATGCTTCCTTTTGAAAATATGGTAGCCGATTATATTAAAGAAACTAATAACCATGTACTATACAGAGTTACACCTATATTCACAGATGATAATCTTGTTGCTAACGGCGTTCTTATGGAGGCAAAGTCTGTTGAGGATGATGGTGATGGTATTCTGTTTAATGTATACTGTTACAATGCCCAGCCGGGAATAGTCATAGATTATGCGACTGGTGGCAGCCATGAAGAATAAATAATAAGTAAGAATAATAAAGTGTGATATAAGTATAATAACCAGATTATCTGTAACAGGAGTTGCAGATAGTCTGGTTATTTTTTTCCAGTATTTCCAAAAAATTTAAATATTTAAAATATTTTCCAATTATTTTTTCCGTGTGACCGCCGTGTGACCATAGTTATGCATAATAGCTACCGTAGAATATATTAAAGCTTTTGCTAAGAGCCGGAAGATGGCTTTGTAAGGCAGCAGTTAAGGAAAGGAGTTGGAGGATGATTAAAAAACCGGAATGGCTTCATATAAAGATGCCATCAAGTCATAAGAGGATGACACGTAATGTTTTATTAACAGTATGTGCAGCTTTTAGTCTTATATTCACGGGCGCATTTGCTACGTATGCACTTTTAAAGACTGTGACACCTACGGCAACGAATGTGTTCCAGTCAGATAAGAATATAAGAATAACTCTGGATGAGCCGGAGTGGGAAGACCACGGCAAATCAGAGGCTAAGGCTTATGTTCCGGGGCAGAAGATTGATAAGGACCCGACTGTTACTCTGGAGGCTGGCAGTGTTGCTTCGTATGCAGCTTTAAAGGTACAGTACTTTGACAGCAGCAATAATGCGGTTACAAGAGAGGAGTTTGGCAATAAGTATCTTAATAAAGATACCTCTGCTACACAGGAGGATGCTGGAATTGATTATTCCGACAAATGGGAATATATAGGAACAGTATCAGAAGAAAAAGCAGATGTATATATATACAGGGACATTTTAAAGCAGGATATTAAAGAAACTGCTGAAACCGAAAATGTAACCGCACCTTTATTTACAAGGGTTTACCTTGATACGGGGATAGAACAGGATAAGGAAACGAAGAGGCTTCCAAAGTTTAACATAAAAATAACAGCGTATGCCATTCAGGCAGATGGAATTACTTATGATGATGCTAAAACAGAGATGATGGAATATGTTAATAATAGAAGTGTGGAGGGATTATAATAATGAATAAGATGAAGAAGATTACAGCAACAGCAGCAGCTATGGTACTTTCAGCAGGTATTGCAGTAGGAGGAACTCTTGCTTATCTGAATTCAGTAACAGAAACTAAGACCAATACATTTACATCAAGTAAGAACATAACAACAACGCTTACAGAAACTGAGTGGCTTGAGAATTCAGGTAAGGATTATACACCGGGTGATGTCATAAAGAAGAACCCTGTTATGATTAATGAGTCAGACCAGGCTGTATATATGGCTATTAAGGTGGATTATGCAGATGCTGACGGTAATCTTATGAGTGCAGAGACCTTTAAAAAGTACGCAGCAGTTACGGATTATGACAAGACTAACTGGGAGATGGTATCGTCTAATAAAGACGGAAGTGAAATCTGGGTATATAAGAAAGCGGTTGATGCCAATTCATCAACAGAAGCATTATTTAACAATGTAGAAGTGTATACAGGCATTACAGAGGAATGGTCAGAGCTTACAAAGAAAACAACTATATATAAGTGCGATGAAGATGGTAATAAGATTGGTATAGTTGATGTTACTACAGAACAGTATGACCCAACAGTTGTCTATAAGGATGCAGAGGGTAATATCGTAGATGCTGGTACTCTTCCAACATTTAACATCAAGGTAACTGGTTTCGCAGTCCAGGCATCAACATTTGCTGATTATAAGGAAGCACAGCCAGAACTTATAAGTCTCGTAAACAGCAAGACTGCCGCAGATGCACAGTTTTAATATGGATAATCTGATTATATTAAGGAGAGGTAATAATGGTTAAAAGCAGAAAAAAGCTGGCAATAGGTCTTACAGCTTCTATATTATGTATAACATCCGTAGTTGGAGGAACACTTGCTTACTTTACAGATAAGGATGCACGTTCTAATGTCGTTACGCTTGGTCATGTGACAGGAACACTTACTGAAACTGGTGAACATGTAAGGGATGATAATACAACAGGTAAGGATTACAGTAATGTAAAACCGGGCGATGTATTAGCCAAAGACCCTACAGTTAATCTTAAGGAGGACTCAGAGGATGCTTATGTACGTGTGAAGATAGACTACAAGGGTCTTACAGATGAGCAGGCAGCAGATATTGAGGCAGTTCTTGATATTCAGGAGGGCTGGACTAAGGCAGAGGATGGATATTACTACTATAATAATATTCTTTCTAATAAGAATGATATGCCAAAGTCAGCTACTCTTTTTACAAAGGTGACAATTCCAACAGAGTGGGGCAATGACGAAGCTGATATGACATTTAATATAGATGCCACGGCAGAGTTTATACAGGCAGATAACTTCACACCTGTAAAGGATGCCAATGGTAATATTACTGGCTGGGGAAGCGTAAATATAAAGAAAGCGTGAAAATGTATGTCATAAACCGGACATACCGGGCATAGAATAGAAAGTGTGTGAAAACGGGGCAAATTAAGTAATTTGCCCCGTTTGTGTGAAACGCACATAACAGGTTTTAAAAAGTGTATGAAATGAGGAGTATTATGCGAAAAAAGCTGTTAATTACTGCGGCAGCAATAATACTGTCGGCTGGTTCCATAACAGGTGGAACTATGGCTGTCTATAGTGCTGCGACACATACAGATAAAACAATATCGACCTCTTCTATAGGAGTAAGTCTGAATATTGCAGATGATGGAGGTAACGTGGCTGACAGTGGGAAGATTACAAGCCAGAGGGTTGTTCAGAAGGTATCAGCACAGAATACAGGTGGAAAGCCACAGTATGTAAGGGTGAAGGTCGATAAGCAGTGGCTTGACAGTGACAGTCAGACAGTAGTCACACAGAGGAATGGAGAGGAACTTAATACAGATTATATAGGTATAAGTTATGTGAATACAGATGACTGGATATATGCAGAGAGCACAGATGATAATGGGGGTAATGCAGGATATTTATACTATAAGGATGTAGTATATCCGGGTGACAGCACAAGTGATTTTATGGATGCTTATACAATACTTTACGGGGTTAATGAGAATACTAATGCGTATAGTGACCTATCGGTAAAGGTTGATTATAATGCAGATGCAATACAAACGGTTGCTGCCAGAGCTGCTATGTTATATGAGTGGGGCGTAGTTGCAGATATAGATGAGCATGGCAGGCTTACAGCAGTCAGACAGCCTGATATGAATTCATCGTATGAGGTTACAGATGATATAACAAAGGTGATAAGTAAGGATAATCAGGATGTATCAGACGGCTATGTGGCAGCAGATGTGAAGAGTGATGAAGATACAGTCATAATGCTTGACAGTAGTGCAACACATTTCAGCGTTGTTGAGAAGGATATAAGCTTTATTAATATGGAACCGGGCGAAACAAGAGAAGGAATGGTTCGTCTGTTTAATAATTCTGACAAGATAATGAACTTCTATATAAACAGTACGCTCCTTGATAATATTGCAGAGGAGGGAGCTGGAACTGGTGTATACAATATAAAAATATATAAGCAGGGTGAAGGTGACAATGATTATTCGCTTTTATATGACGGAATGATAGGAAGCGGGAATAACGATATTCTTGTGAGTGACCAGCTGCTTGCAACACTTTCAGGGGGAGAGAGTGCAAGTATAAAGATAATTGTAACACTTGACGGAGAGTCAATGGATAATTCTTATATGAATAAGCAGGGAAAAATAAGACTGAATGTAAGTGCAGTACAGTCAGGTGAGCCTTCAACAACAGTAAAGACTGTTAAGACAGGCGACAGCACAATGGTTATGCTGTATGGCACACTTGCCATTATAGCAGGAGTTGCGTGCATTGGAACTATTACAGGGCTGTATGCGCGAAAAAGAGCCAAGGATAACACTATAAGCAAAAAATCTTAGCAGGTGGTGTGTTGCAGGAATGTGGAATTGTATATGTTACGTTTCTTGATGACTTTAGTATGACATACAACGGGAAGATACTTGATGTAAGCGGGATAAAGTCAGATAAGATAACAGAGCTTCTTGCGTATATAATAAGCCACAGATATAACAACATATCAGTGGGGGAGTTATCAGATGCGATGTGGAGTGATGAGGAGAGTGACAATCCTGCCAATGCATTAAAAAATCTTGTATACAGAACAAGAGGTATACTAAAGTTATGCTTTGGTGCAACAGATTTCATAAAGACGGGAAGAGGTTATTACAGTTGGAACAGGGACGTAGCTGTGAAAACGGACTCCGAGGAATTTGAACGTCTGTATGAGAAGGCTGGGGCAGAGAGCCGGTATGAAAGAAGGATAGAATATCAGAAGAGAGCCGTGGCATATTATAAGAAGCATTTTCTTGAGCAATACACAGACTGTTACTGGGTTGTGACACTCAATGCATATTATCATAGTATTTATATAAATGTGGTTGTAAAGCTGTCAAAAGAGTTATATGAACAGAATGACTATAAAACTATGGAAATGATATGTAATCAGGCACTTATGCTTGATGAACTGTCAGAGGATGTACACTACTACTATATGAGGGCACTTATAAGCCAGAACCGTGGAGGTGAGGCCGGAAAGCACTTTGAGAAGCTGAAGGAGCTTTTTAATGAAAGGCTGTGTGTAGCGCCGTCAAAGAAGCTATGCAGCCTCAATGACAATATAACTATGCAGGGCAGCAGTGTATTGCACAGACATTCAAGCGGGGCTGAGCTTTGTGATTATGATATGTTTAAGAAAAGCTGCGAGTTAGAGAAGCGGCGGTTAAGAAGAAGCTGCGGAAGTGCATATATTGTAAAGTTCACAGGCGGCATAGCTAAGCATTTTCTTAGTACACTTACACATTCACTAAGGGAGAGTGATATTGTAGCAGTGTATGATAAAGCACATTATATTATTCTTCTTTCTGACTGTAGCAGGGACAATGCAAAGGAGATAGCGGAACGGATAATAGATAATTGTAAAAAGACAAAGCAGAAAAATATACCGGAATATCAGTTGCAGAAACTGGATTGTGATAGCAATGAACTGAAGGATTAGATGAATTATAAAGTATATTCATAAGTATTACATTAATCTGGAAGGAGATAATATGGTGAGCAAGTTAAAGCATAAGAAGCTGTTGACTATACTGATAGGTGTATGTGCGTTCGTTATGCTGTGTGGCACTGTTCTGGCAGTGGTATATACTACGGGAGTGAAGGGTGTGACATTAGCATGTACGAAGCAGGATGCGGCTGATAAGAACAATAAGGCACAGCAGGAGAGAAGTATTACATCTAATAGTGTAAATGCTCCTGCGGTTATGGAGGGCAGCGAAAGTACTGATGATACTTTGTCTAGTACTCTGGAGGGTTACTGCACATTTTATGATTATGTGGTAGCGCCTTATACTGGAAACCAGTATAAAAAAAGAGGATACAAGGAATATCCTAAGAGAAGTATTAACACATCCTCTAATTATTCCAACAATGGGAAAAGTAAGCTGACAGTTGGAACAACAGACCAGAATTACAGGCAGAACTGTTATTCATGCCTTGTAAACGGTCTTGATGTCAATACCTGTATATATTATAACGATGGAAAGTATAAAACTACTGGAACTTTTGATGGGACAAAAAAAGAGTACTACAATGCCTCACAAGGCATCATAAAGGGGCTTGATAAAGAGGATTACCGAAGGGTCATATTCAATGTTGATGAACCGGGACTGTTTTCTGATGAGGCAAAAACAGGAAAGACAGTTATAAAAGATTATAAGTTGATTTTTAAAAAGGATGATAATGGAAAAAAATTTGCAAAAAAGTGGAGTAAACGATTTTGGTCAACTACTACTGCGTTTGAAGGTAAAACAGACTATTCGGGAATAAGAGATAATTCTATATGGCAAAAAATATTTGGGCGAGCATTTCGATATTCATGGAGGGGGAATGGACTTAATTTTCCCACCCCACGAATGTGAGATCGCACAAAGCGTGGCTTC
>OGEZ01000995.1_pt1 | contig 17206 bp, 13 predicted proteins | sample 1570831 | NCBI WGS metagenome assembly OGEZ01 (sample SAMEA2582059, study PRJEB24529) | metagenome | biome: Human gut stool | place: China | collected 2011
ATGATGCGGTTGCGGCTGTTCTCGCTGCGGCCCATGATGAAGTAGACTACCACGGCCTTGGCGCCGTCGGCGGACTTGCCCAGCATGATGCCACGGCCGGGGTAGGGGTGGCTGCGCAGCAGGTCGTTAAAATTCAGAAGTTCCATAACGTAAGCTCCTTTTCACAAAATAAGCAAATGGGCGCACCACGTTTGTGCAAACGGGTGCGCCCAGACGGTCGGCTCTCAGAGGCGGCACTCCCCGTGGTCACTCCACTTCCGTCAGTCATGCCGCTTGATTACATTGTAAAGGGGCGGGCGCACCCAAGAGGGGGATCAGTCCAGAATCCGGACAGTCCGGCCCTCTACCTTCAGCCGTCCCTGACAGAACAGGGACACGGCCTGGGGAAGCAGCTTCCACTCGCAGTTCTCCATGATCCGCCGCTGCAGCACCTCGGGTGTGTCGTCGGGCAGCACCTCCACCGCCTTTTGGGCAACGATGGGGCCGCCGTCGCACTCCTCGGAGACAAAATGCACCGTGGCGCCCGACAGTTTCACGCCGTACTCCAAGGCTTTCTCGTGGACATGGAGTCCGTAGCAGCCGGGACCGGCAAAGGAGGGGATCAGGGCGGGGTGGACGTTCAAAATGGCATTGGGGAAGGCCTGTACCATCTCGCTGGTGAGGATGACCATGAAACCGGCCAGCACCACCAGGTCGATATTCAGCGCCTGGAGCCGCTCCACCAGAGCCACGGTCATGGCTTTGCTGGAGGGGTAGGACTTGCGGGCCACCACATAGGTGGGGATGCCCGCCTTCTTGGCACGCTCCAGGGCGTAGGCGTCGGGGTTGGAGGCGATGACAGCGGCAATCTCGCCGTTCACGATCTTGCCCCGGGCCTGGGCGTCAATCAGAGCCTGAAGGTTGGTGCCGCCGCCGGAGACCAGCACGGCAATGCGCTTTGCCATGGGAGCACCTCCTCAGACCAGCTCCACCCCAGCCTCGCCGGAGACCACCTGGCCGATCTGGTAGGCCTGCTCGCCGGCGGCCTTCAGGATCTCCAGGGCCTGGGCGGCCTGCTGGGCGGGAAGGGCCAGGATCATGCCGATGCCCATGTTGAAGGTGTTGTACATATCCCGCTCGGGGATGCCGCCCTTCTTCTCGATGAGGTCGAAAATGGGCAGGCGGGGGAAGGAGTCCAGCTTGATCTGGGCGGTGAGGCCCTCGGTCATCATGCGGGGCACGTTCTCATAGAAGCCGCCGCCAGTAATGTGGCTGATGGCGTGGATGTCCACACCGGCCTTCAGCAGGGCCTTAATGGCCTTGACATAGATGCGGGTGGGGGTGAGCAGGGTCTCGCCCAGGCTCTTGCCGCCCAGCTCCTCCATGGGGGAGGTGAGATCAGCGTGTTCCACGTCAAAGACCTTGCGCACCAGGGAGAAGCCGTTGGAGTGGACACCGGTGGAAGCCAGGCCGATGAGCACATCGCCCTGGGCCAGGTGCTTGCCGTCGATGATCTTCTCCTCGTCTACGATACCCACGGAGAAGCCGGCCACATCGTAGTCCTCATCGGGCATGAGGCCGGGGTGCTCGGCGGTCTCGCCGCCTACCAGGGCGCACTCAGACTGGCGGCAGCCCTCGGTGATGCCGGTGACGATCTCAGCGATGCGCACGGGGTCGTTCTTGCCGCAGGCGATGTAGTCCAGGAAAAAGAGCGGTTCGGCACCTTGGGCGGCGATGTCGTTGACGCACATGGCCACGCAATCGATGCCGATGGTATTGTGCTTGTTCGCCATCTTGGCCACGACCAACTTGGTGCCGACGCCATCGGTACCGGAAATCAGCACAGGCTCCTTATAGCCGAGAGAAGCGAGGTCGAACAGGCCGCCGAAGCCGCCGATGCCGCCGACCACGCCAGGACGGTTGGTGCGTGCCACATGGGACTTGATGCGCTTGACGACTTCGTAACCGGCTTCGACGCTTACGCCGGCCTCTTCATATGCTTTTGGCATATCAAACCTTTCTAGGGTTCCAGTGTTCTTCTTTGTGGTTGCGGACGTGCAATGAGTCGGGTTCCGGATGGTCGAATCGCCATGCGGAACCCGAAACGGTTATTCTTGTGCCTCCGTCGGCTGCACCTTGTACTCGTTGCCCTCGTACTTGCTCTTGTACAGGGCGAACTCAGGCAGACGCACGCGATCCTCAGGGGTGAGGGATTTGAGGAAGTCGGCTTCGTAGTCGGCAAGGGCGGTGGGGTAGTCGCCGTTGAAGTAAGCGACGCACAGGCCTCCGTAGGGCGCATCCGCACCCAGACCGATGGATTCGACCAAGCCGTCGAGCGACAGGAACGCCAAGGAGTCGGCACCGATGAAATCGCGAATCTCCTCGACCGATTTCTTAGCGGCGATGAGCTCCTTGGTGGTGGAGATGTCGATGCCATAGAAACACGGATATTTCAGCGGTGGTGAGCTGATGCGCATGTGCACCTCTGCCGCGCCGGCCTCCTTGAGCAGCTGCACGATGCGCTTGGAGGTGGTGCCACGCACGATGGAATCGTCGATGACGACCACCCGCTTGCCTTTGACCACGCCGCGCACAGCGGACAGCTTCATACGCACGCCCTGTTCGCGCAGTTCCTGCGTTGGCTGGATGAAGGTGCGGGCTACGTACTGGTTTTTGATCAGGCCCATTTCGTTCGGCAATCCGGCGGTTTCCGCATAGCCGGAAGCGGCGGAGAGCGAGGAGTTCGGTACGCCGATGACCATGTCGGCCTCGACCGGGGATTCCTGCGCCAGTCGTGCGCCCATGCGCTTGCGGGCGGAGTGCACGTTCACACCGTAGATGTCGGAATCAGGGCGGGCGAAGTAGATGAATTCCATCGAGCAGATGGCCAACTGCGTCTGGTTGGTGTATTGCACGATCTTGTAGCCGTGGTCATTGATCACTACGATCTCGCCCGGACGGATATTGCGCACGAGTTCGGCGCCGACGATATCGAGCGCGCAAGTCTCGGAGGCGAGCACATAGGCGCCGTTCTTCATCTTGCCGAGGGAGAGCGGTCGGAAGCCATTCGGATCGAGCGCGCCGATCATGGCGTCTTCGGTCATGATCAGATAGGCAAAACCGCCGTGCACGGTGTTGAGCGCTTCCTTGAGTTTGTCCATGAACGTACGTTGCGTGGAACGACGCAGCAGGTGCATGAGCACTTCGGTATCGGAGTTGGAATGGAAGATCGCGCCTTCATCTTCCAGCTTGCGACGCAGGGACGGGCAATTCGTCAGATTGCCATTGTGGCATAGGGCCATATCGCCGTCATGGAAACGGAAAATGAACGGTTGGATGTTGTCGGTGCCGCCCGAACCGGCAGTGGCGTAACGCACATGGCCGATCGCCCTGTCTCCCTTCAGACGTTCGATTTCACGTTCGTCGCTGAACACCTGGGTCAGCAGACCCGTTCCGCGATGACCGATGAGATGACCATTATCATTCGAGACAATGCCGGCGCCTTCCTGACCGCGATGTTGCAACGCATGCAGACCGAAGTAGGTGAGTCGGGCGGCGTCCGGGTGGCCCCAAACGCCGAAAATACCGCATTCCTCGTGGATGTCTTCGAGTTCAGCTGACAAGCCAAAGCTCCTTCCAAAACCATGGAGACAAGGGGTTCGCTACCGTTCAACCCTACCAACCGCCGGCTACAACCGGCGGGTTTGGAAGGAATGATGAAACACGCGGCATGTCGAACGGATGTTCGAAAACCTTGCTATGATGAGGGGGTAAATCGTCCATTGTCGGAAGGGTGGAAGGAAGGACCATGGCCGAACGTACCTATATCGCCATCGATCTGAAGTCCTTCTACGCCTCGTCCGAATGCGCGGAACTTGGTTTCGATGCGCTACGCACGCATCTGGTGGTGGCGGATCAGTCGAGGACCGACAAGACCATTTGCTTGGCGGTATCTCCGTCACTGAAGGAGTACGGGCTTCCCGGGCGTGCGCGGCTGTTCGAAATCAAAGCAAAACTCAAGGAGGTCAACGCGACTCGGCGTAAGGCGGCGCCAGGAGGCGTGCTCATCGGCGAATCGTACAAGGCGGATGAGCTGGAGGCCAATCCGAATCTCGCCGCAGGCGTGTACATCGCCAAACCCCGCATGTCGCACTATCTCGCCGTCAGTGCGAAAATCTACGGCATCTATCTGCAGTATGTGGCTGCGCAAGACATTCACGTCTATTCCATTGACGAGGTATTCATGGATGTCACCGGGTACCTGCGTGCTTACGGCAAAGGCGCGCACAATCTGGCGAAGGAAATCATCCAACGGATCTTCGACGAAACCACCATCACCGCGACGGCCGGCATCGGCACGAATATGTATCTTGCAAAAGTGGCCATGGACATTGTGGCGAAGCATATTCCGGCGGATGCGGACGGCGTGCGCATCGCGCAACTGGATGAGATGTCATACCGGCGTCTGCTGTGGAACCATCGGCCGTTGACGGATTTCTGGCGCGTGGGCCGCGGATATGCGAGAAAACTTGAGGCGCAAGGGTTGATGACCATGGGCGATATCGCCCGATGCTCGCTGGGCAAGGCCTCCGAATACTACAACGAGGATCTGTTGTACAAGCTGTTCGGCGTGAACGCGGAGCTGCTCATCGACCACGCGTGGGGTTGGGAACCGTGTACCATCGCCGATATCAAGGCGTATAAGCCGGCCGGGCACAGCATGAGTTCCGGGCAAGTGCTCACGGGTGCCGTTGGTTTTGAGACCGCACGACTGATCGCCAAGGAGATGGCGGACACACTGTCGTTGGATCTGGTGGCCAAAGGCGTGAAGGCCGGCCGTATGGGACTGATGGTCGGATATGACACCGCCAGTTTGGACCAGAAACGGTTGGGGGAATGCGGTACGCCGGAATTGAAGATGATTGCCGAGCGGGCGGCGGCTGAGTACGACGGTCCGATTGCGGTTGACCGATATGGCCGCCGTGTGCCCAAACCTGCGAACGGATCGATTGATCTGAGGGAGTGCAGTTCCTCATCGGCCCGTATCCGTGACGCCGTGGATGAGCTGTTTTGCGCGATTGCGGACAGGCGGTTGCTGGTGCGGCGGTTGAATGTGGTCGCAGCGGAATTGGTTGCTGAAGAGGAATTGGCCGCACGACGAACGGTTCCTGACTATACCCAACCAGACTTGTTCGATATTGTCGAGGGAGACGTGGAAGCGCAGGACGTTGCGGCTCGCGGTGTTCGGCCGGAACCGGAAATGACCGAACGCCATGTACAACGAACCATCCTTGACATCAAGCGCAAGTTCGGCAACAACGCAGTCATCAAAGGCATGGACCTCTTTGATGACGCTACCGGTCAGCAGCGCAACAATCAGATCGGGGGCCATGCCGCATGAGCCTGCAGGAGACCCATCGCTACGACGACATCATCGATCTACCGCATTGCCAGTCGCGCACGCATGCGCACATGAGCACGCATAATCGTGCCGCCCAATTCATGCCGTTCGCCGCACTGACTGGCTATGGGGATATCATCAGACAGACCGCTGAATCCAGCAATGCGGCCGTCGAACGAGCCAACGCGCCCGTGAACCTCGAAGACGGTTACTTTTCCGCCTGAGTCTACGGGTTTGTCAGTGCTCGCCAACGTGTTTCTTGGCATGTTTCCGGCGTCGACTGAATGCGTGTGAATCTTGCTGGGTCATAATCATGAGCGAACTGTCCGTATATGTGAAAGAGAGGGGCGGTCATTCCGTCTGCCCAGGTGTCGAATATGCGTCGTGCAACAGCGGGAAGATTGTTGACCGTGCTGTAGCAGACGCAGACTTGGTTGCTTAGTATAAATGGTTTCTCGTTGGTTTCGCTAGCCAAGTAATCGACATTCATGCCGATGAAATCAGCGATAATGGCGTATGGTAAGGCCAATGATATGACATACGACGTCGTAGTCACTACGGGCCTCTCAAGAGAAAGAGAAGATTATGACGGCAAAATCCGTTATGAGGAACATGAATAGCAAGAAGGCGAAAACGATCATCATCGTTGTAGGCATCGTGGTCTGCGTTCTGCTGGGAATGTTGATCTACCGCAAGGCTGAGGATTTTTTTAATCCTCAGAAGGAGGGGCCTACAATCACTACGACGATCGTTTCTCGTCAGCTTGAAAAGTGCAGGATCTGACCACCGCGAAGGAGAACGACTACGGGTTTGAGGAGTTCTCCGAGGGCAAGGTCTCCTATGTGAACAAGAAGAAGTTCACCATGTTCTACAGTTACGAGATTCGTGCCGGTGTCGACTTGTCTAAGGCGAAGATTGCGGTTGATAACGAAGCCCACACGATTTCCATCACATTGCCGAAAGCGGAGTTGCAATCGGTGTCAGTCGATCCTGATTCTCTGAAATTCTTTGATGTGGAAAACTCATTGTTTAATGGCAATGATGTGACCGACACCGCTGACGCGTTGAAGGAGGCGAAGAAGGCGGCATCGAACAAAGCCAACAAAAGCGAGCTTCTTCAGGAAGCCAACGATCAAGCTGTGGAAATCGTTGAAAAGGCGTATGCGCCGATTGCAAAGGCAGATGGATATAAGGTCAACGTTCAATTCGCCGACAAGCAGTAAGCGGTTCCGTCAATGGAGGTGTAATTGATGCAAGGCCTGATTCATATCAGATGAACATCATTTGAGTACAGAGTCGGTGAATCTGATGTCTGGTCTCGGCTTATTTCGCTTATAGATGGCGGTTCCATAGCAGAATGACAGTTAAATTCGTAATGGATATACCCCCTAAGCTGGATTTCCATTTCTTCATCTGCCATCTATAAGCGAGATAGCGTAAAGAAGCGGTTGTACTGGCGTGGCTCCATGACATGAAACATGTAAGGCTTGGAAGAAGATTACGGTCGGTGTCACTGGATTGAAGACTGACTATATATGGATAAGGTTCGGCGGCGGAAAGATAAGGGAGGGTTGGAATCCACGCAGGATTCCAACCCTCCCCTTTGGCCTATGCAATTACTGCCGAGGTGCTCAGGCGGTGAAATACTCCACGCCGGCTGCGAACAGCGGCTGGTCTTTCTCGCCCGGCACGTTCTTGAACGTGCCGTTACTGTAGCGTTCGGAGTGGCCCATCTTGCCGAACACGCGGCCGTCCGGGCTGGTGATGCCTTCGATGGCCAGCAGTGAGCCGTTCGGGCTCACGTCGAGGTCCATACCCGGCATGCCGGCCTCGTCCACGTATTGCGTGGCGATCTGGCCATTGGCCTTGAGCTGGGCGAGCACGTCGTCGGAAGCCACGAAGCGGCCCTCGCCGTGGGAGATGGCGATGGTGTGCATGTCGCCCACCTCGGTTTTGGCGAGCCACGGGGAGAGGCTCGATGCCACGCGGGTGCGCACCAATCGGCTCTGGTGGCGGCCGATGGTGTTGAACGTCAACGTCGGGCATTCGGCGGTCATCGGCACGATATCGCCGTACGGCACCAATCCGAGCTTGATGAGCGCCTGGAAGCCGTTGCAGATGCCGAGCATCAGACCGTCGCGATTGTTCAACAGGTCGCGCACGGCCTCGGTCACGGCCGGGGCGCGGAAGAATGCGGTGATGAACTTGGCGGAGCCGTCCGGCTCGTCGCCACCGGAGAAGCCGCCAGGAATCATGATGATCTGGCTCTTCTTGATCTCCTCGACCAGCGCGGCGGTGGATTCGGCTACGGCAGCCGGGGTGAGATTGTTCACGATGAGCGTGCTCACGTCGGCACCGGCACGTTCAAAGGCGGCGGCGGAATCATATTCGCAGTTGTTGCCGGGGAACACCGGAATCACCACATGCGGCTTGGCGATGCCGGCGCCGGTATACAGGGTCTTCTTCGGCGCGTTGAAAGACACGGTTTCGACGGTCTTGCCCTTGTCTTCACCCTTGGAACGATACGGGAATACGGATTCGATGCCGCCCTCCCAAGCATCCTGAAGTTCGGTCAGTTCCAGCGTCTCACCGGCGGCTGAGAAGGAATACTCCTCGGTGGTTTTGCCGATCTCGCCAACCTCCACCAGATTGGACATGGCCGGAATCTTGGCACCGTCGGCCAGCTCCACAATGAAGGAACCGTATGCCGGAGCGAACAGGTCGTCCACGGAGATGCCATCAGCTAGCTTCACGCCAATCTGGTTGCCGACGGTCATCTTGAAGATGGCCTCGGCGGTGGCGCCGTAACCCGGTGTGGATACAGCCAACGCATCGCCGAATTCAGTGAATGATTCGATGGCGGAGAACACTTCGAGCAGCGCATCTTTGTCCGGCATCAGACCATCAGCCTGGTAACGCGGGGCGATGCGGACCACGCGGTGGCCGACGCCCTTGAACTCGGGGGAGGTAGCGCGCTTCATATTGCCCACCGCCACGGCGAAGGAAATCAGGGTCGGCGGAACGTCAAGCTGCTCGAAGGTGCCGGACATGGAGTCCTTGCCACCGATCGCACCCGCACCCAGATCGATCTGGGCCATCAGGGCGCCCAGTACGGCGGCCATCGGCTTGCCCCAGCGTTCCGGTTCATCGCGCAGCTTCTCGAAATACTCCTGGAAGCTCAGGTAGGCCTTCTCGTGCTCGAAACCGGCGGCGACCAGCTTTGACAGGGATTCGACCACGGACAGGTATGCGCCCGTGAACTGGTTCTTCTCCATGATGTACGGGTTGAACCCCCAGGCCATCGCGGAGGCGGTGGTGGTTTCGCCGAACACCGGCAACTTGGCGACCATGGCCATGTTCGGAGTCAGCTGCCTCCTGCCGCCGAACGGCATGAGTACGGTGCCTGCGCCGATCGTGGAATCGAAACGTTCGCTCAAGCCCTTGTTGGAAGCCACGTTCAGGTCGGTGAGCATGGTGCGCATACGCTCGGACAGCGAGCCGGAAGCCCACGGCGTGGCGTAATCATGCTGCGCTTCGACATGCACCACCTGATGCTTCGGAGCGCCATTGGAGGCGAGGAATTCGCGGGACAGGTCCACGATCGTGTCGCCATTCCAGACCATCGTCATACGCGGATTTTCGGTCACGGTTGCGATGACCTCGGCTTCGAGGTTCTCTTCCCTGGCGTAGCTAAGGAACTCGTCCACATCCTCCGCAGCCACATCCACGGCCATACGTTCCTGCGATTCGGAAATCGCAAGCTCGGTGCCGTCCAGACCTTCGTACTTCTTGGATACCTTGTTGAGATCCACATACAGGCCGTCAGCCAGCTCGCCGACCGCCACGGATACGCCGCCCGCGCCGAAATCGTTGCAGCGCTTGATCAGACGGCATGCGTCGCCACGACGGAACAGACGCTGCAGCTTGCGTTCGACCGGTGCGTTGCCCTTCTGCACCTCGGCACCGTCGAGTTCCAGCGATTCGACGTTGTGGGCTTTGGAAGCGCCGGTCGCGCCACCGATGCCGTCACGTCCGGTACGTCCGCCGAGCAGGATGATCTTGTCGCCCGGGGCCGGGGTCTCACGGCGCACATGATCGGCCGGAGTCGCGGCCACGACCGCACCGACCTCCATGCGCTTGGCCACATAGCCCGGGTGGTAGATCTCGTCGACCTGGCCGGTGGCCAGACCAATCTGGTTGCCGTAGGAGGAATAGCCCGCAGCCGCCGTGGTGACGAGCTTGCGCTGGGGGAGCTTGCCCTCAAGCGTTTCGGAAACCGGAACGGTCGGATCGGCGGCGCCGGTCACGCGCATGGCCTGGTATACGTAGGAACGGCCGGACAGCGGATCGCGGATGCAGCCGCCGATGCAGGTGGCCGCGCCACCGAACGGCTCGATTTCGGTCGGGTGATTGTGGGTCTCGTTCTTGAACAGGAACAGCCAGTCCTCATCCTGACCGTTCACATCCACCTTCACCTTGACAGTGCAGGCGTTGATCTCCTCGGATTCGTCAAGGTTCTTCAGGATGCCGTTCTTCTTGAGCCACTTCGCACCGATCGTGCCCATATCCATCAGGCACACCGGCTTGGCGTCGCGGCCCAGTTCGTGACGCATCTCAAGATACTTGTCGAATGCGGCCTTGACGGTGGCATCATCGATGGTGACCTCGTCAAGCTGCGTGCCGAATGTGGTATGTCGGCAATGATCGGACCAGTAGGTGTCGATTACCTTGATTTCGGTGATGGTCGGATCGCGTTGCTCCTCGGTGAAGTGCACACGGCAGAACTGCAGGTCGGCCAGATCCATGGCGAGACCACGGTCGGCGATGAACCGCTCAAGCTCGGCGTCGCTCATGGTGCGGAATCCGTCGATGACCTCCACCTTGCCCGGGACCGGCACCTGGGTCTTGAGTGTGGTCTTGGTGTCCAGCGAAGCCTCACGCGCTTCGACCGGGTTGATTACGTAATGCTTGATGGCGTCGACGTCTTCGGCGGAAAGATCGCCTTCCAACGCATACACCTTGGCGGAGCGCACGGTCGGGCGCTCACCCTGCGAAATCAGCTGGATGCATTCGCTGGCGGAATCGGCACGCTGGTCGAACTGTCCAGGCAGATATTCCACTGCGAACACGGTGTCCGTGCCAAAATCCGGCAAATCGGCGGATACGTTGTCCACCTGCGGCTCGCTGAACACGGTCGGTGTGGCCTGGGCGAACAGTTCTTCGCTGATGCCTTCAACGTCGTAACGGTTGACGAGACGCACGTTCTTCAATGCCTTGATGCCGAGAATGGTCCTGAGCTCGTTGGCGAGTTGTCGTGCCTCGACGTCAAAGCCGTGCTTCTTTTCCACGTATACGCGAAAAACCATGTGTCATCTCCTTCTCACAAAAGTTTCGGGATTCCAAAGAATGATGAAAACAAATTGAGCCCGCATCCGGCTTGTGCTTCAGATGCGGGCTACACACGTATTATTCGGCTACTTCGATGCCTTCGGACTTGGCGAGCTCGGCCAGACGGCTCTCAATCTCCTCATATGCGGGGATGATGTCGCCCAAGTCGCGGCGGAACAGATCCTTGTCGAGATGTTCGACCTTGCCGGACTTGTCGCGCTGATCCCACAGGCGGCAGGAGTCAGGAGTGATCTCATCGGCCAGCAGCAGCGTGCCATCGGAGGTACGGCCCATTTCGATCTTGAAGTCCACGAGCTTGACGTCGATCTTGGCGAAGATCTCGATCAGGGCCTCGTTGATGCGGCGGGCGAGTGGTGCGATTTCGGCGAGATCCTCGCGGGTGCAGGTGCCGAGAGCCACCAGATCGTCGTCGTTCACGAACGGATCGTGCAGGTCGTCGTTCTTCAGGAAGTATTCGAGCACCGGCTCCTTCAAAGCCATGCCCTCTTCAACGCCCAAGCGAGAACAGAAATGGCCGGCGGCGGTGTTGCGCAGCACGATCTCCAGCGGGAACATGGTGACCTTCCTGACCAGCTGGGAGGTGTCACCGACGCGGGCCACAAGGTGGCTTTCGATGCCGCGTTTCTTCAGAAGATCGAAGATGAGGGTGGTAATGAGATTGTTCAACCTACCCTTGCCGGCGAAGTCTTCCTTCTTCTCGCCGTCACCTGCGGTAGCGGAGTTCTTGTATTCGACCCAAAGCACTTCCGGATCGTCAGTTGCGTACAGTTGCTTGGCCTTGCCCTCGTAGAGCTTTTCCAGCTTCTCCATTACTCGCCTTTCCTGGGGTTGGTAGGTAGATAGTTTGGTGAACTTGACGGTTAACAAGATACCAACGGGAGGCTACAATCGGGGCGTTTTCGGTGCGTTCCGAAAACGCCCTCGAAGGGTGGTCAGGCTACGCTGACCGTAAGCGTTTCGGCTACATGTGCGGCTTTGGCCCGAGCGTCGGATTCGCTGGCTCCGATGGCCAGCGCCACCGCCATGCGACGATGGCCATGCACCTCAGGCTTGGCGAAGATGCGTAGGTCGGTTTCCGGCTCGGCCAACGCATCGGCGACGTTCGTGAATTCAGCCTCGCCGTCACCCGCCACCACGATGGCATGGCTGGCGGCGACGGATCCTGCCGGAATGGAAAGCGCCACGTGACCTTCCGTAATCGGCAGGCCGAGAACCGCGCGGGCGTGCAGGGCGAACTCGCTCAGGCGTTGCGAGGCCATGGTCACCATGCCGGTGTCGTGCGGTCGGGGCGAAACCTCATTGAACAGTACGGAACCGTCGGTCAGCACGAACAATTCCACGCCGAACACGCCCCAACCTTGTTCTCCGGAGGCCTTCGCCTTCGCCACAAGGCCTTCCACCGCAGTTCGTGCGATACGTTGCGCCTGTTCGAGCACGTTTGTGGTAAAGGCGGCCGGTTGCCAGGATTCGCGGTAATCGCCGCTTTCCTGACGTTGCCCGATCGGAGCGCAGGTCACGATACCTGCCGAGGAGCTTACGGTCAGTACGGTCAGCTCGTAGTCGAGCGGGGCCAACGCCTCCACGATCACGCGGGACACATCTCCCTCATCATGCGCACGCCGACCCTCCTGCGCTTCCGTCCAAGCGGCGTCAATCGCATCTGCGGAACGTACCACGGACTGTCCGTGACCGGAAGAGCTCATGATCGGCTTGACTACGCAGGGATATCCGACGACTTCGGCACCGGCGCGAAGTTCCTCGAGCGAACCGGCGAAACGGTACGGCGTGGTCGGCAGTCCCAAATCCTCATGCGCAAGTACACGCAGTCGTTCACGATCCATGCAGATCGCCGCGATTTCGGCACTCGGCACCACCTGCGCACCATGAGCGGCGGCTGCGGCCAGTTCGGCGGTGGCGATCGCTTCGACTTCCGGCACGATGATATCCGGCTTGACTTCATCGAATAGCGCACGCAGTCGTTCGGCGTCCGCCATGTCAAGCACACGGTATTCGTGAGCGACTTGTTGGGCGGGGGCGCCGGCGTAGGAATCGGCCGCGCACACCCAGGCGCCGAGCCTCATCATTTCGAGGGCAACCTCCTTGCCCAGCTCACCGGCGCCAAGAAACAGAACGCGGGTCGGATGGTTGCCAAGCGGAGTGCCTAAGGTACGATTCTCTTCAGTCATGATTCTTATTGTGCCATCGGCGTAGGATGGGGCGCATGCTTGAGAACGAAAAGAAGGAAGCCGACCGACCGTTGACCATCGCCATGGTGGTCGACACATCGGGCAACCGGGGCAACGGCACTTCGAATTCCGCCCTGCAATGGGCGCAGGAGCTGGAACGTCAAGGGCATCATGTGCGTCTGGTCGGCATCGGGGCGCCTGATTTCCCGGCTCGTGTAAACCATGTGCCACTGGTGAGCTGGGTGGCGAAGCAGCAGCAGATGCAATTCGCCGAACCGAGCGATACGCTGTTCCGCGCGGCGTTCCTGGGCGTGGATGCGGTGCATATCTACACGCCGTTCCGTTTCGGCCAGCATGCCTGCAAGGTGGCCAGGCAGATGGGCATCGCGGTCACTGCCGGATACCATGTGCAACCGGAGAACATCACCTACTCCGCGGGGCCTCTTAAATACGTGCCTGGCATTGACTCATTTATATATTGGCTGTTCAATATGTGGTTGTATCGCAGGATCGGCCATGTGCACGTACCTACCGAGCTTGGCGCCAGTCTGTTGCGTTCGCATGGGTATAAGGCGAAACTGCACGTGATTTCCAACGGATATGAGACTCGTTTCACGCCGAGACGACAACGGAGGGAAGACGGGGCCGTCGCCAAGCCGTTCCGTATCGTCGCGTCGGGTCGTCTGACCCACGAGAAGAATCATGTCATGCTGATTCGTGCCATCGCGCGATGCCGTCATGCGCAGGATATCGAATTGACGATCGCCGGCACCGGCCCGTTGAAAAAGAAGCTGCAGAGGATGGCCGACCGTCTGCTCGCCCGCCCCGCCTCCATCGGATTCCATAAGAACGCCGATATGCCGGCCCTGTTGCGTTCCGGTGACCTGCTGGTGCATCCGTCGATCGCCGATCTGGAATCGGTGAGCGTGATCGAAGGCATGGCATCCGGTCTGGTGCCGGTAATCGCTTCGTCATCGTTGAGCGCAGCCGGACAGTTCGCGTTATGCGACGAGTCGCTGTTCCCCGTTGACGATGTGGATGCGCTGGCCCGCCGCATTGACTGGTGGATTGATCATCCGGCGGAGCTCAACGAGTGGGGCTCCATCTACGCCGAACATACCAAGGAACATTATTCGGTGGCCGCTTCCGTACGCAAGTTCGTGGCCATGGAGCGCGAAGCCATCGCGGCCAACGCGAAATAGCCGCTCGTGCCGGACCGCAGGACCGGTGGAGTGAGCTAGAGCAGTGCGATAAGCTCCTCGACCTGCTCATCGGTGGTGGCCCAGCTGGTGCAGATACGCATTACGGTGTGCGTGTCGTCGGCCTTCTCCATGAAGCCCAGACGAACATGCCGCTGCAGACGTTCCGATGTCTCATTGTCAAGCGTGATGAAAATCTGATTGGTCGGCGCGTCGAAGGTCAGTACATAGCCGCGTTCCATGAGTGCTTCGCGGATACGGTCGGCTGCGATGTTGGCACGACGTGCGATGCGGCTGTACAGATCATCGGTGAACAGCGTGTCGAACTGCAGCCCGAGCAGCCAGCCTTTGGCCAGGAGGGCACCATGCCGTTTGATGAGCGTGACGAAATGCTTCGGCACGCTGCCGTGCGTGAATACCACGGCCTCGCCGAACATCGCGCCCACCTTGGTGCCACCGATATAGAACACGTCGGCGAGCCTTGCGATGTCTTCAAGGGTCACGTCGTTGCCGGTGGCGGTCAGCGCGTAGCCGAGGCGTGCGCCGTCAATGAACAGCGGCAGTTCGTATTCGTCGCATACCTTGCGGATCGCCTTCAGCTCGGACAGCGTGTACAGCGTGCCGTATTCGGTGGCTTGCGAGATGTAGACACAGCCCGGAAACACCATATGCGTGTAGTTGCCGTCCGCGTAGAAGTTCGCACAGTACTCATCAAGCTCGTTCGCATCGATTTTGCCGTCATGATGGGGGAGCGTCAGCACCTTGTGCCCGGTGCATTCGATGGCGCCCGCCTCATGAACGTTCACATGGCCGGTATCGGCGGCCACCACGCCGGCGTACTGCGGGGTGATGGAATCGATGACGATCTGGTTGGTTTGCGTGCCGCCGACCAGAAAGAAGATCTCGGCTTCCGGGCTTGCGCATGCCTCACGGATTTTCGCCTTGGCGGATTCGCAGATTTCGTCGTTGCCGTAGCCGGGATACTGTTCCGTGGCGGTATTCCGGATGCTCTCGATGATTTCCGGTGTCGCGGCGCAGGAATAATCGTTTTCGAAAGACAGCATGATGCTCCTTAGCTGGTTGCCATCGGTCGTATGTCTTCGGGAATAACAAAAAACCTCGGAATGTCTTCCGAGGTTTACCGGGGTGGCTAACGCGGCTCGAACGCGCGACCTTCTGAACCACAATCAGATGCTCTACCAACTGAGCTATAGCCACCATGTCGTTACTCCCCTAAGGAAGCGCAACAGGTGAATACTATACACGATTTTTCGGGGATGGATATTCCGGCGTGTTGCGTTGGAAGAGACGGCGTCCGTCGTTCAGCATATGAACGCGGTGTCACATGCGCGGCACACGTTGGCATAGGTTGTATCCGCAATCCAAAAGATGATGTTGACGTATCAATGACATTGCTGAATCGAGAGAGAAATGCAGAAAGTCAAAGCCTTTGGTGAGTGGCTCACCAAATGGTTCACCGCAATCGTGATCGTGTGGGCCGTATTCAATTATTTCGTTCCTCAGGCCAGCTTGTGGGGCAAGTCCTATACCGGTTACTTCCTGGGCATCGTGCTGTTCGGCATGGGCCTGACGTTGACGCTTGATGATTTCAAGCGCATCCTTACTCAGCCGTTGATGGTGATCGTCGGCACCGTGGCCCACTTCGTGATCATGCCGCTTGTCGCCGTGCTACTGTGCTGGATCTTCCGTCTTGATGGCGCACTGGCCGTCGGCGTGATTCTGGTCGGCTGCTGCCCGTCCGGCACCTCATCCAACGTGATGAGCTACTTGAGCCGTGGCGACGTGGCCTTGGATGTGTCCATCGGCATCCTGTCCACGTTGTGCGCCCCGTTCATGATTCCGCTGCTGATGCAGTGGCTGGCCTCCCAGTACGTGACCGTACCGGTCGAATCGTTGTTCCTCAACGCCGTCAAGGTGGTGCTCTTCCCGATTGCCCTCGGTGTGATCTGCCATGCCGTTTTCAAGGAGAAAATCGAGAAGATCACGGTGGCGCTGCCAATCGTCTCCCAGGTCGCCATCCTGCTCATCATCGGCGTGGTGGTCGCGGCCAACGGGCCGAAGCTGTTCGTGGCCTCCTCCCTGCTGGCCATTCCGGTGGTCATGCTGCACAATCTGTGCGGTTACGCGCTGGGCTTCGGATTCTCCAAGCTGATGTACAAGGTGTATCCGAAGGGTTTCCGCTATGCGCAGCAGAAGGCCATCACCTTCGAGGTCGGCATGCAGGATTCCGCTTTGGGTGCCACCCTGGCCTTGACCTCCTTCGCGTCCAACCCGTTGGCAGCCGTGCCGTCCACCTTCTTCAGCGTGTGGCACAACATCTCCGGCTCGGTGCTTTCCAGTTGGTGGCGGGAGCATGACGACAAGCATCGGATTCACCCCGATTCCGACAACGGCGAGAAGGGATCCGCAACCAAGGCCGATGCCGGCGAAGTCGAATCAAAGGCCACTGAATCGACGAATGCCTGATTCGTTCCGCTTGATCGCCTGATGGCGATATGCGTATGCAACCCCTGAACCGCTCAGAACGGCTCAGGGGCTGTTCGTTTTCGACGGTAATTCCGGATTGTCTGTTCGGTTTTGTCGCTTTGTGCCCGTAAGGCGTAAAGCATTGGAATTGTTGGGATTTGACAGTGTCGCTACCCGTGTTTCGCGTGCGGTTTAGGGTATACTGATAAGTGAAGGCCGGAGTTGTGGATCGGTCGAGAAGTCGGCAGGTCGCAACGAAGCGTCCACGGCCGCGAGGCACATGCGCAACGCCTTCAAGATAATTGAATAATAACTGAAGAATAATTGAATATAGCGATTCGAAAAGGCGGCAAGAGGCAGTACGGCAGGGAGGCCGGGCCGCAGCAAAACAGACAGTAGGCATCGCATTTGGGTTATTGTGAACGCGCAAGGTGGCGCGTAAGAACCGAGAGTGGGAACCTCCTTCCCCGAGCGAATGGTCCCGGTGGCCGGTAATGAACTGCGCCCCGATTGTTGGACGTTGTTAAATAGGATACAGGTCTAGG